>Ga0209119_1000488_pt1 | contig 40152 bp, 30 predicted proteins | sample COG_03_FD_184747 | JGI IMG/M metagenome (GOLD analysis project Ga0209119, IMG submission 184747) | Pelagic Microbial community sample from North Sea - COGITO 998_met_03 (SPAdes) (version 2) | ecosystem: Environmental > Aquatic > Marine > Neritic zone/Coastal water | place: Helgoland, sampling...
TATTTTTACAATTAATATAGTAATATTTTTACAATTAATATAGTAATATTTTTACAATTAATATAGTAATATTTTTACAATTAATATAGTAATATTTTTACAATTAATATAGTAATATTAGTAATATTTTTACAATTTAAATTTAAATATTAATATTAATATGAATATGAATATGAATATGCTATTTTTTATTTTATTAATTATTCTTTTAATAATATTTAATATCAAAGTTAAAGAGAATTTCTATTTAAATAAAGAAATATTGGAAAAGAAACATAAAGAACTTATTAAAGATGAGAGTAATTCTTATTTAAGTGAATATAAATGTTTAGATTATGGAGATTTAATAATTTAATAATAATAATTAAATTGATTTATAATTTTTATAAAATTATAAAAAATGATTTTAAGTCCATCGCAAGAAATTGCTAAAACTAAAATCTCAAAATTCTTAAAAAGTTCTGATAAAATGTTTATTTTGGAAGGTTCTGCCGGAACAGGAAAAAGCACAATTATAACTTATATTTTGAACCAAGAGGAGTATCAGAATAAACTAGTTTCTTTTTCGGCAACTACTAATAAAGCAGTTTCTGTATTAAAAAAATATTCAGTAAATAGTAAAAATTATTTTTATTGTACTATACATAAATTGTTAAATATAAAAAGACAGATAAATAATGTAGGTAATGAATTATTTGTAACAGGTGTTGAATTAGTAGAAAATAATTCAAAAACATTATCAATTTATAATTATGATATTATAGTTATCGATGAATCATCTATGATAAGTAAAGACTTACTTAAAAAGATAGTAAAAATAATAGATAAAATAAAAGGTAAAATTATATTTTTGGGAGACCCAGCACAATTACCACCTGTGAATGAAACAAAATGTATAATTTTCCATACAAATGATATACCAAAATTTAGATTAACTGAAATAATGAGATATACTGGAACTATAGTTGGTTTATGTAATTCTATAAGGGAAATTGTATTTGACCCCAATTTTAAGATTAAATTTAGTGATTTTAAATCAGACAATATAAAAATGTTTAAAGATTTTGATAAATCTATTAAAAAATATCTAAAATTTTTCGATGGTGGATTTAGACCTATTTATTTAGTTTATACCAATAAAAAATGCGACCTTATTAATTCTATCGTTCGTTCTGAAATTTTTAATGGAACAAAAAAAAGATTTGAAGAGGGTGAGATTATATTATTCGATAATTATTATTGTTCTGCTACTAAAGAGAATTATTATACTTCTCAATCAATGATAGTAAAGAAAATATCTGAAGACACTATATATTTAAATAACCTCGATATTAATAGTATATTTAATATAATTAAATTTATTGGGTGTTCTTTATGTTTTAATAAAGTATATAGGAAAAATGTTTGTGGTTGTAATTTATGTAACGAATGTATAAATAAATGGATTAATAAAAAATTAATATGTCCAAATTGTTTGGTGAAATGTGGCGATAATAAAATTATAGAAATAAAGGATGATGAAAAATTATCTCATAATATAAATGAATTGATTAAACTATTGGATTCTAAAAAGTTTAAAATATATAAATTAAAATTAGATAATAGCGATATAGTAGATACTATACACGAAGATAGCTTGGAAGAGTATGAATATTTTTTAGGGAATATTAGAGAAAAACTAAAAGATATTAATAATTATATAGATATACATTATAAAGGCACTAATAAAGGCACCAATAAAGGTACTATATTTGATAATATTATGACTCAATTATGGCAAACTATTTATGAAGAATATATTGATGTTTTCGCAGATATAAGTTATGGTTATTCTATTACAACCCATAAATCTCAGGGTTCAAATTATAAAGTTGTTTTTGTTGATTTAGAAAATATAATAAATTTTAATCAAAATAAAGAAGAATCATATAGATGTTTATATACGGCAGTTACAAGAACAAGTAAATATTTAAATATTTTAATATAAACTATTAATAATGGGTAATATTTTTAAAAAAAAAATAAATGATGAAAGTATAAGTTTCATTAGTAATGATAATCTCATTCTTTCCGATATCCAAGAAAGATTAGATAGTTACGAGGAAAAAAATTATGAAATTAAAAATAATGTAGATGTATTAAAAAGTAATTATTTTTCTATAACTACAGATTTTAGAGGAGAATTAAATGAATTGAGAAGAGAATATAATTTATTAGATACAAAATGTATTAAATTAAATAAAGAATATAGAACTTTATCTATTTTGAATAAAACATATGAAGAACAACTTGGTGAATTAGAAAATAAATTATTAGAAATAGAAAATGAAAAAATATTTTTAGATTTGGAAAAAAATGAAAATATTATAGAATCGTCACGATACTTAGATACTTAGATACATAAATACATTAGATACATAAATACATTAGATACATAAATACATTAGATACATAAATACATTAGATACATAAATAATAAATTTATTTAAACCACCAATTATCGTCGAGATAAGGTGGCATCTCCCCAGTATCTTGACTAGTAATTTCAGATGGTCCTTCTTTTAAATATGATTCTATTTCTTTAAAATCTGGCGCATAACTATAATATTGTAGTTTAGATAAGTATCCACTGAATCCACCAAAAAGATTAACCCACACGTCCCCATTATTTTGTCTAGGAATACTTGTTAATATTTTACTTTTTTTAAGATTTCCATTAATATATACATCTAATATATGACTTGTTTTATTTGATGGGTCTACATCTTTTTTTATATCTGTATGAGAATTCGAGTTTTGTAATACAATAGTTGTACAAAACCATTTTTTAACTGGGATATCGTCAATATCTACATATTCTAATATATTATCAAAAGTATTCATATAAACTCTCATTTTATTTTCATTGGGATGTAACCAAACTCCGGGTGCTCTATTTGGATAACTTGATGAATTACCTTTATGAAATATATGTTTCCAATCTCCATTTTTATAATTATAATCTAAAATTAATGTCCAAAATGAATAAGCAAATTCTATACCTTGTTCATTTTCAGACCTTTTAACTGGTATATAGTTTATACTCTCTGGATCCTGCGAAATAATAACAGTATGTTGGGCGTTTTTAGTATGTGGTATAATAAATGGACTTTTTTCAACTTTAGTATAATAATTTGATATTATATAACTAAGTAAATGTATTACTAAAATAATAGATATTCCTACAACAAAAATAAACCCCCACTTATTATATTTTCCATCTGTTACATTATCTACTAAATTACTACCTTTATTCATTAAGTTATCTCCTTTATTAAATAAATTTTCACTTTTTTCAGTTAAATTATTAATACCATCCCCAAACTTATTTTTAATTTTATCCAAGGCACTTATATTATTACCATTATTACTATTATTACTATTATTACTATTACTTTTAGTAGGTCCGCTATTACTTTTAGGTCCGCTATTACTTTTAGTAGGTCCGCTATTACTTTTAGTAGGTCCGCTATTACTTTTAGGACCGATATTACTTTTAGAACCGCTATTACTTGAAGAACCGATATTACTTGAAGAACCGATATTACTTTTAGGGCCGTTACTTTTAGAACCGCTACTTTTAGAACCGCTATTACTTGGTGGTGGAGGAGGACCACTACTTGGTGGTGGAGGAGGACCACTACTTGGTGGTGGAGGAGGACCACTACTTGGTGGAGGAGGAGGACCACTACTTGGTGGTGGAGGAGGACCACTACTTGGTGGAGGAGGAGGACCGCTACTTGAGGGTGTTGGAGGACCGCTACTTGAGGGTGGTGGACCAGCACCACCTTTTAATTTTTTTAAATTAATATTTCGTTTTGTATTCATTAATATAATAAAATAAAATAAATATTAATTTAATTACTTAATCATTCTTTTTATTCCGTTAAACCTAATGTAGTTTTTATTTTATCCATAGAGTCTTCTAAAATTTTAGGACCTTCTTCGTATTTGGCGTAAATTTGTTCGGGGGAAAGATTTTTATTTGCCCAAGTAATTCTTGAAACATAGCCGTCAAATCCACCATCAAATCCTAAATACATAGAATCATTATTAGGTTTAGGAAATCCATCAAATATATGACTCTTATATAATTTTCCATCCATATATACATCAATAATATTGTTATAAATAGATAAATTAATACATAACCATCTTTGTAAAGGAATATTCGATATTATACAAGTAGCGAATGAATTATCGTCAGATGATACAGGTGCGTTTTGCCCAGATTGTAATTCAATATCAATTACTAAATCATTTTTACCACCAGCTAGATAAATTCCAGGATTTGCGTTATTATAAATTCCATTATCTCCTTTTGACGAGGTAGAACCTTTCATTAATACATATTTTGGTTTATCATAATTATAATTATAATCACTGACATACAACCACATATTTAAAGAATATTCGTTTCCTAAACTTGATGTTGGTATTTTTTCACCAGGTATAGTAAGGAGGTTATTTTTACAATCATGAACTGTTTTAAGAAGTTCTTCTTCCACAAAATCGTGTATTTTATATTGATTATATCTAGAATAATTAATATATACCATTATAGAAATAAATACTAATAAAATTACTCCTAAAACTATTAATAAAATAGTAACTTTACTAGAATTATCTGATAAATTATTATTAAAATTTAGTTTATTGTTCATTATTAATTATAATAGAAAATAAATTTAATTTAAATATTAAGTATTAAATATTATAGGGTCATTCATATTATATTATATGGTCATTCATATTATATTAAATATTATATAGGGTCATTCATATTATATTAAATATTATATAGGGTCATTCATATTATATTAAATATTATAAAGGGTCATTCATATTATTTTTATTAATCTCATCTTCTATAATTTTTTTTATATATTCATCTTTTCTTATTTTCATAGTTTCTAAATTTATATTTTGTCTTATCTCTCCATCAATAGTAAAACTATCTTTGTCTCTAAAATAGAGGGCATTAATTTCAGATAATGGTATGGTATCTGCTTTATATTCCAATTTCCCTAAGAAACAATTTGGATTATGTTTAGGTTTTCCTAATATTATTTCACCGGAATTAAAAATAGGAACATTATCTAAAAGAACCGATTTAACTAGTGTAGCATTAAGATAAGTATCCACATATCTATTATCTATTACTACTACCAATTGATTCCAATGTTGAAATTTAATATCACTGATTTCTATTTCTTGAGTTTTTTCCATAAGTTCTATATTTTTGGATTCTTCTTTAGGAATAGGTTGTCGCAAATCCTTTATTTTTACTAATACTTTTATAGAATTATTATAAGGTTGATACATTATGGAAGGTCCTCCTTTTTTATCAATTATATATTTATCACCAGTAAAATTGGAAAACCATTGAGAGTTTTCAGAATTATTATCAATATACAACCACATAACCATAGACATTTTTAATTTGGGTGTTAATGGAATCATTTCTGATGGGATTTTTTTTTCATAATTATTAAATAATGGCTGTATTTCATCTATAAGAGTTTTGTAATCTTTTGTAGTATTATAATAAAAAAAACCTATTATAAGAAAAAAACCCATAACAAAAAAAAGAATAATAAATATATCTTGACTCATGGTAGGTTTTTTAATAGTATTCATATTTATATTATATTGATAAATAAAAAATATGATATAATAAAAAATATGATATAATAAAAATAATAAATAAAAGTTTAATCATTTAAATGATATTCTTTATTAACATGGTCTTCTTCTAAAGTATGATTATGATGGTCTTCTGTGCTATTTTCATATTTATGGGTATGAACCACATCTAATTCGTGTTGGTGTTCTTTATCTATATGTAATCCAGAATTTAAATTTTCATTATCTTGTATCATTGGTTTGTCGCTAAGTAGATTTATAATATTGTTTTGATTAATGGCGTGAGCAAAAAACTGAAAGTCTTTTAGAGAACCATTTAAAGAAGCACCACCTATATGATTTAAATATAAATCACCTTTATTATATCTTGGTTGGCCGAATAATATTTGAGTTTTTACTAATTTACCATTCATATAAACTTCGCAACTATTATCATTTATAACTAAAGCAAAATGGAAATTTTCTTTAATTGGGAAATTTTCTATATCAAAAAATTCTCTATAAACATTTTCATTTTTTTCCAAATTTTCGTTTGAAAATCCACTACAAGTTGGAGAATATTTAGTAACACTCGCATGCTTTGTACCCCCCCCATCTTGTGTTATTTTAGATATTTTATACTTTCTATCTGAGTATGCAGCACTATCGTGCGAATGTGAAAAATTAAAATCATCTTCATCATATTTTTTACTACTATAAGTAGTGAGAACAATTCTTATATTATTTACAAATGGATGTAACCAAACACCTGGTGCCTGTATTGGTAATTTTCCTATTAAAGTATTCCAACAAGTATCATCATTATCATTATCATATTTTTCCAAATTATTTCTATCTAAAGTTTCTTTACTATTATAGTATTTACTTAAATCTCTCGGTATTAAATGTGGATACTTTTCCATTAAATTTCTGGTACTACATATATTATCAACTTCATCGTCATACCTTTCCTTTGTATTTTTATCAACTTTTTCTATAGTAGTATATACTTTGTTACAATATTCGGAATGGTCGTCAATAAATGAATCTGCTAATCCTCTTAGCATATTTTTATTACCTATAAGACCACACTTTGACATACCACAAGAGAGTAAGTCTTTACCTTCCTTTCCCATTTTAGTTGCCCTACATATTAGGTCAACTCTGCTATTGATATTTTCGGTATCGACTATATATGATGGTGCTAAAATTTCTAATTCGTTTACATTATTGTCATTATTTTCTAAAGCATCTTTTTCTTTATTACAAACATATTCAAAACAATCCTTGGCGGATATATTTTTATTAATAGTCAAATTGTCACTATTATTTGACATATTTTCACACGGAGTTTCTTTATAATCAGACATATCTATACCTTTTAACATTATACACTTCCAAGTTCCTTTATTACAATAAAATTCATTTATAATAAGGTTAAATGTATATGAATATTTAGTAGATTGTGAAGGAATTTCCATACTATTGCAAGTGATTATCTTAGAATCTTTATCATCTAATTGAGAATGATAGAAAGAATCGGTAACTAGTTTATTTTCATAAACCCGGGATTCTTGTCTAAAATAAGATATTCCTAAATAGATTATAATTATTATTATTATAATAAAAATTAAAACAATTATATTTTTAATAACAAAATCAAATATATTATAGGTTACTCCTGTTTCATCTAATTCTGACGAGAATACATTTTTGCCGAATTCTGAAACTTGTTTAAAATAATTTGTATTTGAGGCGATTTTATTTGAGGCGATTGTATTTGATGCCATTTTATTTGATACACTTATATATTAAAAATATTTTATTTGATACTTATTAAAAATATTTTATTTGATACTTATTAAAAATATTTTATTTGATACTTATTAAAAATATTCTATTTGATACAATAAAAATATTCTATTTGATACAATAAAAATATTTTATTTGATACAATAAAAATATTCTATTTGATACTTATTAAAAATATTCTATTTGATACAATAAAAATATTCTATTTGATACAATAAAAATATTCTATTTGATACAATAAAAATATTCTATTTGATACAATAAAAATATTCTATTTGATACAATTATAATCCCATTTTTTCCATAAAAGTCTTCTTACCGTGACAATTTCTACAAAGTGCCTCTAAATTATGTAGTTCATTGCTACCACCTTTATATAGAGCAATTATGTGGTCAACTTCGTATGTATTGTCTAAAAGTGTTTGGCAATGGGAACATTTCCATTTTTGATTACTCGCTATGAATTTCTTTTTACTTTCACTAACATTTCTTTTATGTTTTGTATTAGTATTTTTTGTATTTTTTAAAAGACTAATATTGCTTGAACCTATTTTTGCGTTTGGATTAATTTGTTTATTGAAATTAGTTTGGTAACGTGTGTTATGTTGTTCTTGGAAATTATTCATCTGGACTTGATTTTTAGTAGGAATATTAATATTTCTGTTATTATATTTATTTTGATTTCTAAGAGAAACATAAGAATTCATAAGAGTGTCCATATCTTGATAAATGGGCGCTCCATCAATTTGGTAAAAATAAATAAGTAATTTTTTAAGAATATCAGGTTTAATATAAAGAAGTATGAATGGTGATATTAACATAATAAATTTTCTATGAGTGTATATATTTTTAAAGAAATCAAAAATTTTATTGTTATGATATTCATTTACTATGTAAATAACTGCTGGTATTAAAAAAATAAGTATGTTCATTAAAATATATAAAGATTTTATATGTTTAATTAAAAAATAATTTTCTATTATATCTATTTTTCCAATAATAATGATTAATACCTCCTATTAATCCGATTATAAATATTATTGTAAAAACTAATTTAACTTTAAACCAGCGATTTATTGGTGTGGTGCTTATAATTTTCTCAGGAATTGTTGGTGAATATATTCTCCTATATTTTTCTTGAAAATCATAAAATTCCATTATTTTTTTCCCTTGATTTTCATTTACCAAATTATGTAGATTATAAAGCCACCTAACTAAATGTTCCTTTGAATCTAGTGCCGTAGATATAGGATAGTTTGATATATGTGTTTTATAATGTTCTCTACATTTGGGACATGGTATAACATTTTGTAATCCTATAAAGAAATCGTTAAAATGTCTTTTATTTTCATACGTGGGTTTGTCTGGATAAGATAAAGTAATTGTATGAAGTGTAAACCAAAAATAAGGTCCCCATATATTCGGATCCATTTATAATCTTATTATAAAATATTTTTAACAAAATAATATTTTAAACTGATTTAAATAGAAAATAAATATTATATCTAATATTAAAAAAATGGAAACTTTTGAAGAAAAAAATTGTCTATTAGAAACTGACCTATCAACATCACCGAATATATATAGAGAAAATTTAAAAATAAGAGATACTAGAAATATTTTTTGTGGTAATTGTGGTAAGGGGGGTCATACTTATAGGAAGTGTAAATTTCCTATAACTAGTTGTGGTATTATTCTATATAAAAATAATAATTTATTTAAAGAGAAAAGAGATTTAAATGGGGAAATACTAAATAATCACGAAAGGTATTATTTTCTACTAATACGTAGAAAAGATACATTGGGATATGTAGAATTTTTAAGGGGTAAATATGATGAAACCAGTGAAGAATATTTAGTTAAAATATTTCATACAATGACAAAAGGGGAAATAGAAAAAATAAGAACAAATTCATTTACTCAATTATGGAATGATTTATGGTCACATATGAATTATAAGCAATATCAAACCGAATTTGAAAATTCAAAGTTAAAATTTTTAAATTTGCGAAATAATGTATATCTAAATATGGAAGAAATAATAAAAAAATCTCAAACTGAATTTGAGGAAAAAGAATGGGGATTTCCTAAAGGTAGGAGAAATATTAAAGAAACAGACTATGACTGTGCTGGTAGAGAATTTCAAGAGGAAACTGGTTTTAAAAGTGATGAATATAATATACTAAAAAATATTAAACCAGTTGAAGAAATATTTTATGGTTCTAATGATATACGATATAAACATATTTATTATATAGCCGAATGTTTAAGTGATAAGGTTTTAAGAGTTGATCCTGATAATAAATTTCAAGTTACTGAGATAGGTGGTATAGATTGGTTTACATTAAATGATTCTATTAATAAAATAAGACCATATAATAAGGAAAAAAAAGATGTTTTAAAGAAAGTTCATAAGTTATTAATAACTAATAATTGTTAAATACTATAAATTGTTAAAATACTATAAATTGTTAAAATACTATAAATTGTAAAATACTATAAATTGTAAAATACTATAAATTGTTAAAATACTATATAAATAAAATATAAATTATATATAATGGAGCAAAAAACAAAAAAAGTTAAATTAGTAAAAAGAAAAAAACGCCTTTTAAATAACAAACAGAGGGTTATAGATTTGGAAAAAATAATTTTAGGTTTTAAAGAATTAGAAACAGTGGATAAGATAATAGAAAAATCAGAACAGATAGTAGATGAATTAGATGAGGAGGAAGATTTGGTAAAAAGAATAGAATTGGAATTACAACTAGAAGGTTTAAAATATGTTTTAGAGGATATAGGTTATGCCGAAAATAATATAAAAGATAAAAGTTATCCTATAGTAGGTGACTCTAATTTTTCTTTAAAAATAGCAAGAAAGAGAGAGTTTAATCAATATAAAATAAATAATGAGGAATGGAATAGTAAAAATCTAGAAGATATTTCTAAAAAATGTTCGTGGAATGATTTATCCCAATCTCAAAAGTTTCTACAAAATTTTATTTCACCGATGACTCCTTATAATGGATTGCTTCTTTTCCACGGTGTTGGTGTAGGTAAGACATGTTCTTCGATAACTATAGCAGAAGGGTTTAAAGATTATTTGGAAGAAAAAAAGAAGAAGGTGTATGTGTTATTAAAACCAACTATAAGAGAAAATTATAAACGGTCTATAATAGATTTAAATAAAATAAATGAAGGAGATGATAATCAATGTACTGGTGATAATTATTTCGAAGAAATGGGTAAAAGTTTTGTAGGTAAAAAAATAAAAAAAAAAGAAGATTTAAAAAAAATGGAGAAAAAGGCTAATAAAATAATAAATAGATATTATGATTTCTATGGATATGGAGAATTTGTTAATATTTATAAGGAAATAGATAATTCTATAAAAGTAAAAGATGATAAAGAGCGTTTAATAATATTACAAAAAAGATTAAGAGAAAAATTCTCAGATTCGGTTATTATTATAGATGAAGTGCATAATATAACACCTAGAGATAAGTCTTATAATGAGAACATAGATAAAAGTAAGAAAAGTAAGAAAAATAATAAAAATAATAAAAGAGGTGGTGGAAATTACAATGATTTTACAGAAGGATTAACACTAACTCAAGGTGAAAAGGATGGTAAAGAAGTTTCTGGAGTATTAATGAAGATTATACAAATGGTTGAAAATATGAAATTGGTTTTATTAAGTGCGACACCTATGTATAATGAGGCCACAGAAATTGTATATTTATTGAATCTTCTTTTAGCGAATGATAAGAAACCTCTTCTAAATACTAGTAAAATATTTAATAATGGTAAAATTACTGAAGAAGGTAAGCGTATTTTAAGGAAAAAAACACCAGGTTATGTGTCATATTTAAGGAGTGAGAATCCTATAAATTATCCTTATAAATTGGAACCAGAGGGTGTAGATATAATAAAGCCCGAAGGGCTACCTAATATGGATATGAAGGGTAATATAATACCGGCAGATAAAAGGATAAAACATTTGTCATTTATAGCATGTCCAATGAGTAGTTTACAATATGAGGTATATAAAAAATATTTTGATTTTAATGAAACCCAAGTAAATGCGTTTGATACTGTAGGTAGTCAAATTTGTAATATTACTTATAACGAAGACATTAATTTAAAAATGGAAGATATAGAAGATGTTGGTGGATTTTATTCGGATAAAGGTTTTAAAAAAATATTAAAAACTTTAAAAAATAAGTATAAATTTGAGAATAATAATGTTAAAGATTATTTTACACTATCTAATTTAGAAAAAGTCGCGCCAAAAATTGCCAAAATAGTATCAAATGTAAATAAATCTTATGGTATTAATTTTGTATATTCGCAATTTAAAAATTCTGGCGTTTTTCCAATAGCATTTGCTTTAGAAATGGAAGGATATGTAAATTATGATGGCACTAGATTATTGGATTTACCTAAAGACCATCCAAAAAAATTAATAGAAGGCAAACAAGCAAGATATTTAATAATTACTGGAGAATCTAGTGTAGATTTTAATAATTATAAGAAGGAAAAGGAAGGTATAAATATGGACGGTGGTGAATTAAAGGTAATATTGGGGACACAGGCGGCAGGAGAAGGTTTAAATATATTTAATGTTAGGGGGATTCATATTTTAGATCCTTGGCACCATTTGAATAGGTTGGAGCAGATTGTAGGGCGTGGATTACGAAGTTGTTCTCATAAAAATTTACCTTTAGAGGAAAGAAATTTAATGGTTTTCTTATATATAGTAACTTATCCAGATAATCATAAGGAAACTCTAGATATTAAAATGTATAGAAAAGCAGAGGAGAAGACACTAAATGTGGCAGAAGTTCAAAGAGAATTGAAAATATTAGCAGTAGATTGTCATTTAAATAAAGAAGGAAATGTATATTTAGGTGAGAAATGGGAAACACCAATAGATGTTAAAGATTTATTTGGGAAAAAGAAGAAGATTACTATAGGAGATAAAGCGGGTAGTAAAATATGTAATTATATGGATGATTGTAATTATGAATGTTATGGTGGGGAATTGGGGGAAGAAGTGAATGATTCTACTTATACCTTAGACTTTTCAAAGTATGATGTTAAAAGTGTTATTAAAATATTAAAGAATTATTTTAGAGAGATACGAAAGGTAAAATCTACATTTAATGAAATTTTTAATTTTATAAAAGTCAAGAATCAAAATATTTCCAAAACAATATTAAGTAAGGCATTATATAATATAATAGAAAAAGAAATTATAGTAAATGATAGACTAAATAGGAAAGGGACTATTATTTATAGGGGAAATGAATATATATTTCAACCGGTAGGTTTATCTAATACCGTAACAATGATAGAAAGACGTATTCCATTTAAAACTAGAAAAAAAAAATTAGGATTAGAAAAAATATTAGAAAAAAGTATAAATAGTAAAAAAGTTAAAAATAATATTACACATATCCCATCTGAAGAAGTTGCTCGTTATTTCAAAGAGAATGTACAAACATATATTAAAAAATTAAATATAAATGAAAAATCTAATGATTTAATTATAGTTATAGCCGAGGTTTATGATAGGTTGGAATATAAGAATAAAAATATAATTTTAAAATATATTTTAGAGAAAATTATAGTTATGGGTGAGTTAGAAACTTACAATTTTGATAATATATACGGTGTTTTTAATTTTGAAGGAATGGTTGAAAAAATAATTTTATCTTTTAAAGACGAAGAAACATATATATTAAGTAATATATTTGATTATATTTTAAAAAATAAAATTTATTTAATAAATGGAATTTTAGGTTTTAAAATTAATTATAAAAATGAAATGAAATATTTTAAATTAAATGATAAAAAATTAATCGAATTGAATGGAACTGAACTAATTGATGTAAAGTCTGAATATGTTAATAGGTTAAAAGATATTAAAACTATCGATAAAACATTATCGGATTTATATGGATTTATAACAGAAGATAAAAAAGGAAATATAATTTTTAAAATATTAGATAAGAAAAAAGGTATAACTAAAACTACTCAGCAGTCTACTGGTTCAAATTGTAGTCATTTTAAATTACCCGAACTTAAAGTATTATTATCTAAATTTAGAAGTGATATACCAGTAATAAAAGGCAAGGGTGATTTTTGTGATAATATTAGTTTTTATATGAGGAAACAAAATATCGAAAATACAGATAATTTAATTTATTTTTATGGTTTAGATGAATATTTAGAATTAAAATGATTATTTATAATTAAATTAAATATTTAGAATTAAAATGATTATTTATAATTAAAATAAATAAAATTGAATTTAAAGAAAATAATATCTTAAATATATAATTAATGGAAAAAATTTTTACTAACAATATTTTACATTCTGTAATTCAATTACAACCATATGAATTTAACGATAGTATAGATGACACCATTTTAGAAAAATTAAAAATAAAGGTCGAAGGTAAGTGTGATAGAAATGGTTATATTAAACCGGGTAGTGTCCAAGTTATAAAAAGAAGTTTAGGGCAAATTTTACAAGGAAACTTTAACGGAGCGTGTAATTTTAGAATAAGTTATAAAGTAGATATATGTAATCCTGTAGAAGGTATGGTAATGAAGGCTGTTGTTAGGAATATTAATAAAATGGGATTATTTTGCGAATTACCTGATATCGAACCATCGCCTTTAAGCATTATTTTAGCAAAACAACATCATTTAAAAAGCACCAAATTTGAGAATATTAATATTAATAATATTATTCTAGTTGAAATTATTGGTATTAAATTTAATTATAATGATACCCAAATATCTTGTATCTGTAGATTATCTGAAGACGGTGAAAAATTAGAAGAAATTGACGAAAATAATATATCTAGTGACGAAATTTCAGAAGAGGAAATGGACTTAGGCGATACTACTGAGGAAGAGGATATTGATGACGAAGAGGATATTGAGGAAGATGGTGAAGAAGAAAAATCATTATCTAATAGTGTTGGTGGAGGAAATTCTGATATTATTTCTATGGTTGGAGGAACTGTAAATAAATTAAATATTGATGAAAATTTAGAATTAAATTTAGACAATTTAGATGAAGTTGGTGACGAAGTTGGTGACGAAGTTGATGACGATGAAGATGGTGACGAAGATGGTGACGAAGTTGGTGATGGAGACGATGGGCTAAGTTTAGAGTTTAATGGGGAAGAAATGGATTTAGAATCTATTATAAGAAAAGATATCGAACCTCTATATTTACATGAAAACGCCGAAATACCAAATAAATTCACAGATGATGTATTTAATAAAGAGGTAAGGTTAAATAGTTCATATAAACCATTTATTAAAAAACCTTCCAATAAGATTAATTATCATATTTATTTAATTTTAACAGATTTATTTATTGATTTTTATGAAAAATTTGGTTGTAAGCCTAAAAAAATCTCGGTAAGTACTAGAAATAAATATTTTAAAAGTGTTAAAAACTTCATAAAAATATATGCGTCTAGTTATGAGATGATAGAAAATGATAATAGGACGTTTATTACTTAAAAATTAAAAACTTATTAATATTAATATTAATAATAAAATGAGATTTTATACGACATCTATTAGACTGTTATCAACACCTGTATTAAACCCGAATGTTTATATAAAAAAAACTAGTAATGAAATATTAAAAAAAGATAAAAACACATTAAAGAGTGTTAAAAAATCTTATTATAATATGTATAAAGCGTTAATTCCGTTACATAAAAACAAATTTAGATAATTAGCTTTGTATTTTTTTTGTTTCTTCCATTAATTTTATATAAATAGATTTTACAAAATTATTTTCAACATCTGAAATATATTTATTATTTATTTTATCATATATTAATTGTTCTCTATTTTTATCTAATATTGGTAAATTATTTTCCCTTTTATATTCACCTATTTCTTTAACTATATGTAATCTATTAATAAGTAATTCCATTAATTGATTATCTATTAAATCTATACTTTTTCTAAATTCGTCCATTAATTTAATTATTTATTAAAATTTTAAATAAATAAAAAATATTGATAAAAGTTATAATGGATAACGAAAGATTTAATAAAAAATTAGTTCCAGTGTATGGATTAATAGGTGTTCTCGCTCTTATTATAGTAAAGGTCTATAATACCTCGTTTAAAGGAGGTAAATTTACGTGTGATAAATATATTTTAAATACATATCTCTATATTTTATTGTCTTTACTATTAATGAGTTTACAAAATATTGTTATGGAACAACAACATATAGGTTTAGAAGACATATTTGGTAGATTTAAAGGATTTATAGGTTTAATCATAATATTAGTTTTAGTAATTGGATTAATGTTTATTTTATTACAAACTAATCCTAGAAATGTAGTATTAAAGCATACTATTTGGTTGGCGTTTATTTTTGTTTTAGGATTACTCGCGTATCCATCATATTTAAAAACGATTAAAGAAAATACGGTTATTGCTACATTAATGACCACTATAGGTATTTTAATAACTTTTACTATTGTAGCATTCTTAAAACCAGAATGGATTTCACTTTCTTGGGGTCCTACATTAGTATTTTTATTAATTTCTGGTATGATAGGAGAATTATGTTTCTATTTATTTAATAAAAATGAAAAACAACAACCTAAGAATAAAATGTTTGCTTATTTCTTTATCGCATTATTTACCATATTTATACTATATGATACTAAGAAAATACAGGTAAATGCCAAAATATGTAAAGAATCAACTGTGGATTATATAAATGAATCATTAAATATAGTTTTAGATGTTCTGAATCTATTCCAGAAAATAGCAGAAGTTCAAAAATAATTTATAGAATTATGAGATTTATAGAATTATGAGATTCAAAATTAATGAATTAATTTATAGAAATGTGAGATTCAAAAATAAAATTATTTTCATCTATAGATTGATTATTTTTAATTTGTTCATAAATTTGCGAATTAACCATAAAATCCTCTATATTATTTCCCCAATCAGGAAAATTATGTCTATGTTCTTTAAATGATATTAGAGTTTTCAAATCACTATTATCATTTATATTATTAAAATTACTTTTACTACTAATATATCCTAAAGTATTATCTTCTTCCAAATTTTCTTCTATATATTCTAACATTGAATCCACATAATTTAATAAATAAATTAGATAAAATGGAACTAATATAACAGTGAAACATTCTTTTAGAAGAGTTACTATTTGATATTCGTATAATTTTAATATACTATTTCTCACTTTTATTGAATTGGAACTTTCCAATAATTTTGATGGGATATATTTTATTTTATTGGTTAATTTTATAAAACTTTCATAATTAACACCTGGTGTTCGTTCATTATTAATATTTTGCCCCAATGCTATAATAGAACCTAAAATACCCATATACCAAATAATTGGTTTATCATATGTAATATTTAAATTAAATAGCAAATGTTCATTAAGTAAAGATAGGAATAGTAAAATTATAAAAAACGAACTTGCTATAAAAATCAAAAACTTAGTTATTGTTTCAATCACTTTTGAATTAAATTGACTACAATATTCTTTGGCATATATAGAACCAATATCTAATCTATTATCCATAAAATGTTTCAATTCATTATAATATCTAAAATACCATTTTGCTTTAATAGACCATTGTCTAGAGGCAATTTTAGAGGGGTGGTTGTAAAATTTGGCACCATACTTAATAATACAATAGAATATCATATACAAAACTAAAAATGGCATAAAAATAAATGTTAAAATAGAAATTATTATGATATTCATCCTTACATCTTTGATAATAATTTCTTTATTATCGAATAGTTTTCTTTTTACTTGATTATTTTCATCCATTATTGTTCCAAATATACAATAATAGATATTCCACTCCATCAAATTGGAAAACAAATAATCTCTAATTTTTGTTCTATACAAATCACACATTATATTTTCCTTTCGTAAAATTCTGGCATTAATATTATATGAATTATATTCATTTCCATATAAAATATGTATTTTTTCTATAATTTTACTCCACGGAGTAGATGATAGTAATTTACTATCTATTTCCAATGTATTTTTATAGAAATCCTTTATTTTTTTATATTTTAGTATATCTACAATTAAACCGTGGATTCTCATAATAGTATATAAAAACATCAATATCATACATACTAAATAAAAGAAATTGGTATTTAGAATATTCCCAAAATTAATATAGTTTATAAAATTTTCTTCTTGGGTTTTTATTTCAATTAGTCCAGGATAATCTATACATAATACTAAAAAAATAAATAGAAAATATAAAAATATAGTTGTTAATAGATTTATAAATTGTATAGAAACTATATTATAATATCCCTTATAAATGAAAAAGTTATAAATCTTTATTAAATCATTATCATTTGGTTTATCGGCAGCAACGAAAATAGAACCATTATCATTTTGTTCTTCTTCTTGGAAAAGCAAATACTCCATAGGTAATATTCATTCTAAAAATACTTTTAAATGAACTATTTATTTATTATAATTTAACCAAATAAAAATATTTAATTACTATAATGTATCCGGAAAATATTATTCAATATAAATCTTCAGGAGTAGCGAATATTTTTGTACCAACTATAATAATAAATGGACAACATATAGGGGGAAATGAAGACCTTGGGGGGATAGGAGGATCTAATTCATATGACAGCACACATCAAGAGTATTCTGCGACTCCAAGTATTACTCAGCAACAACAGAGAATGGTTCAACAAAATTCTTTAAATGAACATAATGGCGATGTTTTTAAGAGTGTGATTAATAATCTTCGTAATAATAATTCTAATCTTTTATCAAATCCAGATGAACCATTAGCGAATGATACTGAAACACAATATGCCAGTACTGCTACAAGTGGTTCTGCTACTACAAGTGGTTCTGCTACTACAAGTGGTTCTGCTACTACAAGTGGTTCTACTGCTACAAGTGGTTCTGCTGCTGCTAATAATAATTCGAATGCGGCGAGTCAAGCATATTCTGGAATAGGAACACCATATTCGAGGAGAAATAATACAAACTCTACACCTATTGCTGTAAACGATAATAATGGATTGGCTGAGTTTTCTAATTTAGCGGATACAAATTTCTTGGATAAATCCATTTTATTTTGTGATACATTTTGTGGTAAAAAAGCAGATGGGACACAAAGAGATTGTGTTAAACCATGTATGAAGTGTGACGGATGTAAAGGTAAGCCTGAATATAAACCAAGTTCTCAAGAACCACAATCTATGAGTGATATAGAGTGTCATAAACTTTCACAAACTAGTTGTAATTTAAATAGTAAATGTTTTTATTGTATTAGCACGAGTAAAAATGAAAATTATGACTGTAATGCGCATCCAAAATTCGGTTCAATCGGTTTATGCGAAACAAAAAATACTTCTGCGTGTCTTCCTATTTCAGGAGAGGAAGGTTCATATAAAGTAGACTTCGACGGTCCTAAAAATAATGATAATATGACGAATTATTATGGAACTAGTTCAAAGTATTATAACGTATCATCTAATATGTCTGGAAATCCTGGTAATAAATTTACAACTTATTTAGAACACCCTAAGACGTGTAAAGGAAAACTAGACCCAGTATTAACATATGAAGAAATGCGACAGGCTATGAATGGAAATTAAATTATTTAACTTACTTAAATTTATTAAAGATTAATAAACTAAATGGAAAATGAATTAGTTCATAATATAGAAAATAAAACAGATATAGATACTGATATAGATACAGACATTTTACTAATTTTTCTAATGAAAGATTTTATAAAAAATAACTCATTAGAAAACTTATCGGATGATATATTTACCAATTTAGTTAAAAAAAAAATAATTAAATCTAAAAATATTTCAGATACACAATTGGAAAGTATAAAAAAAAATATTCTCCAAAATATTTCACCAAAAGAAATTATAAACAAATCTAGATTTATAAATGATTTTTCTATGATAGAAAAAATAGGAAAAGGAGGGTTTGGTTCCGTATTTAAAGTTGTAAATAAATTGGATAAACAAAAATACGCCATAAAAATTATAAATGTCAATAATGAAAATAGAGATTGGGTTTTAAGAGAAGTTGAAAACTTATCCCTCCTAAATAATCCAAATATAATAAGATACTATGGATGTTGGTTAGAATTAAATGAAACTCAAAAATATATAAGTAACGAATCTTATATAAGTAACGAATCTTATATAAGTAACGAATCTTATATAAGTAATGAGTCTTATATAAGTAATGAGTCTTATATAAGTAACGAGTCTTATATAAGTAATGAGTCTTATATAAGTAATGAATCTTATAGTTTGGAATCTAAAATAACGAATTATTTATTTTTACAGATGGAATTAGCAAACACAAATCTTAAGGAAATACAAAATAAATTATCATATAAAGAAAAGAAAGACATATTCAAAGATATAGTATTAGGCTTACATGAAATTCATAAAAACAATATAATTCATAGAGATTTAAAACCAGCAAATATTTTAATTATGGATGGTAAGGTTAAAATAGGAGACTTTGGTCTATCCAAGAATATGGATTTATCCAAGAATATGGATTTATCCAAGAATATGGATTTATCCAAGAATATGGATTTATCTAAGAATATGGATTTATCTAAGAATATGGATTTATCTAAGAATATGGATTTATCTAAGAATATAGATTTATCTAAGAATATGGATTTATCTAAGAATATGGATTTATCCAAGAATATAGATTTATCTAAGAATATGGATTTATCTAAGAATATAGATTTATCCAAGAATATAGATTTATCTAAGAATATAAATGATACTAAACTTACTGGTGAATTAGGTTCAACTTTATATAGTTCTCCAGAACAATTGATGGGAAATGATTATGACTATAAAACTGATATCTATAGTTTGGGTATAATATTATTTGAATTACTTAATAATTTTACTACCGAAATGGAAAAGAATATAGAGATTACTAAATTAAAAAATGATAATCTCGATAAATTAAATAACGAAACTAAATATGTTGATGAATTAAAATTTATTAAGATTTTAATTAATCCAGATTATAAAAAAAGACCTAATACCCAAAAAATTTTAGAAATGCTTGGATAATGAAATGCTTGGATAATGAAATGCTTGGATAATGAAATGCTTGGATAATGAAATGCTTGGATAATGAAATGCTTGGATAATGAAATAGTTCATAATAATTACTTTTTTTTTTTCGGTTCTATATTACTAGTAAACATAGATAGTGTTTTCCCACAATAATATAAAAATGCCGTTAAAAGAACTAAAACACTTAATCCCCCCATAGTAATTAATCCTACCGATACCATTACTAACCCAAAAATAAATTTACCAAATTCACCATTACCCCATACCTGTCCTCTCTTGTTAGAAACCGCACCGAATGGTATAACAAGACCTAAATATGACATCAACGCATCCGTCACACCTGGTTTGTAAAATCTTACTTCTCCTTTATTATTATACCAAGGGGCACTTATCTTGTCATCAGGAAGAATACTAGGTCGCGAATTATGTATTGAAATAATTATTTTACCGAAAAAGTCTCTTATAATATTAATAAACTTAACTAAAGGAGGCAACATTTTTAAAATAAGGAGACCTGCCGGTCCCAAAATTAATTTAAATATTAAACAAAAAAACCATTTGGTATAATCACAATCAGATCCCCCTCCAATGAATTTTTTGAACCAGGGCCATGCATCATCGCCTTCTTTCAAAAGACCATTATCCTTTATTTCATTCATAGATATATTTAATATTTTAAGAGAATCTTCTAATTTAGGAATTTTCGTTTCTTCATCAGGTTCCCAATCCTTAATATCATCCTTGTATTTAGCAAGTGAAGTTAGAAATTTAGGCCACGCACCACCAAGCGCAAAGGCATCTCCATCTGAATAGATGTCATCAAATATACTATATTCGTCACCGTCCCCCCCCTTGATATCCTCATAATAAGTTTGCAATTTTTCCATATCTATGCTTTCGGATTCAGCTGTTCCAACTATTTTTTCTACTTTTTCAGGAACATTTGAATACCAATTACACCAAAGTGTGCTTAATTTACTTAAAGAAAATCTATCAGTTGCCGGATCAATCCAACATGGGTCGTCGTATAAAGCATCCCAAAATTCCTCGCTACTATAAAAACGTTCTGTTTTTTGAAATAATTTGTCATCGTCTATTGGTCTCAGTCTCTCCTTTGCCTCATCAGTCACAGCATCACTAACGTCGTCTAATATACTAGGTACCATTTGTTTAGCGAAAGCAGTGGAACCTTCTTTCAATCCGGCATCAGCAACAGAAACCCAACCTCCCCGTTGTTTTATATTAACCATTTTTTGTGTTCGTTTAACCAATTTTTGTGTTCGTTTAACCATTTATAGTATAATAATATTTTTTTTTTTATTTATACACATTTAACATCCCAATTGGGTTGCCTACATCCAAATTCTCTTTGTGTCATATCATCTGTAAAAACACTATCGGCACTATAAACTCCATTAGTATTGGTTTCGCCTCCATTAGTATTGGTTTCGCTACCTCCACCAACTTTTCTATAAAAAACTCTACTCTTTAAATTTTTTTTAGTGTGTTTTCTTCTAATTTGTTTATTTCTTCTACCAGTATTATTACTTCTTAAATGATTTACTTTATTTAAATGATTTACTCTATTTTTTCCACCTCCACACATTTTTTCATCCATAGGACTTTTTACCATTTTACCATCTATCAATTCTGGTTGAGAATTATATCCTACTACTTGTGCCGAACCCCCAATTCTATCAGCACTTATATCCAAGAAAAAACCTCCGCCACTTTGCTTTCGGCCACTTTTACTACGCCTTTGCTTTCGGCCACTTTGCTTTCGGCCACTTTTACTACGCCTTTGCTTTCGAGCACTTTTACTACGCCTTTGCTTTCGGCCACTTTGCCTCCGAGCACTTTTACTACGCCTTTGCTTTCGACCACTTTGCTTTCGACCACTTTGCTTTCGGCCACTTTTACTACGCCTTTGCTTTCGAGCACTTTTACTACGCCTTTGCTTTCGGCCACTTTGCTTTCGAGCACTTTTACTACGCCTTTGCTTTCGGCCACTTTGCTTTCGAGCACTTTTACTACGCCTTTGCTTTCTGCCACTTTGCTTTCTGCCACCTCCAGTTAAATTAAATTCTTTGTCAAATGGTAAACTTTCTAACGCGGTAGTGTCACAATTATATTTAGATACATCCGGATTCATTATATAATAGTATCCAATATTTTATTTTTATAGTATCCAATATTTTATTTTTATAGTATCCAATATTTTATTTTTATACTATCCAATATTTTATTTTTATAGTATCCAATATTTTATTTTTATACTATCCAATATTTTATTTTTATAGTATCCAATATTTTATTTTTATAGTATCCAATATTTTATTGTGTAAAGTAAATATTTATTTTCTAAAATAATATCTAAATTTATTGTAAATAATAAAATGCCTCACGTGTTTTTATTTTTAACTATTATAATAGGATTAATTTATGGAGTATTTCAACTATTTTTTTATGCCATAGATTCGTTTGTGCTAATTGATGAAAATTTTGTTTCAAATGTAAAAGAAAAAAACAATACACTTCTTAATTTTTTTTTAATAAAAGATGAAGAAACTTTATCTAAAAATGATAAAAATGATGAAAAAGATAATGAAAAAGATAATGAAAAAGATAAAAGAAGAATAAAACTAAAAAGAATTAATATAGCGATAAGATTTGATTTTTTTATTAGTTCTCTTTTAAGTATATTATGGTTTTGTTATCCATTTATGCTTATGCAATTAACTGAATATGAAATGGGATTGAAATCACAAAATGATAAATATATAGGAAAGTGGTTGGCACTAATGTTATTATTTACGAATATAATTAGTTTAAAATATATAAAAGATGGAAAACTTTTTAGTAAACAATTTTTATTATTAGTAAAACTTCTTTGTTCTATAGTGATACTAATAACTACACTAATGATTGTTATTTTCACTAAAAAATTATATGTTAGTAATATTATTAATGTGATATTAACATCATTATGGATGGCTAATAGTGCGGTAGGATTATTTATTTCATATTCTGAAAAAAATATTTGATACTAAAAATAATTAAGGTAAATGAGATTTATGTGGAGTTGGATATGATTGGTCGTAAGTAAAAGGATATCTATATGGTTTTCTATATCTAGGTCTTTCATAAAAGGATAGATTATTAGAACCAGTTTTAATATATCCTAATGGTTTTTGTTTATACATTTCCCAATTTTCTACATTTTTAATTTTTTTCTCCATACATATACAACCAAGAATTACTACTAGTAATAGTAAAAAAATAATTTCTGTATGCATTTATTATTATTGAATATTTTAATTTATTATTATTTATTAAATATTTTAATTTATTATTATTTATTATTAATTATTAATTATTAATTATTATTAAATTTTAGTTCGTAAGAATTCTATAATTTCGTCAATAACTTTAACATCCACATAATTATATTTTTCTATATTTTTTACAATTTCCATTTCACTAAATTTAAGATTATCTTTTTTAGATTTATTCATAGCTTCACTTGCTTCTAGTAGAGCAATTCTACCATCCATATCATTTTGCCAAATAGTTTTAATAAAACCCAATTTATGTAATCCTTTAGAAACATCTTTAAGACCATAATTAAGAACTCCTTTAATAGATATAGGTTCTTCTTTAAAAATATCTAAAATATCAACAAAATTTAATTTCTTCCAATTAAAAACTTGTTTATTTCTAATAATGGCTTGTTTATAGAAATTCGGTTCCGCTTTACTCCAATGATAAATTTTCGGATTAGGTATAGAATATTTAATAGACATTTCATCCATGTAATTAAGCCACTCATTTATAATTCGTTTTTCTTCTTTTCTAGAAAAATCTTCTAGAATAAAACATTTAAACGAGGAATTAACTATTTTCCCATCTTCTATAATATTGGTGATAAGTCCTATCATAAAAATACACGTTTCGAAATTAGAATACGGAATTCTTTTAAAATTATCATTTAAGTCATTTACGGTTTCGAAATCGCAAATAAATTCCAATTTGGCAGTTTCCAATTTTTTTAAAGTTTCTGTTTTTTTTATTCTTCTAGGATTAAAAGTTATATTTTCTCTATTCGTTTTTAATATTCCATCAATAATCCTTCCCCGCTTTCCATTAATATTTAGTTTATTGGAATAACATTGTGGGTCATTCCAACTGCTAATTTTATTATGTAATAACGCGGTTCTTTCTTTAATGCCACAATTCCAAAGGAGAGTTATTTCTTTATTTTCTAATGCTATTTTTCGCTTAACTAATCTCCATTCATCATCATAATTACATTTAATATTAGGTAATAGTCGATTATCATTACTATTCCATTCTTTACCATTTTGTTTAAGATTTTCTAACCAAGATAGTGCTTCATTTGTTTTATTAAAAATATCTAAATCTTCCCCATAAATATCTATTTTTCCTAAATAATCAAAACTATTATTTCCATTTTTATTACCTTTCTCCCATTTTCTACCTAAAATAAAAGCAATTTTGGGATTAAACTCCTGCATCTTACTAAGACAAGTATTATAAATTATTAATTGAGATTTAAAACAACTAAACATTCCTTTATTTATTAAGGTATCCTTATTTTTTTTAAAAACTAAATTGGAATATTTTATATCAACCACTACGTAATACCATCCATTACCTTCATCTTTTAGAGGATACGTATTTTTAAAATTGGTTATTTTATTAAGATAATCATTCCTAACAATTAAATCTGGATAACCAAATAATTTATTATCAAAATCGGCAACTAATCCTTGATAAATAATTGGGACACCTTCCTTCATTTTATCTTTTGTTAAATTATATTTTTCCATATATGATAATTTATTTTGAACTTCAAAGAAATAATGCTTATTTCTTAATATATTTACTATATGCTCTTCAAATTCTATACCTTTATTTTTAATAAAATTACCGAATAAATCTTTATTTTCAGTAGGGAAATATCCTTTTTCTTTACCATATAGTTTCAACCAATCTTGTATAGGGTCATTTAAGATAAAATTTTTGGTTTTGGTGGCAGAAATGAAATTTTTGAAGTTAGGTTCAGTATTGTTTTCAAAAGACATTACTTATTTTTAAGGGAGAAACTAATTTTAAATTAATAAATAATTAATTTAATTAATTGATAAATCAATTATTTTAAATAAAACATGGTCCAGTATTTTTATTCTTAACTCTATCATAAACACCATCTTTATCTAATTCTAGAGGACATATTAATTGTGGTATAAATTTATCTTTTATTTTATCTAAATTATCCTCCACAATACAAGTATATTCTGTTCCATTTTCTGTATAATTTGTGGGTATTTCCCCTTTTTTTGTTTTAAATTTTGGAATACATTTTGGATTTATTTTTTTTTTTTTTAAAGTAGTTAATTTTTGTCTTTTTATATATTCTCTCATATCACAATATCCCTTAGGTGTTGAATTTTTTTCTTTATATAAATAGTATGGCTTAGAATTAAGTTTATTCTGTTTCCATAATTTATGCGTCTTTCTATTATTATAATTCTCGGTTTTATCATAAATACCTTTTACTTTAGTTGGGCAAAATATACCATCCGCATCTATAATAGAACCATTCGTTACATCTTTCGGTATTGAAGGATAACATTCATTCATTATTTTATTACCTGATGTTTTTTTGGTTGTAGAGGTAGTTTGTTTTCGTGTAATTTTATATGGAAATATACATTCTCCTTTTTTAACGAATTTTTTTTTAATGCCAAAAATATTAGTTAGTGTTCCCATAATTTTACCTGATTCAGTATTTTTATTAGATTCAGTATTTTTATTAGATTCAGTATTTTGTTTTTTTTCTTTTGTCTTTTTTTCTTTTGTCTTTTTTTGTATTTGTTTTAATTCTTCATCATCTATTTTTAAATTACTTTTTTGGGAAATTGTATTAAATAATTCTATATTTCTAACAAATTTTTCTTTAGATTTTCTAAATAAATCTTTTTCATAATATTCAAACAAATCATCTGGAAAAATAATTTCATCTTTAGATGAAGAAAGATCTAATTCCGAAAGTAAATTTATTTTTTTAGTTATTAATTCTATACCTTCATTTCTTTTTAGTAATTCGTCCATTAAAAAATTAAGATATTTTGAATTATTAGTTTCCTCTGTTAAAATATTCTTTTTAGTTATAAAGTTTTTACATTTACTATTTTTTATTACACATTCTTCTTTACATTTAGAATCACTTAAATCAAAGCATTTTTTAGTTTTTTTAGATTTATTCTTAAAAATTTCTGGATTTTCTTTCAAATCACCAAAATAAAATATATTATCTATTATTGGATTTAAAATAGGTAGTAGTTTATTTTTCTTAATACTTATTGGAACCACCGAGTTTATTATTATTTTCTTTATTTTATTCTGTACTTCCAAATTTTCTTCTTTTCGTATAAAACTATTAAAAATATATTTAATTCGCTGCGTTTCATAAAGGGAATCGTTATAGTCTCTATTAAAACTAACTCTTTCATCTTCCAATTCTACTCTTCCTATAATACTATTATCTATATCCAAATCACTATATTCTATAGTTTTATCTTTAGGTTTAATAGGTTCGGGTTGTAATGGTATAATACTACCATTTTCTAATAAGGCTCCTGTAATATTATCATTATAACTTAATAGTGTTTTAATTTTGTATGATTCTAGGATATTTCCCATTTTTTTTATTAAAGAAGTAAAGTTTGAATAAGTTAAAAGTTTAGTTTTAAGATAATCGTTTGTTTCTATACGCGATATATCAGGCGTTAAACCCGATGGTATTATAGGTATAAATAACTTATTATTTAATAATATTCCAATCACTTTAAAATTATTATTTAATATAAATTTATCAATATCTTTGGAATCTAAAACATTTAGCATAAACTTTAAATTCTCTAAATCACCTTTAAATAAATTATTTACAAATTCATTTTTCATTTCATTACAATTTATTTTCAATAACTCCAATAATTGTGTTATTTTAGGTCTATTTATCTGATTTTTACTAATTTTTGGAGTATTTTCCATAATCTTAGTTGTATTAAAATAAATTATAGGATCGAATGGGTCGATAGTTTTATTTAATTCTTCGTTTCTTTTAATAAATCTAATACCTACAATAGGTTCATAATATTTTCCAGTGTTTATTATTATAACTGAATTTTTATCCAACTCTAAATTATCGGCACCCAAAAAACTTTTAGGACATACTAAATTTAATTTAGAATCTATATCATAACTTGTTTTTTCTATAATAATAATATTAACTTTTTCATCAAAAATAAAACCTTCTCTACCCAATAAATCTAAATAAAATTCAGGATTTTTAAAAGAGTCCGATAAGTGATAGTTCTTAAAATTTGTAAAACTAGAATATAGATTTTTGAGTGCTGCGTCGTCTTTAATTTTTAAAGATTCTATTATAGAACTGTATTTTAGTTTCCATTTATCAAATTTTTCTATAGAATCAATATCAGATTTAAATATTTCAATAAGATTACCATTATTTAATTGGCAAAATAAAAGAGGTGTGAATTTTTTTTCATTAGTAATTAAATCAGTAATGGATTCGTATTTCTCTCCAACTTTTTTAGTAATATGTATTAATTGTTCTATACAATTTATAAAAGAATTATTAATATCGTCACCAACTGAAAGACGGAATAAATTATCAGTTACAAAATTATCACCCAATTTGATAGAGAGAGGTAATTCTTTTTTCAATCCTATATTTTTTCTTTCTCCGTAAAAATTAAAAGAATATTCATTCCCTTTTTTCTTAATTTCTAAATTATTTAATATATTAATTTCTTTAGAATTTAATTTTTTCTTTTTCTTTAAATAAGCTAATTCATTATTTTCCTTTTGAGATAATTCATCTAATTTTTCCAAAATCTTACTCGTTTCAGTATTATCTAATAAAATATCTAAATCAGTACTTAATGTCGAAAGCCTTTTTATTTTTCTCATTGGAAATTTACTTTCCATAATAAATCTAAATATTTTTTGGTCTATAATGATTGGTTCCATATCTTTTTTAATAATTGTTTTTTGTATATCGTTAGACATACCCTTATAACAACACGGTAATCCTTTATTATCTAGATTTTTATTTTCATCAAGATATTTTGGATACATACGATTTTCATTACCTTTAAGTTCTTTAGGTATGTCTTGTTCTCCAAATATTTTTAGTAGATAATTTTTTTTATTATTTGAATCATTTTTAAAATAGTTATTTTCGGCATTAACCACAATTACAGTTTTACTCGGTGTCATTTTACCAGTTTTTTTTATTTCTGCGCCACCACATTTAGGACATTTTTTATTTTTAGAAAAATAAATAGGGTCTATAGGTATATTATCTTTAGTACACCAAATTCTGGGACAAATAAATACTTTTTTACTATCCAATGATTCTAAATAGTAATTATCACTATTAACTAATTTTCCCTTTTCATTTATTATTTTATTATCTAATCCATCTAAAGTATTATATCTATTTTCCTTATTAATATTTTTATTAAAATGCTGTTTAGATACTATATATGGTTGTCTTCTACATTTTTTAGTGTAATCTTTACCATCAAATAATTCTTTATCATAATGTATCCTCATAGCTTTCATATAACTAGTATAATTTTTACCTTCATAGCCAAAACTTATATCTATTTCGTTATTGCCTATATTGCCTATATTGCCTATATTGCCTATATTGCCTATATTGCCTATATTGCCTATATTGCCTATATTGCCTATATTGCCTATATTGCCTATATTGCCATTTAAACTAAGAGAGTTATCATTTGAATTCATTCCTATTAGAGCACCTTTAGTTTCTGAATTATTATCATTATTATCATTAGAATTATTATCATTAGAATTATTATCATTAGAATTATCATTATTATTATCATTATTAGAATTATCTTTCTCTTTCAATTCTACTTTGGGTCCCTTAGTGCTTTTTTTTATCATAAATTCTTCAAATATTTTTTGGATAAGTAGATTAACTGTTCCTAGTTCTATTAAATTGTCAAAGTTTTTCATATTAATTAAAAAAATATCTTCTTTAGTAATAATTGAAAAATAGGGCATTTCCAATTTATATTTACTTTTCTTTTCATCTACATAATTGGTTAAAAAATTTGTATATTTTTCTGAAATGTTAATACCTGAAAATATTTCTTTAAGATATTCCACAACTAAATCTTTTTTTGTTTGTTTTTGAGTTATTACTATTTTTTCAAGTAAATGATTAATATTTTTATCTATTAAAAAATTATTTGTTCTTTTATAACCATATAAAAATTGTCTTTCATTTACGGGACAATCCAGAGAGAAAATATAATTATTATAAGTTTCAATTATAGTTCTTAAATTTTTAATTGGAATATTTTTATCTATTTTTATTTCTTTTTGAAACGATAAATTAATTATTTTATAATTATTTGCTAACAAGAATTCCTTTTCGTTTAAATTTTTAAAACATTCGACATGTTCTTTTAATATATTTATAAAATCAAAAAATACTAACTTAAATTTTTCTAAATTTATTTCATTTGATTTTAATTTTATTAGTAGTTGATTCTTATGATTAATCAAAATACTAATATATTCATTATTTGTAAATAAAATTTTAAAATCAAGATAAGAATTATTATCGAAAAACTCTTTTTCTTTAGAAGTTAATTCTATAAATCTCCAACTATTAAACATTTTTTTTGATATAGTGGCATCATCCCCGAAATATTTATGTTTGAATATTTTATAATATTGTTTCTTTCTTCTAATAGATATTTTCCCAAAAACTATATCAGAACTCATTGAAATACTATTAAATATTTTTTGAATATCACACTCAGTATCTATAAAATTTGTGTATAAAAGAGAAATCTCCGTAATTTTATCAGTAATAAAATCACCGATTGGTTTTTTATATTCTTCTACAAAACTTTTACTATTTTCTTCATTCTTATAAATTTTTAAAATATTGGCATTACTTTTTATGATATTACTTTTTATGGCATTACTTTTAATAGCATTACTTTTTATGGCACCACTTTTAGTATAGTCTTTTCCCCAAAAATATTTATTTAATATTTCTGTTTTATATACTGAATCTAAATTATCTTTTATATCCAATTTAGAGTAAAGAAATAATGTTTCATCTATAATTTGAAATTGTGCCAAATTTAAATTATGATTACTTTCTACAAAAGTATCACTTAACATAGATATTTTCTTTAAATCTATAAATTCTACCCCATTTTGAAAATTAATATTTAAAGTCTTATAATAAGTTGTAATTTTTTTTGTAGATAAGAATTCTATAATAAATTCTTTATCTATTTTTTTCTTTGTAAAAACTAATTTTTTAATATCTTTATCTGTTAAAATTTTCGATAAAAATAATTTAATTTTTTCTGGAGATATAAAAGGTTTAATATTAAAAAAAGTATCTATGATATTATAAAATTTTTCGTCCAAAGGTGATAAACTATAAATATATTGATTAATTATGGGAATATCGGTTTCATAATATATTAACTTTTGTAATTCTATAATAGATGTATCCTTTGGTATATCTAATAATGTATAGTCTAAAGTGTCTTCCTTTATTTTTAATAATTTAACTTTTAATTCTTTAAAAATGGGAATTGAAAGAAAATTATTCATTTAATTTATAAAAAGAAATTATTTTAAGAATTAATCAAGAAATTATTTTAAGAATTAATCAAAATTCATTGGGTCATCCGTAATTTCTACTCCACAATATTTTACAGGATTTTCATTATAATTAATCCTTTTATATATTTTTATTCTTATAGCATTTCTTAATAAAATTCTAAAGTTATCCCAAAATTCTTTAGTATGACCTATAGATTTAGTCATAGTATGTGCCAATTCGTGTAGTGCCACAAACATCATAGTATTCAATTCAACTATTTTATTTTTATCATCGCGGGATCTTAAGCAGTATACTGTTTTTTCCCCTTTATTAATAGAATATGATGTAAATTTATTACTTTTTTCACTTTCCACAATATTATTAGGATTGAAGTTGTTTATCATTCTATTAATATGTATATTTCCTTCATTCTTATTTTTTAATTCCTGAGACAATTTTACTAGATTACCTCTAACTGTAGCAATCATATCTGCCGATTGTTGTTTATCTGGAAGATTTCTTACCAAATATTTTCTATCATCTACTGTAGATTTAACATATGTTAATTCTTTATCTTTATTTTCAATATGTATGAAAAGGGTAGTTAAGAGAATGGCTGTTATAAAAAATGATGTAAAATCTATCATATATATTACTTTTAGAAATTATTGTCGCTGAAACATTTTTTAAATTGAATTTAAAATTGAATTTTATAAAAGATATAATAATAAAATATGAATAACTTGCGTAATTTTAATCCCAAATCCTTTTCAACTAATACAAGTGATTTAAAATTACAGATTGTTGATTGGAAAACATATAATGAATCTCCAGAAATTGACGACGGAGATGACGAAAAAACCAAATATTTAGATAATGCCAAATATATAATACAAATATTTGGCGTGGATGAAGATAATGAATCCGTTTCTATTAAAGTTAATGGCTTCAAACCAAGGTTTTTCGTTAATATACCAAAACATTGGGAACAACACCATATAGATATTTTTATTAGTCATATTAAAGGAAAGGTAAAAAAGAGATATAAAGATTCTATTCACGATTGTAAAGTTCTAATGAGACATAAATTTAGGGGATTTACCAATTATGAGGAATTTAAGTTTTTAAAACTAACATTTCATAATACTTATGCCATGAATCAATATGTATATATTTTAAAAAAGAAGCAACTTATTATTGCTCTAAATAAAACTAAGCAGAAATATGATTTATATGAATCCAATATAGACGCCTTCATTCGTTTCATCCATATCCAAAATATTAATCCAGCAGGTTGGGTACAAGTTCAAAATAAAAAATATAAAGTCGCTTCTCCTAAAAAAACGTATTGTCAAAAAGAAATAGAAATATCCTGGAAAGATGTAAAACATTATGATAGAAATGATATTGCTCCTCTATTAGTTGCCAGTTTTGATATAGAATGTGATTCGAGTCATGGTGATTTCCCATTAGCAAAGAAGGGTTACAAGAAATTATCAAATGAAATTATAGATAATATACAAAAAAAATGGAAATTATATGAAAAGGATAAACAGTTTAATGAAATTTTTGAGAATGAAGAAAATAAGAAAAAATTCTTCTATAGATTACTTGATATGGCATTTTCACCAAAAGAAAATAATGAAGATATTAGTTTGCTATATACTAAAGGTGAAATAAAATATAAAACGAAAGAGTTATTAGAAGTTATAGATAATATTGTTTATATAGTTTTCTATAAGATTTGTAAAGTATCTGATAATAAACAATTAAAGGCGGCAGTTGAAGAAAGTAAGAATATTTGGGGTAATCAAAGTTTACAAGTTCTTGAAGCAATTGCTTATGATATGGCGAAGAAACACGAAGTTTCTAAAGATAAAATTATGTTAAGGATTGTTAAACGTGATATTTTAGTTGATAAATTAACTGGTATTTTTAATAATTTCCTTCCCTCTCTAGAAGGTGATAAAATAATCCAAATTGGAACAACCATTCATAGATACGGCGAAGAGGAATGTTTTATGAAACATATTGTTACACTAAATACTTGTAATCCTATAGATGGTGCGGTAGTAGTCGCGTGTGAAAAAGAAGAAGATGTTTTAAAAGAATGGTTTAATTTTATACGAATTCTAGACCCCGACATTATCACCGGCTATAATATCTTCGGTTTTGATTTCAGTTTCATTTATAATAGAATACAAGAATTGGGAATTATTAGACAACTGGGAACTTTGGGGAGAATGAAAGATATGGAATTAGTATTGGAAGAGAAGAATTTGTCTTCTTCCGCATTAGGAGAAAATATCCTTACTTTCTTAAATATGGAAGGGCGTGTTTGTATGGACCTTCTTAAAATAATCCAAAAAGACCATAAATTAAGTTCTTATAAGTTGGATACTGTTGCCGAGACTTTCATTAATGGACCTATCAAAGAAATTGATGGAAATAAATTGGTTATAAGCGGAATAAAGGATTTAAATCTAGGTAATTACATCGTAATCTTTTCCAAAAAAGATAAATATAGAGATGGTAAGAAATTTAAGATTTTAGAAATTGACGGAGATACCATAAAATTAAATGAAGATATTGAAGATATTATTTCTACCAAACCATCTTGGAGATTGGCAAAGGATGATGTTGGTCCAAAAGATATTTTTAGACTACAGAAAGGGAATGCCGAAGATAGGAAAACAGTCGCTATTTATTGTATACAAGATTGTTCTTTAGGTAATAAATTAATTAATAAGTTATCTATTGTATCGAATAATATCGGTATGGCGAATGTATGTTTTGTTCCTCTATCGTATATTTTCCTAAGAGGTCAAGGTGTGAAAATCTTTAGTTTGGTAGCAAAAGAATGTAGAGAACAAGGATTCTTAATGCCAGTGCTTAAAAAACCAAAAACCCAAGAAGAAAAAGATAAACCTAAACCAAAATATAATTTCGGTTTTGATGATGATTCCGAGGACGAAGAAGAGGAAGAAGCGGGATATGAAGGAGCAATTGTATTGGAACCTAAACCGGCAATTTATGTAGATCAATTTATTGTAGTTCTGGATTATTCCTCATTATATCCAGGATGTATCATTAGTGAAAATTATTGTATTAGCACTTATGTCATGGAAGAAAAATATAATAATCTGGAAGGCTACGAATATAAAGATATTACTCACGATGTTTATGAATGGATTAATCCAAATATTAAAAGTAAAGGTAAGAAAAAAGTTGGAATAAAAACTTGTAGGTTCGTTCAATTTCCAGATAATAGGAAGGGAATTATTCCACAAATTCTTCAAAAACTTTTGAAAGAAAGAAAAAACACTAGAAACAAAATTATTTATAAAACTGTGAAATATACGGATGTAGAAGGGGGTGAAAAAGAGGTTAGTGGTTTGTATAATGAAAAGGATGATATAGTAATAGTTAAAAATGAAAGCGATATAGTAGATTTCCCTCATAAAAATATTATAACAATTAATGATACTTACTCGGAATTTGAAAAAGAAGTTAAAGATGGTCTACAATTAGCATATAAAATTACAGCAAATTCGTTATATGGGCAAATTGGTGCCGCGACATCTCCCATATATTTAAAAGATATTGCGGCAAGTACTACCGCAACAGGCAGAAATTTACTATATTTGGCGAAAGAGAAAACTATTGAACACTTTGAAGGTGCCGAAGTAGTTTACGGAGACAGTGTTCTCCCAGATACTCCATTAATGTTAAGAAATAAAATAAATAATGAAATAACTTTTAAGCAAATAGATGATATTAATCAAAATTGGTGCGATTATCATGAATTTAAACCGTTTGATAGCAATAGAAGAGAAAAAGAACAATCTAATGTTGAAAATTATCAAATTTTTACAAGTGGTGGATGGAGTGATATTAATAGGATTATTAGACATAAAACATTGAAAAAAATATATAGAATTGTAACACATACAGGAATGGCTGATGTGACCGAAGATCATAGTCTATTAAATGAAGAAGGGACTATTATTAAACCTACAGAAGTGAAAATAGGAGATAGATTATTACATAATTATCCAAAATTTAATAAAAATCCCAAAAAATTAGAGAATATTATGGAAAATATTGAAAATGTATGTAAACAAAATTTAGAATTTAAAAAGGCATTTATTTATGGTTTCTTTTATGGTGATGGTAGTTGTGGTAAGTATAATTATAAAAAAAATTTTAAATATACGTGGGCTTTAAATAATAAAGATTTAAATTTATGTTTAATTTTAAAAGAATTGTGTGAGGAAATTTATGATAAAAAATTTAAAATTTTAGATACAGTAAAATCATCTGGTGTTTATAAAATAGTACCTAATCACAATTGTATTAAAAAATATGTCAATGAATATAGAGATTTATTTTATAATAAAGATAAATATAAAATAGTCCCATCAAAAATATTAAATGGAGGAGGTGAATTAAAAGAATGGTTTATTTCTGGATACTATTGTGCCGATGGTTATAAATGTACAAATCAAAAAAGTAAAAATATAGTTTTAACGAATAAAGGAAAAATTGGAACTTCAATGCTATATTATATTATGACTTCTTTAGGATATAAGGTATCAATTAATACAAGAAAAGATAAATTAGATATTTATAAATTAATTTGTTCTCAAGGATTTAAAAAATCATTTGATACAATAAAAAAAATAGAATATATTGGAACAAGAGACGATTTCGTTTACGATATTGAAACTAAACAAGGAAATTTTAATACAGGATTTCAATTAATAGTTAAAAACACGGATAGTATATTTATTAACTTTAATCCAAAAGATATTGCTGGAAAATTGTTAAAAGGAAAAGAAGGTTTGAAAAAATCTATAGAGATGGGTGTCCAAGCAGAAAAATATATTCAGCAATTTCTATTACCTCCGCATAAATTGGAATACGAAAAGACTTTCTGGCCATTTATCTTATTTACCAAAAAGAGATATATTGGTAATAAATATGAATTTGATTTAGATAAGTATAAACAGACTTCTATGGGTATTGTATTAAAACGAAGAGATAATGCCGAGATAGTAAAACATATTTATGGGGGAATTATTAATATTATTATGGAAAATCACGATATTCCAAAATCTATTAATTTCTTGAAAACAGAATTAACTAAATTAGTTGAAGGTAAATTCCCATTAGATATGCTAACAATTACCAAAAGTTTAAAATCCTATTATAAAAACCCAGAGTCTATTGCTCACAAAGTCTTAGCAGATAGAATAGGTGAGCGAGAACCTGGTAATAAACCTCTTCCTAGTGATAGAATTCCGTATGTATTTATAGAGAAAAAAGAGATTAAAGGTGTTAAAATGCTACAAGGGGAAAAAATAGAAGTTCCTACCTATATTAAGGAACATAATCTGAAACCTGATTATCTCACTTATATTACCAATCAAATTTTAAAACCAGTTTGTCAAATTTACGCCTTAATTGCAGAAGACCTGGAAGGTTATAAATATCATGAATCTTACTTTAAAGATATGTTTAAACGAATAGAAAAAGAACACGGTAAAGAAAAAGCAGTAGAAAAAGTAACCAAAAAGAAAAATGAATTAGTTGCTGATATTCTTTTTAAGGAAGTAATTAGAATTGGAACTAATAAAAAAAATAATGTAAAAGAAATAACCAATTGGTTTAAACCAAATTAAATAAACAATATATAGTTAATAATGATAAAACTCATAAAATTTGATATTAAAAGCATTAAATCTGATAAATTAGTTGTTTGTATTGGAAATCGTAAAGCAGGTAGGAGTATTCTTATAAAAGATTTACTATATTATCATACAGATATTCCTTTTGGAACAGTCATTTCACATACAAATGCTTCTAATCCTTTTTATGGAAATATCTTTCCTAACACATTTATACATGATACATATAATCCTCAAATTTTAGAAAATTTAGTGAAAAGACAGAAAATAGTTCGCAAAAACTATAAAAATGATTATAAGATTGACCCACGAGTATTTTTAATTTTAGATAATTGTTTAGTTAACTCAAATTGTTTAGAAGACTTTGGAATGAAGAATATATTTTATAATAGTAGGTGTTTTAGTATATTTCCTATTTTTTCAATTCCATATTCATTGAGTATACCCCCAAATTTTAGATCGCAAATTGATTTTATCTTTATCTTTGGAGATAATAATATATATAATAGGGAAAAAATGTATAAACAATATGGTGGTATGTTTTCTACATTTGAAATATTTTGTCAAGTAATGGATGATTATACACAAGATTATAATTGCTTAGTAATTAATAATAATTCATCTAGAAATAAACGCGAAGATAACGTTTTATGGTATAAAGCACAAATACATAACTAATAAAAATATATGTTTAATTATACACTTATTCTATTATACACTTATTCTATTATACACTTATTCTATTATACACTTATTCTATTATACACTTATTCTATTATACACTTATTCTATTATACACTTATTCTATTATACACTTATTCTATTATACACTTATTCTATTATACACTTATTCTATTATACACTTATTCTATTATACACTTATTCTATTATACACTTATTAATTTAATTCCGCCTTCTACATTAACCATACCAGGTATTTCAGTTAAAATAATATTTTTTCTTAGTGTATACATAATTTTTATATTATTAGTTTTTTTATATTTGGTATTCTTTTTTAATTCTAGAGCTATTAAATATATTTGTTTTTTTGAAAAATCTTTATATGAACCTAGTGCTTTAAGATGAGGACTTGGAAAATTATATATATGAAACCAAGTATCATCATCTTTCATTGTTAAAAGTAATTCTTGATTTTCTAATTTATTTTTTCCTATAATAATATCTATACCTTCAATATTTCCAGTTTTCATTTAATTTTATATATTAAAAAAAATTAATCAATTTAAATTAATTATAAATATTTATTGATACATTAGAAATATTTATTGATACATTATAAATATTTATTGATACATTAGAAATATTTATTGATACATTAGAAATATTTATTGATACATTCATCTATAGTTAATCTATTAAACGCATCACTTTCAATAAGGTCTTTAATAATTTCGTCTAATTTTAGTCCATTATTTATTTCACCAAAACAATTAAAACAACTATATTTAATTTTTTTATCATAACTATACTTTAAAAAATAAAGAACTCTCCCTAAACAGAAACTATCTATCTTATATACTAGATTTCTATATTTTTTTATTAAATATTCTCCATCAATTATATGTAAATCATTTGTATTAATTTTAGGCAACCAAGGTTTAATAGTATCGGTATAGTTATATGGGAAATATCCTGGTGTTCCTCTAATATTATTAACATAGTGATCGAATGGTTCTTTAGAGCAAAATCCAAAATCAATAATTTTATATGTTTTTTTAATAGTATCTATCATAATATTTTCAGGTTTAATATCTAGATGACATAATTGTTTATTATGAAGGAAAGATAAACCATCCAAGATTTTTTTTGTAAATTTCAAAATAGTTTTATATGATTTCCAAAAACTAAAATCACTAACATTAATATCATTAATAGTATCCAATAATTCCTTATTTCCAGCATAATCCACGTAATAACAAGTTAATGGACCACCGAAAATGTTAATATCTTCATTTTTAACCAAATTCTTAATATATTCATACATTTTATCAGATGGAATTATAAGATGCGCTAAATCATCCGGAATTGAATAGTAATCTGTATAATTAGGTATTGTTTTAACAATCTTTAAATTTATAAATTCATTATGTTTCTCAGAAATTCTAGTAATCTTTAGAACCTTCTTTTCTTTTATAGGTATATAATTCCCATAATGTCCACTACCTATAATTATGGAACGAGAACCAGTTTTTACTATATGCGAGTCCATTTATTATTAATAAATAACATTTATAATCAATTTTATTAATTTATAAATTTTTATTTAAACTATTTCACTTTCTATATGTTCTCTTAAATCAACTCTACATAACGGACATCTTATATTCGTTTCTAACCATGTATCTATACAACTAATATGAAATATATGACTGCAATTTAATTTTCTTATAATACAAGTATCCTCGAATGAATCTCTACAAATACTACAATTATCATTAGTAGTTTCTAAATCATTAGTAGTTTCTAAATCATTAGTAGTTTCTAAATCATTAGTAGTTTCTAAATCATTAGTAGTTTCTAAATCATTAGTAGTTTCTAAATCATTAGTAGTTTCTAAATCATTAGTAGTTTCTAAATCATTAGTAGTTTCTAAATCATTAGTAGTTTCTAAATCATTATACAGACTAACGATTGAAGATTCTCGTAATGTTCTTAAACTTGGATAAATTTGTACGTCTTCCAATGATTGAGTATTAAAAAAAGTAATTTCTACCAATTCTGGATTACTATATGTAGGATTCGCTGTAGGATTCGCTATAGGATTCGCTATAGGATTCGCTATAGGATTCTCTATAGGATTCGCTATAGGATTCGCTATAGGATTAGCTATAGGATTAGTTATAGGATTAGTTATAGGATTAGTTATAGGATTAGCTATAGGATTTAGAGGATATCTAGGATATCTAGGATATGTAGGATATGTAGGATTTAGAGGATATGTAGGATATGTAGGATTATTACTAGTATTTATAGGATTATTACTAGTATTTATAGGATTATTACTAGTATTTATAGGATTATTACTAGTATTTATAGGATTATTACTAGTATTTATAGGATTATTACTAG
>Ga0209119_1000491_pt1 | contig 40021 bp, 38 predicted proteins | sample COG_03_FD_184747 | JGI IMG/M metagenome (GOLD analysis project Ga0209119, IMG submission 184747) | Pelagic Microbial community sample from North Sea - COGITO 998_met_03 (SPAdes) (version 2) | ecosystem: Environmental > Aquatic > Marine > Neritic zone/Coastal water | place: Helgoland, sampling...
GATTTTCAGACCCCTCAACAGTTAAAAATTTTCCACCTAAACTTTCAACTTGTTCTTTTGATGCCATTCTAACATCTGTTGCAAAAACTATTGCACCCATTCTTTTCGCAGTTGCAATAGCTTGAAGGCCAGCCACACCTGCACCAACCACCAATACTTTTGCTGCTGGAATAGTGCCAGCTGCTGTCATCATCATGGGTATTGCTTTTTCAAAATTTGCAAACGACTCTATTACTGCTTTATAACCAGCAAGATTAGCTTGAGAAGAAAGTATATCCATTGATTGGGCTCTAGTAATTCTTGGTAACATTTCTAAAGAAAAAACATTAATATCTTTTTTAGACAAATTTTCTATTTTTTCTTTATTAGCATAAGGATTGAATACTCCAATAAGCGTTTGGTTTTCTTTTAAATTTGAAAGATTTTCATCAGATAATAAGCCTAACTGAATAATAATATTAGCTTTACTTAATATTTCTGTTTCATTAGAAGAGATTTCAACACCCAACTCTTTGTAGTCACTATCCTTAAAACCTAGATGCTCACCATATTTTTCAACTAAAGTAATTTCAAATCCAAGATCTATATATTTTTTTGCAATCTCAGGAGTGATTGCAATTCTTTTCTCAATATTTTGATTTTCTAAAATTGAAATTATTCTCATAGGAGAACTCTATAGCAAGAATATTGCCATTAAAACTAAAACACCAATAACAGCGACAGTTCCCCACAACACAAACTTTGTAAAATTATTCCAAGTATTCTTATGGTCTTGATTGTCCATAAAAACTACTTCTGTCTTGCTTTAAATTTTGGATTAGTTTTGTTAATTATATAAACCCTACCTCTTCTTCTAACTAACTTGGAGTTGAGGTCTCTTTTTTTAAGAGATTTTAGTGAACTTTTAATTTTCATAATTTTTTATCTTTAATAAACGATGTTATGTAATCTTTCAAATTTATTTTTCCATATCTCCTGATAACTTTGTTATTTAGAGACATATTTGTCAAAGCAGAGGCATATCTCTCTCCAGACCTAGGTTTAACCATAATTATTGGGCTATTAAACATCTTGGCTACTTCTTTTACTGAAAATGACTGTTTGTGTGTCATGCTGTAATGGGCACATTTATTATTTTTCCAAGCCTCATAACAAACGTTAACAGTGTCATATACATGAGTAAATCTTCTTGTTTGACTTCCTGGCTTAACAACTGGTAAGGGCATTTTTTTTTCAAATTTTTCCTCAAAAATACCAATTATTGTTGCCATCTCACCAGATCTTATCTGTCTTGGTCCATAAACATTGTAGAAATGAATTAGTTCATATTTGAAATCAAACCATACCTTTAAATTATTTAATAATTCTAAGTTTTTAGATTTCGTAAAAGCATAGGGAGAAAGATTTGCATCTTTTCCTTGATTGCCTAAACTTGCAGAAGTCGCAGAATAAATTAGTTTTATTTTATTATCTAAGCAAAATTTAAATACAGCTTTGGAGCCAATTGAGTTAGAGTCAAAACATTCATCAAATTTTTTAAAACTTTGAAATATTCTAGAAAACTCACCAAAATGAAACAAAGAATGGGTTTTTTTTTTATATTTAGATAAAAGTTTATTAATATTAATAGTACTACCATTTATATACTTTACTCTTGAGTTTTTAAGATGATTTTTACTAGTTCCAGATGAGTAATTATCAAGACTGATGATAATTTTATTTGTTTTTTTTAATAAAACCTCAATCAAATGAGAACCTATAAATCCAGCACCTCCAGTAATAATTATGATATTTTTCATTAGAATTTCTTAGCCTGGCAATGTCCTACTCTTCCGTGTCTTAAGACAAAGTACCATTGGCGCTGAAAGGCTTGACTTCCGAGTTCGGAATGGGATCGGGTATTTCCCTTTCGCAATAATTACCAGGCGCTTTCTTATACAAGTTTATAATTAATGAGCAAGTACTTTATTAGATCCACTTTATGAGATAAGTATCAAAGAATAAGTTATGGTTTATTCTTTCAAGGCAACAAAAATAAGCTTTTATGTCAAATTTTAAAATATCAATAATAACTGTAGTAAAAAATGGAATGCCTTTTTTGAAAGAAGCTATTGAATCTTTTGACTTACAAACCTATTCAAATAAGGAGCAAATTATTGTTTACTCTAAATCAGAGGATGAAACTGAAAAATATTTAAATACCCAAAAAAATTCTAAAATTATTATAAAAGATGAATATTCTCAAAATATGTATGGTGCATTAAATCTGGCTGTAAAAAATTGCTCAGGAGATTATATAGGAATATTGCATGCAGATGATTTTTTCCCAAATAAAGATCTTCTTTCAGATTTATCAAATTTTATTGATGATACTAATGCTGACATTATTTATGGAAATACGAAATTTTGTAAAAAAGAAAATATAAATCATATTATAAGAGTTTGGAATAGTACTCAATTTGATAGAACAAAATTAAAATATGGATGGATGCCACCACATACCACCATATATATCAAAAAAAATATTATGCTTAAAAACCTATATAGTGAAAAATTTTCAATATCTGGTGATTATGAGTTCATTTTAAAAGTTTTATTAAACGATAAATTTATTATAAAATTTTTTAATAAAACTTTGATTATAATGAGGGCTGGTGGTGAAAGTACAAAAATATCATCTCTTATAAAAAAACTTAGGCAGGATATTCAAATCTCAAAGAAATTTTTTAAAAATTACTATATCTGTATATTTCTTAAAATATTTAGGAAGTTAAATCAATTTTTATAAAGAATAATTAATTTAAACTTTCAAGGGTTCGTTTTATTCCTTCGTTTAGAGATGTCTTTGCGGTCCAACCATATTTTTTTGCTAGATCTATATTAAGAAGTTTTTTCTTTACTCCATCTGGCTTTGTTTTATCAAATTTAATTTTTAATTTCACTTTAAATTCTAGCATTAAAATTTTTGCATATTCTAATATTGTTTTATCATTTCCTGTTCCTATATTAATTAGTGTTGATGGAATCTTTTTATTCATAAAAAAAATACATGCATCAGCAATATCATTTACAAATATTAATTCTCGTTTAGGCTTACCACTACCCCAAATAGTAATTAATTTTTTATTATTTTTTTTAGCTAAATAAATTTTTTTAATTAATGCTGCAAAAAAATGAGAATTTTTTGTGTCATAGTTGTCATTAGGACCATAAGAATTACAAGGCATTAAGCATTTATAATTTGTTTTGTACTGAATATTATAACTTTCACACAATTTAATTCCTGCAATTTTAGCTATTGCATATGGTTCATTTGTATATTCTAATTTTCCTGATAATAACATTTTTTCAGTAATCGTTTTGTTTATATCTCTAGGATAAATACAACTTGAACCAAAAAAAATTAAATTTTTGGTACCCGCCATATATGATCCATGTATTAAATTGTTTTGAATTTGTAAATTTTCATAAATAAATTTTCCTCTAAATTTATTATTAGCATAAATTCCCCCTACTCTTGCAGCTGCAATTATAACTACTTTAGGTTTAATCTTTTTTAAAAATTTAAAAACTTGAGACTGATTCAATAAATCTAATTGTTTTTTATTTTTTATAACTATGTTTTTATAACCTCTTTTAATTAAATTTTTGTAAATAGCAGAACCTAGATGTCCCTTGTGCCCTGCAAGAAATACTTTAGATTTTTTATCAACCATTATTCTTCAACTCAAATGCGATCATTTCATCAATTAGCTGAACTATTGTTGTTTTTGGTTTCCAGTTTAATAACCGTTTAGCTTTTGAAAAATTTCCTTTTAAATTATCCACTTCTAAAGGTCTAAAATACCTTGGTATAATTTTAATAATCAATTTGCCTCTTGAATCATAAGCCTTTTCATTAATTCCTTTTCCTTTCCATTTTAGCTTCATATCTAATTTTTTGGATGCAATTTCTATAAACTTTTTAACAGTTATTTGCTTGTTAGTAGAAATTACAAAGTCATCTGGAACTTTGTGATTTAATATTTTCCACATAGCTTCTACATAATCTTTTGCATGACCCCAATCTCTTTTTGCGTATATATTTCCTAAGTAAAGAGTTTTTTGCTTTCCTAATTTAATTAGTGTTAAAGCTTTAATTATTTTTTTTGTAACAAAGGTTTCACCTCTAAGTGGGCTTTCGTGATTAAATAAAATACCATTACTTGCAAAAATTTTGTAAGCATCTCTATATATTTTAGTTATAGAATGTGCATAAACTTTACTTGCTGCATATGGACTTTTTGGATCAAACATTGTTTTTTCATTTTGAACTTCCTTGGAGGATCCTCCAAACATTTCAGAAGTTCCTGCTTGATAAAATTTAATTTTTTTTTTATTTTTTAGAGATTTAATTGCCTCTAATATTCTTAGTGTACCTAGAGCATCAACATTACTTGTATACTCGGGTACTTCAAATGATACTGCCACATGAGATTGTGCTGATAAATTGTAGATTTCATCAGGTAAAGTTTTTGATATTATTTTAAAAACTGATGATGTATCGATACTGTCTCCAAAATGAAGTATTAGGTTTCTTTTTTTAATATCTGGACCTTGATAAATATCATCAATTCTTCCTGTATTTAATGACGAGGATCTTCTAATAACGCCATGAACAGTGTATTTTTTTTTTATTAAAAATCTTGCAAGATAAGCTCCATCTTGTCCAGTTATACCAAAAATTAAAGCTTTTTTTTTCAAATAATTATCTATTAGTATTAATCTATTATTTTAAATTATTGTTATATATGTATTTATTAAAATAACTTATAATTAATATTAATCAAATCTATTTAATTTGAATAATTTTTTTATCTCTTATCTCAATAATTTTATCACACTCATCCAAATTATTTTTATTGTGTGAAACAATAATTATAGTTTTTTTTCCTCTTAAACTATAAATATTACTTATTATAGCTTTTTCGTTTTCTTCATCTAGAGCATTGGTAGCCTCATCAAATATAATCATATCATTCGCACTATAGATTGCTCTTGCTATTGCTATTCTCTGTTTTTGACCGGATGAAATTCTTCTACTATGAGATCCAACCATATAATCTATGCCATTTGGAAGATCATTAACAAACTTATCAATTTGAGCAAAATCTATTGAAAACTTTAACTGTTTAGCATCAACCTTACTAGTAGAGTTAAAAATTATATTATTCTTAATTGTATCCTCTACCAAAAATGTATCTTGAGAAATAAAAGTTATAAGATCTTGATACTTTCTTATTTCACTATTTGAATTAATTAATTTATCGTCTAAAAAAAGTTTTCCCGAAGTTGGTTTAATTAATAATGTGATTAAATTTAATAGGGTACTTTTACCAGACCCACTTTGACCAAATAAGCCTATTGTTTCTCCTTTTTTAATTTCAATAGAAAAATTATTAATTAAATCTTTTTTGTTATCATAAGAAAAATCAAAATTATTAATTTTTATATTTTTATTAAAATCAATTTTATCATTAATGGGAATACTGAGAACTCTGTCATCACTTAAAGATAAAGTTGAATTTATTAAATCAACAGAATTTTTTGAGTATTTAATTCTTTGATACTGAATTAATATTTTATTATATGCAGGTATTGCTCGGTATGCGATAACAAAATAAAAAGTTAAGTTTGTTAAAATAAAATCTTGAGACATTCCAATATTATTAAAATAAAACACAGTTGATAAAAGAATTGATAAACCTAGTATTTCTATTAATGCTTTTGGCATTAACTGAATAGTTGAATTTTTTGTTTCCATATGACTTTGGTCTTTATTAATATTATAAAATTTATTTATCAAATGATCGGCATTACTTGAAAGATAAATATCCCTTATGCCTAAAAAAATTCTCTGGGATAAAGTTGCTAAATTTTCTGACAATTCAACACGCTGATTTGCCCAATTTTTTATTTCTTTATTCAATTTTTTTACAATAAAACCTGCAATAAATAAAATTGGAAATATTATCAATACACCTTTGAAGTGCCCCATTATTAAAATTAAAAATAGTATTCCAAATAAAATTATTATTTCACTTAAAAGTATCATTACAGCATCTAAAAAATTTTTAGTTAAATTAAGAGTTTCAGTGTTTAAAGTGGTGATTAGTTCACCTTGTTTTTTTTTTGCAAAAAACAAATATTCTTGATGAAAAAATTTTACTAAAATTTCTTTAGCAAAAAATGCTCTAAGATTATTAACAAATGAATTTTTAAATCTATAAATAAATATAAGAAAAATATTTTTAATAACAAATATAAATAAAAAAATTAAACAAAAAATTGGAAGTAAATTATTCCTATTTTTTTCTAAAAACTCTGTGTAATTTTCAAAAAATGATATTGATGATAAACTTTCTGGGTTAAAAATTACAGTTATGAAAGGAATTACCGAAGCTATACCTATTGCTTCCAAAAATGATTGAATAATAAAAAGAAAAATAATTGAATAAAATATCTTTTTATTTTTTGAATCAAATAACTTCCAAAATATTTTAAAATGTTTCATTAGATTTTAATTAATTTAGTAAATATTTTTCTCCATAAGAATAACATTACTAACAATTAAATATTTCATCGTATATTAAATTAATTTTTAAGCATTTAATAAAATATGAACGAAAAAATTTAACTACAAAAAATGCTATATTTTAAAGGCAAATATCTGGATTTAACAAGTTAATTATTAAATTAATACAAATATTTAAGTCTGATTATGTTATCTCTAATAATTGAATAGTGACTAAATGTTAGAAATTTACTTTTGTAACAAACGTGAAATAATTAATTTTTAAAAAAATTACAACATTTATCCCTCAATAGGTTAAATTTAATTAATGCTAAATAAAAAAATTATAATATGCTCAACAATTAAAGATGAGGAAAAAAATCTTAAAAATTTTTTTAATAAAATTGATCAAATAGTATCCAAATTTAAAGACTATTTCTTAATTTTTGTCGAGTCAGACTCATCTGATGGATCAATAAGATTATTAAATGAATATATTAAAAAAAGAAAAGGTAAAATTATAATAAAAAAACTCAAAAATAAAAAAAATAGAATTATTAGAATTGAAATTTCTAGAAATCAATATTTGCAATATATTAGGAATAATAAAAAATTAACTAAGTTTGATTATTTGCTTATTATGGATGCTGATGGAGTTAATAATAGAATAGATTACAGAAATTTAGAAGATTCAATAAAGAAAAAAAATTGGAATGCTATTTTTGCTAATCAAAGTTTTTTTTATTATGATGTATATGCACTAAGAATTAAAAATTTTATTAATGAAAATTTTATACATAAAATTAAAAGTGATATTAAAAATAAAACAGTTTTAAACTTAAAAAATATTATTTATGAAAATTTGACTAAATTTTTTTATTTAAATAGAAAATTTAATCAAAGGTATATTAAGGTTAAATCTGCTTTTGGAGGTTTTGGAATTTATAAACTAAATAAGATACTTAAATTTAAGTATAACAGTTTTTCTGGTCAACAATGTGAGCATGTAAAATTTAATGAAGATATCTACAATAAATATGGAGGATTATTTATTGATAAAAATTTAATTAATTCTCATGGAATTAATAAACATACAATAAATGGTTATTTATGTTCAAAGTCAAATTTTTTTGCTAAAAGGTTTATCTCAAAAATACAATGATTTTTTATTTTTTATTAATTAATTTTCTATTAATTTATTTTTTATATAAATATAGAAATATTATTGCTAATAAATTACAATTAATTGCTTATCCCAGTAAAGACACTTTTCACAAAAATAATTCTTACCTATATGGTGGCATATTGTTATTTCCAAGTCTTATATTAACGGGTACATATCTTCAAATCACTAAAATTGAGAACCTGTATATTAATTTTTTTTTAATTTTCTCTTTTTTAATCCTCACAATTATTGATGATATACATAATTTAAAACCGATTATAAAAATTTTTTTTTGTTCTATATTTTCTGGTATTGCTATTTTTTATGATACGACACTTACAATAAGCACTCTTAACTCTTATTACTTTCAACTATTTATCTTTACTGATAATTGGCTGATTATATATATTTTTCCAATATTATGTATCTTACTTTTAGTTAACGCTTTCAATTTTACTGATGGATTAAATTGTTTAGCTGGATCAATTGGATTAAGTTTTTTAGTGTATGTTTGTGTTAAAAATTATGAAGTTATTAATTCACTATATTTGCTAATAACTTCACTTATAGTTTTTTTATATCTAAATTATAAAAAATCAATTTTTCTTGGTGATTCTGGAAATTATTTAATTTCTACTATGACCGCACTAATAATTTTAAAAGAAAATTTCTATAATCCTGAAAACTATTATATTGAGGAGATTTTCTTATTATTGTTAATTCCTGGAATTGATATGTTTCGATTGTTTATAACTAGAATTATCAAAAAACAGAATCCTTTTAAGCGTGATAATGATCATTTACATTACTTGCTATATTATAAATTTGGGTACCACAAAACTATTTTACTTTATTTGTTCTTAGTAAATATACCCATCTATATTTTTTATTTTTTTAATAATATTACAATATTTGTTATATTTTTTACTTTGTTAATTTATATTTACTTAATACATATAAGCTATTTAGATAAAAATAAGGAAGCATAAACAATGAGACTACTAACCTAATATATCGCAAACTAATGAAGTATTTTTTTATACCTGTGTCAGAATAATATTTTCTTTCTTGAACTTTAGAGTTTTGACCAGGCCAGCTTCTAAAGTATCCAATTTTAATATAATAAGTTTCCAATTTTGATATTTGAGCAAATTTTTTCCACAGATGATAATCACAAGCATTGTTTTTATAATTTAAAAAATAACCATGTTTAAGGAAAAAATTTTTTCGGAATGCTGTTGACTCTTGTTGAATAAAACCCCAAAAATTATGATGTGCGAATCCTTTTTTAATAATAAACCTAGGATACCAATATGGAATACCTGAAAAGATATGTTCATTTTTTATATATCCATTAATTCCTGAGATCCAATTTGTTTTTTTTTTAACTTTAAAAATTTTTATAACATTTGAAACTGCATCCTTATCTAAAATATCATCAGAATTTATCCAAAGAATAACATTTCCTTTACTTTTCTTTATTGCTTTAGTCATTGCATGATAAATGCCAAAATCTTTTTTTATAGAAATATGATCAATATTTTTTTTATATCTATTAATAATTTTTAAAGAAGCATCATTGGAACAGGCATCAAAAACTAAATATTCAAAATTTTTATTGGTTTGATTAATTACAGATTTTATTGTTTTTTCTAAATACTTACTTCCATTATAATTGGGTGTTATGATTGTCACATATGGTTTTTTTTTATTATTATACATTCTCTAACTTAAGATGTTTTATAATTTCAAATTGTTCTTTTGCCGTCGTATTTGACCATTTATTTCTAAAAAAACATTCTTCATAAATAGCATCTGGAAGAAAGCTAGTTAAACCAGTTTTTTTAATTATATCTTCATTTACAAATACTGCATTGGCACCACCAATAATTTTAACTAAATGATAGTTTTTAACTCGTAGAAGTTTATAAAAAGCTGATAAAGAAGCTCCATGGTAAAAACCAGATATGTGTTTAGTTTTTCTATCAAACGATTCATCATATGGTACTGAAATACTTTTATATAAAAATGATGCGTTATATTCAGTAATTATTACTTCTGGGCATATATTTTCATTAATTATTTTTTTTAAAATCCAATAATCATTTCCATCAATATCAAGAGATAGACATCCAATATTTTTAAATCTCATTGATTCCAATATATTATCTCTTGTAAGATATTTTCTTATGATTGTAATATCTTTTCTTAATATGAAAGTAATGAATTTTAAAAGCAAAATATTTATTGGTCTACCACCATCAATCATTAATCCTCTAAAATTTTTTTTTACCAAGCTAATACAATTAAATTCCAAATGATGAAATCCAATTTCTATAAAATTTTTGTTCTCTATGAAGTTGCTTAAATAATCTAAAAAAATATTTTCTTTATTATTGTTTTGACTTCTGCTTTTTTTATAAAAAAGGTTACTATCAAACATAAATTTGATTAAAAAAGTAATTTTATTAATAAATTTAATTATCATGACTTTTAGTATATAGGTTAAAAATATTTATAAATCACTAATTATGTATCAATGAAAGTTTCGCTTACAAAAAGTAATATTGGGATATTTATACTCGCATATTCAAGACTCACCCATTTAAAAAAAACAATCTATGCACTTGATAACAGGCTATCAAAAGATGATAAAATTTATATTTTTTGTGATAATTTTTCAAATGATCAAAATACAAAAATTGTAAGCAAAGTTAAAGGGGTTATTAAATATTTAGAAAATTTAGATAAAAAAAGATTTATAGTTACCTTTAGAAATGAAAGACTTGGATTAAGAAAAAATTGGCACCTTGCTTGGTCTTACATGTTTAATAAATTTGATAAAGTAGTATGCTTAGAAGATGACATTGTAATTAATAAAAATTTTTTACCTTTTATGAAATATTACCTAAATCTTTATAAAAAGAATCCTCGAATTATGAATATTTCAGGTTTTTCTACAAAAATGAAAATTCCAAAAGATTATGAATATGACTGTTACCTAACCAAAAGATCTATGTCATGGGGCCAAGGATCTTGGAGGAGAGTATGGTTAAAATTTGAGAAGCAAAAACAGAACCACAAAAATATTTTAAAAGTTAAAAAAAATAAAAAGAAATTAATTTTAGCTGGTGGTGAAGATATATTGCGTGCCATGATTTTAGATTACTGGAAGATTATAGAATCAATTCAAGTTTGGTGGATATGGAATATAATAAGAAATAATGGGTATTGTATAAATCCTGTAGGATCTCTAGTAAAAAATATAGGATTTGATGGAACAGGCTATCACACAAAAAAAGGTGACTTTTTTCCAAGAAATAAAAGTTATCTTCCTAAAAAAAAAATGGAAAAACCTTTTTTTTCAGAAAAAATTAATAAGCAATTTTTGAATAAATTTAAACTTAAAGTAATAAATTACCATTTATTTAATCATTTACCTTTAGCACTAATAAATCATTTATTTAAAATTAAAAAATTTATTAAATTTAATTAAATATAGTTTTTTACAAGCTTGATAGCTTTAACAACATTAATATAATTATTACTTTTATGAGCCCTCATTTCAATAGAAATCCATTTTTGATAATTATATTTTTTGAGAGAAGATGTCACTTTTTTAATGAAATTTTTATTTTGAATTAACTTTAAATAAGGTTCGCTGATATGAACATGGTTGATTAAATTAATACATTTTTTAATTATTCTATCAATTTCTTTATTTTCTAAATTCATTAATATTGATCCTACATCTAAAATAATTTTTATATTTTTAGATTTTACTTTTTTTACAAAGTCATAGGTTTGATGAATAGTATTTAAAAAATTTGTACCATATTCTTTTGGATTGGGTTCGATCGAAAGATAAATATTATTTAATTTGGCAATTTTTCCAATTTTTTTAAAAACTTTAATAGCAATTTTTTCTGCCTCGATATATTTCATATCAGAAGGAATTATTCTATTTTTTGGAGATCCAAAAACTAAATTTTTAATGCCTAATTTTTTTGCAAGTCTAATTATTTGGGTTAAATGATTTACAAAATTACTTCTTTGTTTTGTTGATTGAAATAAATAACAATCTTTTGCATCAAAAAATAAAGATTGCATAGAAACAATTTTTAAGTTGTGTTTTTTCAGTTCTTTTAAATGTTTTGTAGTTTCTTTTTTATTGAGTTCAAAAATATTCTTAATATCATGCAATAACAACTTGGGAGCTATTTCAATACCTTTAATTTTTTCCTTACTTAAAAACCTATATATTTTATTTCTATCTTTCGGTAACCAGGCTATATTAGAAATTGATAAATTCATTTTTTTTTATTTTATAAAATTTTTTTAGATCATCTAAAATTATTTTTTTTTTATAGAGATAATTTTTTCTATTACCCCATAATTTGCTATATTTAGATATCATGTTTGCATTATAAATTTTAGCATTATTGTATTTCATTTTTTTTTTTGTTAAAAATTGATAAATATCTCTTGCATAAATTGGTTCGGTTGAAATATTAAGATATTTGATTCCATGATTATGCCCTAACCTAATATCTTTTATTAAATTTTCTAAATTGTAATACTGAAACTTAGAATTAGGATTAGTTAAACTTGATGAAGTAAAATTATATCTTTCAAAAAGTTTAGTTAAGTTATTCTTTTGTGAATTTATGTTTAATAAATTTCTATTTATGTAGTAATTATCATCTTTTTTTTTATATATGGTAATGAAAAAATTTCTAATTTTAAAAGGTAGTTTTTCAGAAATAAGTTGGAATTTTTTACTACTTAAGAAAGTTGGCAATGGATTTATTATGTCAAAAATAAAGTTCTTTTTAATATATCTTCCAAATAAACTTGGCAAACGTACAATTAGATGATTTTTAAATTGTTTTTCACAAAATTTTTCTAAAATTCTTCTATTTTTTCCATAAGCAAGTTTATTATTCAAATTTTTAGAATCTTCATCATTATTTTTCTTATTTAATAATGTAAATACTTGAATTGTAGATATAAGAATAAATTTTTCTGCTTTAACTGACCTAAGGTGCTTAATTAATTTTTTAATATTTCTTAAATCTTCATCTGGTTTTTTATTGGCAGTTGTCATTGCTCCTGGTGCAGCACAACAAATTATCATATTAAATTTTTTATTAATTATTTTTTTTATATTTTTAGAATTATATTTGTGCTTAAATTTAGTTTTACCACAAAGATGTTTGCCAATAGTACCCGAATATCCGATTAAACAATCATTAGTAAATTTTAAATTTTCTCTCATATAGTTTTATTGTTTAACTTTGTGCTAGATTTATAGAAAAAACCCCATATTAAGAAAATTAATATATACCAAATCATAAAAGCATTATTTGTTGAAAAAATACTTCCATGAGGTTTTAATGGAAAAATAAAAGCTAACATTATTGAAAAAATGATCGCTTCAAAATCATTTTTATATAGTTTTTTTTTATAAAAATAAAAAATTATATAAATAATAAATGACAAAAAAATCAAAAGACCTATTGCCCCTGTATCAGAAATAAGCTCAATATAAATATTGTGGGGATGTGTTGTGCAAATTATTTCTTTATCTACTTTTAGTTTTTTGCACTCATGCCTAAAAGATTTAAAGCCTGATCCAAACAAAATATTTTTTTTAAATATCTCTATACCTGCGGTGTAATGTCTAAACCAATGTGAGTTAGTTATAATTTTTAGTTTATACTTTATTGAGCCGTAATTATTAATTTTTAATTTATTACTTTCATCATTTTCAGTTTTTTGATTAATTTTATAATCTTTAATTATAAGACTAGGTAATAAATTCAATGTATATCTTTCAGATAGACCTTTGGAGTTTTTTAATATCAAAAAGCAAGAAGCAAAAATTATCAGAGAAGAGATAACAACTGTCAGTCTTATGTTTTTACTTGTTAAAAAAAGAGATAATAAAAATAAAATTGTACATAAAAAAGCATTTCGTTCACCGCTAATAAAAATTATTGTTGATAATAAACTTATATAAATAATTTCCGTAAAACGGCTAATATTAAAAAAAAGTTTTAGCAGTGCAAAGCTAATAAATCCAAAACAAAATAAATAGATACCGACAATGTACTCATCTCCAAAAGGACCTGATAATCTTGCATAAGCTACTGAATTATCTAGTTTGTTACCAAATAAGTCTACTTGATAAATATACTGTATAACAGCATCAAAAGAAGTGAAAATTATAACACTCATAAGTATTAAAGAAAAAAATTTCTTGAGCTGCATTTCTGAAATAGTTAGAAAATATATTCCAAAATAAAGCAAAAAAATAAATCTTAGATACGTGATTGATTTTAACAAAGAATAGTTTTTAAGATCTGCTAACAGAGAATTCGTTATAAAAAATATTAAAATAAATAAAAAAAAAAATATTTCCTTTGTATCAAAAATAATTTGTTTTTGAATGATTAAAAAAATTAGATATAAAGATATTAGAACCGTAATTAAATTAATTGAAAATGATCCCACAATATAAGCTATGGGTATCACTAGGAAAATTGCTGCTTCAAAAAATTGTTTAATAGTGTCGTTTTTACTATTTTTATTTTTTAATTTTATTAACATATTATTCTTTATAACTTTGTATTATATAGATAAAAAATATGAAAGTTAAAGAAATGATTAAACATAATCTAGATACATTCATTCAAGGTGAAACAGTTAATTTGAAAATCCCGAATGCAGACTTTGTAAAAAATTCTAATTGGTATAAAATTTTGAATTCTAAGAAAAATACCAAATTTTTAGATCATGGTCTTTTTCCCAATACACTTAAAGAACAAGTTAATTTTTTTGAAAGTAGTAAAAAAAATAATAGAATAATCTTAATTATTTTTGATAAGACAGACAATTTTATTGGAGTTATAAGTCTCTCATCAATAAATTTTGAAAAATCATCTGCAGATATTGCATTAATTTTAAATCAAGATAAAAAAATTGGATCAGTTGCTAAAAATTTTTTATCTTCCTTAGAGGCTATTGCACTCATGACGGAACATGCCTTTGAAAATCTTGGTCTCCAAAGAATTGCTGCTGGTCAATCTGTAGAGTTAGATAAATGGCAAAATTTAATGGAAATTACAGGCTATAAAATAGAAGGTATTAATAAAAATAAATTTGTTAAAGGATTAAAACGCAAAAATGTTATGATGATAAGCTGTTCAGTTAATGACTATTTATATTTAAAAAATAAAAGAGGTAAACTGTGGGATAGCAGTATGCTTATGTTTAAAAGAATTAAAAGATTACCAAAAATATCGGCCCTAATTAAAGTTAAAAATACACTTAATGAATTAGATAATAATTATTATAAAAAAATTTTTAATTTATAATTATGTTTAAAAATTCTAACAAAGAGGATTATAATAAATTTATAAATGATATTGACTATGGTCATTCTATAATTACCCAAAAAAACTACGATGAATTAAATGAAAAAGGTTTTACCTTAATTCTTTCTGATAAAGATTATTGGGATAAAAATGGTATAGATTTTGATTATTTAATTCAAATATCTGATAAGTTGTGTGCGACTGAGGGTGTTGAAGGAGGATGGGAGAATCAAAAACCCAAAGGCAAAAATTGGGAGCCTAGTGCACAAAGAATATCAAATTTGACAAACAAAGATCCTATTTTTTTAAAACTCTCAAAATGTGCTGATTTATTAAAGGGTGTTAATCATGTTATAAAAAACCCCTTTAAAATTAGTTCAATGCAGATCAGAAATCCTTTACCTTTCAGTGATAGACAAGAAATGCATATTGATTGGAGGCCAAGACTATTCGAGTATTACAATTATAACCAATGCACAGGCTTCATTTACATGGATGATGCAGATATAAATAACGGTTCACTTCATATATATCCTGGTACACACAAATTACTCGGTAATCCAAGTGAAGACTATATAAAAAAATACAAACTTAAAAAAGAAGTTTTGGAAGTTAAGAAATATAATATGCTTATTTTGAATGTTTATACTTGGCATTATGGTGGTGAAAATATAAATGGGAAAAAAAGGAGGACAATTTTTTCAAATTATAGAGAAAGATCTGAATGGCAACAATTGAACCAAAAAAAATATTTAGATAAAAAAATTATTGAAAATATGGATAAGTTTGAAAAATATCTTTACGCAGTAAGAGATCAAGATAAAACAGAAAGTAATTGGGTTTATAAATATAGAAATAACTATATCTTAAAACTTTATCAAAAAACTAGAGATATATTTTATCATAAATTTTTAAACTAAAAATTAGTTTAAATTATTTAATATCAAAATTATGAATATAATGAAAAATATAAAAAACTTTCTTCCACATCCAATTAAAATAATATTAAAAAAAATGAGAGATAAAGTTGCAAGCTTAGAAATTTTAAAGCTTTATAAAACAAAAACTGGGAATTATTATATGCCCCTTTTTTCATACCAAGATATTATTAAAAAAGATATTATAAATGACAAGATTTGGGGTGAATTTGTTTATAATATTGGTAAAGAACATATTGAGGAGAATACTATTGTTTTAGATGCGGGAGCTAATTTTGGACAACTGAGTATACTTTTTTCAAAATTAAAAAAAGATGTAATAGTTTATAGTTTTGAGTCATCAAAGTTTGTATTTAAAATATTAAAAAAAAATATAGTTTTAAATAATGTTAATGTTAAGGCCATTAACTGTATATTGGGACATGAAGGTAATAAAGTTTATCAAATTGAGAAAGGTGACTTAAGTGAATTTTCATCTTGGGGATCAAATAAAGTAAAGATAATAGATGGAGAACAATCCAGCCTTAAAACAGAAATAGTTCAAGCAGTTAAAATAGATGATATAAAATTTAATAAAAAAATTTCTTTTTTTAAAATTGACGTACAGGGTTATGATTTAAATGTTTTAAAAGGGGCAAAAAATACAATTCTCAAACATAAAATGCCTATTATGTTTGAGTACGAAAAAGACTTCGAAAATGACTTTAATTATAGTTTCAAGGATTTTGAAAATTTTATAAATGAGATTAACTATAAAATTGTTAAAGACTTTGATGGTAAAAACTTTCTAATAAAACCAAGGTAAACTATTTATTTACTTTTTAAAAATTTATCAAATAGGTCTATAAATTTAGACTGAACATTACTTGTAAGACCAGGAAAAATTGGTAAAGAAATTTCATCATTAAAAAATTTTAGAGAAGATGGAAAGTCATTATTCTTAAATTTAAATAATTTTTTATACAAACTATAGGTGTGTATTGGCTTATAATGAACTTGTAATCTAAAATTATTTTTTAAAAAATAGTTCATCAATGATGGTTTATCTAAATTCAATTTTTTAAAATCAATCAAAAGTGGGTATAGATGATAGGCATGATAACAATTCTCTCGAACTGGTGGAGTTTTTATATGCTCTATTTCCTCAAAATACTTATTGTATTTTTTGGCTATTAATTGTTTTTTTTTTATTAAAGAATCAACTTTAGTTAGCTGACTAGTACCTAGTGCAGCTTGAAATTCTGTTAGTCGATAATTAAAACCCAGTTCTTTTACTTCATTGTCCCAATAATTTTTTGCTTTAGAAGATTCAATGCCATGATTTCGTAATTTGTTAACTTTATCAAAAATACTGATATTATTAGTTAAAATTGCCCCACCCTCTCCAGTAGTAATATTCTTTAAAGGATGAAAACTCTGAGTGACAACATCAGCATACTTGACTGCATAATTTTTTTGACCATTATATTTTGCACCTAAGGCATGACAGTTATCATTGATTAATTTAAATGAATATTTATTGCTTAAATATTTAAGATTTGCCCAATCACATGGATTTCCAGCATAATCGATTGCTATAACTGCTTTAATTTTTTTATTTTTTTTTAACTTTGTTTCTAGTTGATTAAGATCTAATTGATAGTCATCTAAATTTGTATCAACAAAAATCGGAGTTGCATGCCTGTAAAGTATTGAGTTGGCAGTAGCAATAAAAGTGAGGGGAGTTGTAACTATAAAGTCGTTTTTTTTCCATCCCAAGGCATTACTAGTTAAATGAAGGGCTGCGGTTCCACTAGAAACAACAGATGCATATTTTGAGCTAAAATATTTTGTTAAATTATTTTCAAAATTTTTTATTTCTTTGCCTTGAGTAAGAATGCCACTGTTTATTGTTTTTCTAACAGCTCTTAAATCATAAGCATCAATGCTTTGCTGTGAATAGTTTACAATTTTATTAATCATATTTAATGAAATGTATTTTTTTTTAATAAATAAAAAAAATAGTATATAACGTTTTTAATGAATTTATCAAAAGTAATTACCAACCTCAAAAGTAAAAAAAATGTAAATTATAACAAATATCTAAGATCAATTGGTAGCCTTGATGAAATTGAAATAATCAAGCACTCATATGATCTTCAAGCAGGATCATACATTAAATTTTTTCTAAAAAATAAAGATTTGGAGAAAAAGTACTGTGATGAAATTGCTGATATAATTAAAAAAAAATTTGGTAAATTTGAAAGTTTCTTAGACTGTGGTTGTGGTGAAATGACAATAAGTTATTCCCTCATTCAAAGATTGAATTTCATAAAAAAGTTTTTACTATTTGATATATCTTTAAATAGAATGATTATGGGAAAAGTTTTTTTAAAAAAATATTTAAAAAAAAATAATTTTAAAAAAACAAATTTTTTCTGCTCAAGTTTAGAATCTATTCCTTTAAATGATAATTCTATAAATTTGGTATTTACAAACCATGCAATTGAACCAAATAAAGATAATGCTAAAAATATTATAAGAGAGTTATATAGAATAACGAATTATGGTTTAATCCTTAATGAGCCTGATTACACAAGTGCATCAAAAGAACAAAAAAAAAGAATGATAAAAAACAATTATGTCAAAAATATACCAAAAATTCTTAAGCAACTTAAAATTAACTACGAGACGGTAAAAATTAAAAATTCTATCGGTACACTTAATAAAACTACAAGTTTTATTATTTTTAAAAAAAAAAATAAAAAGAATAAAATTGAATTTATTGATCCCTTTTATAAAAAAAAGATAATAGGTAAAAAATATTTTTATTTTTCTTATTTTTTAAGACAAATTTATTTTATCTTTAAAGGTATACCAATATTTGATTTTGAAAGGCCTACAATCATTAATAATAAGATCATTAAAGATTAATTTTTAGTTATAATACTCAAATCTATAATTTTTAGAATCCACATATGAGTTTAACTTTTTCATAATTTTTATGTTTTTTTTTATGGTAAATTCATTTAACCAACATTTATATATCAGAGGTGAAGCAAATTGATTACCTAAAGTTTTAACTATATTAGGATAATTCTTAAATAATTTATTTACTCTAACAAAACGCATATAGTAATATTCAATAACTTCATCTCTTGAAAAAGAAAATTTTAAATTTTCTAGGTTATTAATTATTTTTTTGTACTCTTGTTTAGTGCTTGCATCCTTTAAAAATTTATATTTTTTATATGGATGATTGCTGCTTGCTAAAATTGATGGAATTCCAAAATAAGCATACTCATAAGTTACCGACCCATAGACAGACAAAATGAATTTCACTCCTTTGTTAATTAATTCTTCATTTGTAACATTTTTTGGTAAAATCTTAATATGAGGGAAATCTTTAAGAATTTTATGTATAATAGAAATTTCCTTATCATAGAAGATTGGGTGTACTTTTAGTAGCCAATTAAATTTAGTATTTTTTTTAGTTTCATTTCCTAAAAATTTTAACCATTCATAATGGTCTTCAAAAATTGAATTACCAAAAACGTGTGGTGCATCTGAAAAACTATGAATTGCTATCAATACATTGTTATTCGAAGTATTGATTTTTTTTTCTTTTATTTTTTGAACAACTGGAGTTCTTTCTCCTAATAATGCATCCATTGTTTTTCCACCATTAAATTTTTTTATTAAATTTAAATTAGAAATCTTTAATCCTATTTTTTTTTCTTTTTTTGAAAGTTTTTTAAACCTTTTTTTTACATCGTATTCAATTGACTGGTGTTTTTTTGAATGTCTATAAGTAAAATGAATAGAAGCTGTAAAACTATCTTTGTTACCTAGGCTATATGAAATTCTTAATGGAATTGCATTTTCATAAACAGGATGAGATGCAATAACTGATTTTACTTTATTTTTTTTTATATACTTAAACCAAAAAATAAAAAGCTTACTAAAGTATATAAAATAATCTTTGAATTTCTCTGAATTTGGATCAATTGTATATGTGTTATATTTTTTTAAATAACTATCATAAAGTACGTCACCAATTTTAATACCTTCAAATTTGATTTTAAGAATGTCTGACTTTTTCTTTATACCTTTTAGCTTCGTAGAATATTTAGTACCTATATTTATGCATGATAAATTTGGAATTAATAGCTTATCATTAGAAGAAAATGATAAAAGCTTGAAGTGAGCAATTTTGAATTTTACTAAGATATTATAATAAATTATTTTTAATCTATTTGGTCTAATTGGTAAATAAATGACAGTTTTCGCTTTATGTTTTTTTCTCAAAATAGAAGCAAGATAGGTAAAAAAAACAATTGAGATCCATGATGGATAGTATTCTAACAATATCAAATTTTGATTATTATTAATCGAAGTATTTTTAAATATTTTATTTATATGATTTAAATATTCTATTTGATATTTTCTATATATTGTATTATCCAGTACAAACTTTTTTATTTTTATAAATTGAAACATAAAAATGTAATATCTTTTTATTCTATAATTAACTAATTAAAGCAACGGTAATATATGCTAAAATCTAAATTAAAAGACAAAATAATAATTGGAACTGCTCAATTTGGATTGAATTATGGAATTGCCAATTCTAAAGGAAAGATGAAGACAAATGAAATTAAGAAAATAATCAAATATGCCAGGACAAATAATATAAAGAATATTGACACTGCTCATGCTTATGGAGATTCAGAGCAAAGATTGGGAAATGTTGGTATTAAAAATTTTAATGTAATAGTAAAACTACCTGCAACAAATCCAACCCAACCATATGATCAATGGGTTAAAAAAAGTATTCACTCTTCATTTAAAAAACTAAAAATCAATAAGGCAGATACAGTTCTAGTTCATAATGCAAAATTTTTACTTAATCCTAAAATGGGCAAAAAAATTTATGAGGAATTAAAAAAATTTAAAAATAAGAATATAATAAATAATATTGGTGTTTCAATTTACTCAATAAGTGATTTAAAAAATATTATTAAAAAATTCTCAATGGACGTAGTGTTAATATCACTTAATATATTTGATCAGCGAATACTTAATAAAAAAATAATTAATACTTTGAAAAGAAAAAATATTAAGATCTATACTAGATCAACATTTTTACAGGGTCTATTATTAATGTCAAAAAATAAGATACCTACAAAATTTAATAAATGGAAAAAAAAGTTTGATATGTGGTTTAGGGAACTTGAGAACAAGAAAGTAAGTGCTTACGATGCTTGTCTAGATTTTGTTATGAAAAATAAGGATGTTGATAAAACTTTGATTGGAATAGATGATTTTAAACAATTTAAGGAAATTTTTGAAGACAAACCAAAAATTAATATTAATTATAAAAAATTTAATTCTAATAAAATTAATAAATTAATTAATCCAGCTAAGTGGTAATAAAATAATTTATTTTAAATTTAGTTTTTTTATAACTTCGTTTTTTATCGGCTCCCCATAATTAATATTTTTAGGGCTTTTTTTTCCCAATATTAAACTATAATAAGATGGTGGAATTCCATTCCCAGGTCTTATCCTCTTGATATTTTTTTTGCTAAACAAATCACCTTTTTTAATGTCTTTAATGGCAAATATTGACCTTCTAAATAATTTCATCTTTTTGTCTGGTGAATTTACATAAGAAGATTTTTTTTTTAACAATTTTGAAGAGTCTCTAATAGTTTTAACATAATCTTTTATTTCACTTCCTTTAGCAGAAAATTCTATATCTACTCCATCTGTTTGATTATCTAAAGCTATGTGTTTTTCAAAAAATTCTGCCCCCATTGATGTGGCTAATGTTGCAATTAAATTACCTTTTGAGTGATCAGAAAGACCAACATCACATTTAAATTTCTTTTTTAGAATTTCTATATTTGCTAAATTAAAATCATTTATATCAGAGGGATAATTACTTACACAATATAGTAATATTATTTTTTTAGCTCCATTTTTTTTAGCTATCCTAACTGTTGCTTCTATTTCTTGAAGGTTAGCCATCCCTGTGGAAATTATTATAGGTTTTTTTGTTCTAGAAATTTTTGCAACTAAAGGGTGATCCGTCATTTCAAATGACGCCACTTTATAAAAGGGACAATTTAATTTTTCTAAATAATCAACAGCTTCTTCACTAAATGGTGTACTAAATAGTGTAATGCCAATTTCTTTTGCATAATTGAATAGTTTTGGATGCCAGGATAACGGTGTGTGTGCTTTATTATACAAATCCCATAAATCATACCCTTTCCACAAACCGTCGTTTATTTTAAAATAATTTTTACTACTTTTAATTGTCATCATATCTGCAGTATAAGTTTGAAGTTTTACTGCATCAGCACCATTGATTTTTGCACATTTTATTAGTTTTTTTGCTTTTTCAAAGCTGCCACAATGATTTCCAGAAATTTCTGCTATGATATATGGGTTTTTAAATTTCATAATTTTTTGATAACTGTTAAAAATTGTAATTATTTATATAACATATCTAATGAAAATTATTATTAATAAATTTTTAGTATTAGAAAATATTCAAGATTCTTTAGAAAATATTAAAGCTTCCTACAAGCTATATAAAACAAGACCCAAATATCATCTCATAAGCGCTGAAAAGACATTGAAATATGTTGATCATGTTAAATTTGTTAAAAAAAACCCCTATAGAAAATGGTTTATTATTAAACTTAATAAAGAATCTATTGGAACTGTCTATTTTACCCCAGAAAACTCAATTGGTTATTATATTTTAGATAGATATATAAAATATACAAAAGTAATTTTTTTAAAATTACTAACTGACATTAAACCACTTCCAAAAAAACTTTCAGTAAATCAAAAAAATTTTACAATCAATATTTCTCCAAAAAATAAAAAATATGAAAATATTATAAATGATGTGGGTGGAAAAATTATTCAAAAAACATTTATTTTTAATAACTGATGAATAAATATTTGATATTAAAAAAAGCTAATATAACTGACTTAATTCAAACCAGATTTTGGCGAAATGACTATATAACAAGGAATAATTCATTTAACAAAAATTATATTAATCAAAATGAACATGCAAGGTGGTTTTTTGACACCTTATTAAATAATAAAAAAAAACTTTTTATAGGAGTAGATAAAAATAATAACAAGATAGGAATTACTAGATTAGATGAGATAAATAATGAATTGATAGAAGTTTCAATTAATATAAATCCAAATTTTAGAAACATTGGCTTTGGAGAGAGTCTTCTTTTTGAAACTATAAAAAAAGCTTTTAATAGAAAAAAAAATATTAAAATTTTATCAAGAATTTTAAAAACAAATCAAAAAAGTATTAGGCTATTTAAAAAAATAGGCTTTAAATTATCTGCTATAAAGCCTAAATCATATGAATATATATTAAATAATAAAACGTTTACCCAAATTGTTAAAGATGAATTACTTTAGGGGAGTTAGAGCTTTTATACTTACCTCTAGTATCAAATATTAATTTACCTTCTTTTAAAATTTTATTGTATTTAAAATTAGAGTGATCTGTAAGCAATAAAATACAATCAAATTGATTGTAATTATTGACTGAAATAGAGCTGTATACTTTATTTTTTATTTTAACATTTTTAATATAAGGATCATTGTACTGAACATCATATTTTTTTAGAATTAAAGACTTAAAAATTTTTAAAGAGGGTGATTCCCTCATATCGTTTACATCTTTCTTATAAGTTAATCCCAGCAAAAGAATTTTATTCTTTTTTTTTAATCTTAGAGTGATATTTTTTATAGTCCAATCAGTAATTCTTTTATTAGCTTGAACACTAAGATTAATAAACTTAGATTCATTCCCATTTTTTTTAGCTAACCAACTCATAAATACTGGGTCTATTGGTATGCAATGACCCCCAACCCCAGGTCCTGGTGAAAATTTTCTAAAGCCAAATGGTTTTGAGCCTGCAGCATCTATTACTTGATGAATATTTAAATTTAACTTGTGTGTTATAATTTTCATCTCATTAACAAGTCCAATATTCACTGATCTATATATATTTTCTAATAATTTTGCAGTTTCAGCAACTTCAATTGAGCTACATTCATAAGTTTTTTTAAAAACTGATTTATATAAAATTCTAATTTTTGCTAAACATTTTTTTGAATGACCTGAAATAAGCTTTGTAATATTCACATATTCAGTTTTTTTAATAAGTTTATCTTGGCCTGGATCTATTCTCTCTGGGGAATAACATAAAAAAAAGTTTTTTCCCAATTTAAATTTTTTATTAATTTTTTTTTCAAAAATGTCTCTAGTTGCTCCAGTATAAACACTGCTTTCTAAAATTATTGTCTGGTTTTTTTTTAAGTATTTATATATTTCTGAAAAACATTCTTCTATATAACTCATATCAGGTGTATTTTTTTTAAGAGGTGTTGGTAAACATATTATTACATAATCACACAATGAAAGTTTGTGATATTCAGAACTGTGATTGAAAATATCAGAATTTAGTCTCTTTAATTCATCATTTTTTACATCTGATATATATGAAATTTTTTTTTTTAATGAACTAACTTTACTTTTATCTTTATCAAATCCAAAAACATTAAATTTTTTATTTATAAGTAAAAGTAAAGGTAAACCAACGTATCCTAAGCCTATAATACCTATATTTATTTTTTTTCTCATAAGATTTAATTCAAGATTTAATTCAATCTTTTAAAACCAGAATGACAAATAACACCTTTTAATTTTTCATCTATAGATTTTTTTCCTGATTCAAATTCTGATATTTGATAAAATAATTGATCTAAAATATCAAAATATATTTTAAGAATTTTTTTATTATGTTTTACAGACACAAAAATTGCATTTGTGGCTAGAAAACCCTTTTTTAACATTTCTTGAGTAATAAAAGTTTTGTATTTAAGCCAATCATTGGACACAATACTAAATGTGGATAGCGCAGGTATCCCGTTTATTTGGATATTTAGGTTATGTTTCTTACCTAGTAATTTCCATTTTTTTTGGATTTCATTTCCTATTTCTGTAATTACATTCCAGGATTTAGTTCTCTCCATAATATCTAATGTTTTATTTGCTGCAACTGGTCCAGATCTTTCACTCCAAAAAGTACTGCTTATAAAACTGTTTTGAGCATGTTCCATGATTTCCCTCTTACCAATTATAGCCGTAATTCCAAACCCGTTTCCTAAGGCCTTACCAAACCATGCCATATCTGGGTTAACACCATAAATTTTATGCAGTCCTCCAAAACTCTGTCTAAATCCAGATGAACATTCATCAAATATCAATATTATTTTTTTTCTATCACATAATTTTCTTACTTTTTTCAAAAAATCATTTTCTGGTTTTTGATTTCTTGATACCTCCATTTTAATAGTGCCAATATCATGTTCTCTAACTATTTTTTCTAGTTCTTCAAATTTATTATAATTAAAAGGTATTGCTGTACCTTTTAAACTCTTAGGTACACCAGCTGGATCGAGTCCTGGCATCAAATGAGGTTTTAAACTATCTGTACCTTTTAAATTTGCTGATAAATACCAATCATGCCAACCATGATAACCACAAAATGCCACTTTATTTTTCCCACTTGCTGCTCTTGCAATTCTAACTGCTATGGCACTTGCTTCTCCACCTGTTCTTGCAAGTCTAGCCATATCGGCCCATGGATGCATGGCTATCAATCTTTCACATAATTCAACTTCTTCTGGGCAATTTAAACTAGTAATATTACTTTTTGATATCGCAGCTTTGACTGCATTATCAACTTCTGAGTTTGCATAACCTAAAATATTAGAACCAACCCCCATTAATGAGATGTCTGTATATTTCTTTCCATCTAGGTCCCATATTTCACAGTCCTTTGCTTTATTAAAATAAGCTGGCCATAATACTGGATGAAATAGTTCTGGTCTTTTAGATAGAATCATATTTCCACCAGGAATTATACTTTTTGCTCTTTTCCAAAGTTTTTGCGTTTTGGTCATTACTTCACCTTCATTTCTTTTTATTTGGCTATTAGTTGTTAATTTCTTTTTACTTCTTAAAACTTTTCTCATAGCATTTTCCCAACTAAAATAAATATTTGGTTTAAATTTTTCATATATTGATCTAATAACTTTTAAATCCTCTAATTCATCTAAAGACCACCTAAATTTTGAGTAATCAATTTTATTTTTATAATTATATTTCTTAAATTTTTTTGATTTAATTATATAAGGCGTAACATGTTCTTTGTCATACTTTAACTTGACGTTTTTATACGTTTTTTTTAAAGATTTAAAAGAAAAAATCTCAATATCTTGTCCATCAGGATAAGTCATTGGCTGTGTATTACATAAAAAGTCAACTTTCTTTTTTAAAAACTCTTTTAGCATTTTATCTAAAAGTCTATAATCAAGTATAATGCTATCACCTGTTATTCTTACAATTATATCGGCCTTATATTTGCTTGCTGTGTCAAAAAATCTTTTTAAGACGTTGTCATTTTCTCCAACATAAAAATTGAATTTTTTTTTTTTTAGAAAGTTGATTAAAGGTAAATTTTTCTTATCCTTAGAGGTGGCAATGATTATATCGTCTAAATACTTGGATTTACTCAGTCTCTTATGTAAGCATTCAATTGCAGGGGTGCCATTAATATTTTTTAAGACTTTTCCTGGCAACCTTACAGAATTGTACCTTGCTTGAACGATGGCAACAATTTTTCGATTCATTTATTATTTATTATAAATCTATTAATTCTTTTATACCCACGTTAAGATCTTTTTTAGGTCTATACTTAGTATCTTTAAATACTCTTTTTAAATCTGGGTATCTTTTAAATATTTCTCTACTTTTGCTTCTATCACTTTTATCATAAGAAACTTTTTTAATTTTAATATTTTTATCTGCTATTTTAACAAATCTTTCTGCTAAATCGAATATTGAAATTGGTTCATTATTGTTGCCAATATTATATGTTTCATTCGGTTTTCCTTTTTCTAAAACTTGAATTAATCCATCTACTGCATCACTCACATTACAAAAAGATCTTATTTGATTTCCATTTCCAAAAACAGTTAGTGGTTTGTTAGATTTAATTTGTTTTCTAAATTTTGACATAACAAAATTATCTTTTTGTCCAGGACCATAAACATTAAAAAATCTAATTATATTAAATTTAAGCTTTAATTTTTGATAAAAACCTCTGACATATTGTTCGGCTACAATTTTACTTGTTGCATATATTGATTTATTTTTAAGCTCCGAATTTTCATTGATAGGGAATTTTTTTTGTTCACCATAAACTTCAGAGGATGAAATGAATATAAATTTATCTACTTTGTTCTTTTGTGCTATCTCTAATAATATTCTTGTTCCATATATATTTAAATCTAAACATTCAACAATGTTGCTATCTGTATGCTGCACACCTAAACTGGCAGCCAAATGAATAATAGTTTTACAATTTGAAATAGATTTCTTAACTATTTCTTTATCATTAACACTTCCTTTAAAAAATTTAAAATTATTGGAGGCTGGGAAGTTCGGTCTCTTAAGATCTAAACAATTAACCTTATAACCAGAATTAATTAAATTTTTAATTAAAGTACTGCCTATAAATCCAGATCCACCGGTAACAAGGATATTTTTTTTTTTCATTTTAGATTAGCTTTTTTATTTGTTTAGAGACTTTAACACAGTTATTCCATTTCCCAGAAAAAACACTGATAATTTTACTTCCATATTGTTTTATACTTGTATTTCTATCTTGATTACCTTTTGATACATCAACACATCTAACAACATATGCTGACTTAACATAGCTTGCTTTTGAAAGTAATGGAACAAACTTTTCACCAAATTTAATAAAATTTTTATAATTTGACTTTTTTTTATCTTTTATAAATTCATATTTTAAGTATTTAGTCTCAGAACTTTTAAAATCTGGAAATTTTTTTTTAATTATTTCAATTTTTGATTCTCTAACAACACTTAGTAGATGATAGTTTGTCCCAAGGAATGGATCAAAATTTAAAAAATTGCCATCTAATATAACTACACTTGTTTTTTTAAGTAAACTTGGCATTTTTACAACTATTTTTTCAACTAATTCATATCTCTTTTTTTTTAATATTGAATTTTTAATTCCTAATTTACTTAATAAAACATTATTATTAGAATAAGTGCAAATTATTACCTTATCATAATCACCTATGTTTTTTTTTAAAATTGTTTCTCCTAATTTAAGATTAATATTTTTAGAATTTTTTAATTGTTTTTTAATTGTTTTTTTAAATTTAAAATAATTTAGAATTTTTTCATCTGTTATTATGCTATTTTCGATTAAATTAGAAAATATATCAAATTTTTTTTTTTTAATTTTTAATCCTAAAGAATTTAGTTTTTTACAATATTTGTCAAAGTTTAATTTTGATTCGTTTTTTGATATTGCATAAATATTATTTGTATTTCCATAAAATTTATTTCCATAAAATTTATTAAAATCTACAGATGATTTTTTAATTTCTAAAATTGTTTTTTTGGATCTTGGGTAATGATAACCAAGATGAAACCTTTGTTGATTTTTTAGACTAGTCTCGCTGAGTATATCTTTATTTTTTTCATAAAGGTCAATTTTTATATCTTTATTTTTAGAAAGCATTAGTGCAAGAGTTGTTCCAAATATTCCAGCTCCAACAATACAAATTTTTTTCATTACAAATATTCTCTCAGAGAGTCTGGTTTTAATTTACTTTCACTATTATTAAAATAATCTTCAGCTTTGAAAATAAAATCTTCACCATCAATTATAGAGTCTATTATCATTTTTAAACCTGGGTCCTTGTTATTATTTAGTATGTCTTTGACATTCTCCATTATTCCAATATTAGGTGTCTTAAATTTTCTTTCATAAATTGAATTAATTTTTATCGTTCTTCTAAAAAAGAAATGAAATGCATATTTTTTAGCCAACATTAATCTCTCTTTTTTTATTGGATTCTCTAAATATGGAAGTTTGCTCAACATTTCATGATATTCTTCCTTAGAATCTGGGTCAAATGATATTTGTTTATTTCTAAGAAAACTTTCTCCACAAACTATTGTTGGAATATTTGCGGCCATTGTTTCCATTGCAATCTTAGAGCCATAAACAAGTACAGCATTACATTTGTTAAAGATCGAATATGTACTGATTTTATCTTCAGGTTTAATTAAAAATATATTGCCTGGTAATTTTTTATATTTTTCTAATATTAACTCCTCTATTCTTTCTAAAGATTTGGTTGTTGTTAAAACTTCTGCTGGATGAATTCTAATGACTAACTGTAAATCTTGTCTTTTAACAAAATAATCAATTGTGAAAAAAAGCCATTCCAATATATCTTTGAAAAAGTTAGTAGGAAAATATACTTGCGCATCCCACAACATATTAGTTGCCAATCCAATGATGGGTTTATTAGTGTTAATTCCTCTTTTTAATAAATAATTTTTAATATCTAAATTTTGATTTTTTAAAGATTCATTCCAATTATCTGATATAGCAAGAGATTGGCCCTTTCTTCTAAGGTGTAAAAAATCATCAATTTTTGTTTCTGCTATTTGGTCAAAATTAAAGTTAATCCATTTGTCTTCCTTTTCATGGATTAATGCGCGATGATAAGTATCATCTCTAGTAATGTTAACTGAATTTCTTGTATATGCAAAACACCATGCTGAAGTATTTACACCAAACTTTTTTGCACAATCTAAAATAACTCCTTGCGGAACATATATTCCATGATTAATGAACATCTCATCATATTTTTTTTCTTTAAATAAATTTTCACATACTTTTTGAGTTACTAAAGCAGCTTTAATATATTTTATCAATATTTCTTTTGAATTTTTAAATTTTTTAAAATTTGAGGATGAGAAGTATCTTATGGTACCGGAATTAGCATGTTCACCTATGTTAATTCCATCATATTTAAAATTCTTAACTTCTTTAAGTGTATCATCATCAAACTTCATATTCTGAATTTTTTTTAATTCATCAAAGTTTATAAAATCAGAAAATTTAACAATGTTACTATCAGTTTTTTTTAAATACTCATTAGATCTTATAAAGCAATAACTACATATTTTTTTTGATCCATGTTTTTCAAAACTATTTTCATTTATTCTATGAACCGTAGCCATAACACAGGCAGGTAAAATCTCATCACATAATAAATAATCAACCTCACAATTTTTACTTTGAAGCAATTTACCAATCAAACTTTCAAAAACTAACATTGAAGATAGCCCACCTGTAGAAACTGCTATTAATATTTTTTTTTTTGGAAGGGTTATATTTGTATTATTTGGAAAATTTATTTTATCAATTTTTGGAAGAGTGTTGCCTCGTAAGTTTTGATAAAAAATTTTTAAAATTTTAAAAAAATTTTTAACAAAAAATATATTTCTATTTTTTTTCATTTTATAAATTATAAATGATATTATTAATTAACGTTTTATTAGTTTTTTTGATGCTTTCCAGGACATGCCACCAACAGCCCCAAATCTCTCATGCTGACTACAGGTTAATTTTGCAATTGCATCACTTACTTTATTAATTTTAGCTTGGTTTGTTATTGATAGCTGAATACTGCAACATTTTTCAAAATGAAAAGTTAAATGAAACAGTTCCTCGATTGTATCAGCAAAAATAATTGACCCATGATTTTTAAGAATAATCACTTTTGTGTTTTTTTTAATTTTATCTGAGAGCTTAATACCAATTTTTTGGTCTATAACCATGCCAGAATAATCAAGATATTCCACCCTGTCAAAAAACCTCATACTTGATTGATTAAGTTTTTCATTAAAACCATCTTTTAAACAAGAAATTGCTACACTATTTATTGAATGAGTGTGCAGTATTGCCTGAGGTCTATAGGTGGAATTATGAATGAATTTGTGTATGTAAAATCCAGCCTTGTTAATATTTTTATATTTTTTAGAAAATTCACTTTTTAAATCTACATAAACTAAATTATTTATATTAACTTGTGAAAAAAGATGTTGATGTTGATTTATAAAAAAACCTTTTTTATCAGATGATATTATGGAAGCATGATTGGCGGTTAAGTCATTAATTTTAAAATAATCTAATATTTTAAAAAAATTAATTAATTCTTTTTTTTTTTTATTGTTAGGGATATTTTTCATAGATTAGTTATTTCATTAATTAATTTTTTTTTGTTCAAATAAAGAAATAAATTTCTTTGAAATAAATTATTCTGTATATTCCAATATTCTTTAAAGTATCCCCCAATGTGAGGACTGATAAATGTATTTTTTAATTTATTAATCTTATTAAATAAATGATAATTTTCCTCAGTTGGTATTCCATCAATATAACAATAAGATTTTTTGTTTTGCGATAAAAAAATATGTAAATCCTTAAGGTTTATTGTTGATATTCTTCCCACTAAGATCAAATTAATAGCTATCTTCATTTTTTTAAATAACTTCATATTTAAAAAATTTATATTTTTTTTATCAGCTTTCAATAAATTAATTATAGTATCAAAATTGTGGAGTGATTTTAAAAAATTTTTTTCATTTATTATTTTTTTTGAATTAAATACTCTCCTAGAGAAATAATAATAATTTATATTTGATAAATTAAGATATTTTTCTAATTTTTTTGAAATTCTACCATACCCTAAAATACAAATTTTTTGTTTAGATAAATCCTTACAGTTTGAAAATAATTTTTCATAATCAGTTCTATTGTTTTCTTTTTTGAGAAAAGTTATTTTTTTTGAAGTATCTATTAAATAGTAAATTATAAGATTTATCATAGCATCAGTATTAATTCCCTTACTATTTGTAACTTTAATATTGTTTATTTTTGTAAACTCAAGGTCAATTTTATCAACTCCAACAGAACCAAAATGAATCCACTTTAGGTTTGTAATTCTTTTAATTATATCATTATTTATTCTTGTGCCCCAATAAATATCTGCATCATAATTTTTTTTAATTTTTTTTAAATCCAAAAATTCAATAATTACATTCCCATTGAAATTTTTTTTTATCATATCAAGGTTTTTATTATCTAGATTAAACATCTCTAAATTAGACTTAAAATCAGTAAGGATCTTAATTTTATTTTTTGAAATTAAACTCATATTTATTTATCAAATTTTTATTTATCAAGTTTTTATCTTTTGCATAAATGTCATTTATTTTCATTCTATTGATTGAATTTAAATTCACTTTTGAATCTATAATATCTACGTTGTGAACAAAATTATTGTTTAGTGAAAAATCTGCTATTGGAAATTCAGTCATATAAACTTGATCCTTAAATAGTGACGCTAATTCAAGACTTGTTTGTAAATTAATAATACCCCCCCAGCAATGGAAAAGTATTTTGTTTTTAAAATTATTTTTTTCTAGCAAAATTACTATATCTACTAGTTCTGTTATTGTAATATGACTTATATCAACATTTATATAATTAAATTTATAAAATTTAATTAAATTATAAAAATCGAATTTCGAATTGAAATTTTCACCATATGAATATTTAATATTATATTTTTTCTTTAATTTTTGAAAATCACATAATTTATCAACGTTGAGTATCTCTTCAATCCATAGTGGGTTAAACTTTTTTATAAAACTTAAAAATTTAGGAAATTTTAGGATTTCATTGTCCTCAAATGTGTTTGAGATTAAATCTACTGCAAATTTAAAGTTTTTACTTTTTAAAAGTATTATTTTTTTTTTGTATTCTGATTTTATATTCAGTCTTATTTTAATATTTTTTATCTTTAGTTTTTCAGATAAGGAAAGATCTTTTTCTAGATCTCTTAAAGTGCTTCTAATTGAGCCAGCACTTGCGTATACTGATATATCATTAAGTAAAACTCTTTTTCCTAAGAAAAAGTAATCATTTAAAGCTTCAGCAAATGTTTTTTTCTTTAATTTTGCTATTAAATTAAATATTGCGATTTCTATAGATGCTAGAATGCTTTTTAATAGTCCTGAATAAAAAAAAAATTTATTTTTTTGAAGATTCTTTGACACCTCTAAACATTCGAACACATTTTTATTTATAAAAAATTTAGATAAATATTCTAAATTTTTTTTGTAAAGATCAGGTGAATAAATACCAACTAAACTTTCTCCAAATCCTGAAAGTTTATTTGATAATTTTATTTCAACTAAACTAATGATTTTTTTATTTTTATATCCAAAGTATTTTCCGTTACCAAAGTCTCCAAATAAAATTTTAGAATTAATTGATTTTACTTTTATTTTTTTTATTTGCTCCATCTACCAGTATAAATCTTACGTACTTCTGATTCTTGCTTAATAAAGCCTTTACTATTATTTTTCTGCATAAGGTTATACTCATTCGCTGACTCTACCAATTGAGAAAAATCTTTCGGCAAAATTGCAAATTTATTGTCTCTACCAGGTAACTTGTTATCTATTGTGAAGTGTTTTTCTATTAATGTAACGCCCATAGAAAAAGAAATTATTGCACTCAATATTCCATTACTGTGATCACTAAGCCCTACTTCTTTGTTGATAGATTGCAACTTACTAATTCTTGATAAATTAACTAATTTTGATTCACATGGATAAGCTGAAACACAATGCATTAAATTTACTTTATTTTTTTTTATTAGATTATAACTTTTTTTGATTTCACTCACGGTTGCAGCACCTGTAGATAAATAAATCATTTCAAATTTTTTTGAACAAAAATTTAATAGTTTTTTATTTCTATTTTCGGGTGACGGAATCTTAATTTCTTTTAAATTTAGATTTTCTATAATCTCAAAATCTGTATGATTGAATAGACTTGTTAGGAATTTAATCTTATATTTTTTACAAATTTTATTTATTTTGTAATAATCTTCTTTTGAAAGTTCCGCTTTTTCATAGATTTTTCTTCTACCATCTTTATCCCATGGGCCTGGTTTTAAATTTTTGACTCTCCAAGTTTGAAATTTTGCATAGTCAGCTCCAGATTCACTGGCTGCTTTTATCATTTTTTCAGCTAAACTAATATTGCCCATATGGTTCCAACCAATTTCAGCAATAAACTTTATTTTGTTCATTATATTCACAAGGATTTAAAATTCAAATCTACTTGCATTTTAATTTTAAAGCAACTAAATAAACGTTATGAACATTTTGTGTATCATACCTGCTCGGTCTGGAAGCAAAGCTATCAAGAATAAAAACTTACAAAAAATAAAAAAAAATAAATCCTTAATTGAACTTGCTTATGATGTTGCAAAAAAAAGTAAGTTATTTAATGAAGTCATTGTAAGCACAGACTCGAAAAATTATCAAAAAATATTGAGAAATAAAATACCAATAGATTTTTTAAGGCCAATAAAATTATCTGGGGACAAAGTAAATGACCTTGATGTAATGAGATTTGAGCTTTTGAGATATCAAAATTTTTATCAAAAAAAATTTGATGCTATTTGTTTATTACAACCAACATCTCCTTTCAGAAAAGTTTCTGATCTTAAATCCTGTTATAATATTTTTAAAAAAAAAAAATTAGATGCTGTTTGGACTATTTCTGAAATAGATAACAAATACCATCCAATTAAAATACTTAATACTGATAAAGAAAATTTAACTTATCACCACAAAGATGGTCCAAAATTTGTAAATAGACAGGGTTTAAATAAAATTTTTATACGAAATGGTATAGCTTATTTCTTTTCAACCAAAACTATTCTAAGATATAAAAATATCCTTCCAAGAAAATCAGGTTATTTAATAATAAATAGGAAAATTGTGAACATTGATACTCCACAAGATTTACTAATAGCAAGAAAACTAATATGAAGTATTTAATTACAGGCTGCAGTGGTTTTATAGGATATCATATTACTCAACATCTTCTTAATGAAAATAATTTAGTTATAGGTGTAGATAATCTAAATAGATATTATGACTATAAACTTAAAACTGATAGATTAAAAAAATTAAAAAATAAAAGTTTCAAATTTTATAAATTTGATTTATCTAATAAAAATAAATTAAAAAAAATATTTAAAGATTTTAAATTTGACTATGTTATTCATCTAGCTGCACAAGCTGGTGTAAGGTATTCAATGAAAAATCCATACACCTATATAAATAGTAATATTAGCGCTACAACCAATCTGTTTGAATGTTGCAAAGAGTATAAACCAAAAAAAATTTTGTTGGCAAGCTCTAGTAGTGTATATGGAACACAAAAAATATTTAAGTTCAAGGAAAGTATGAAGATTGATAAACCAATTTCATTTTATGCTGCCTCTAAAATATCCATGGAAAATATAGCTTACTATTATAGTGATCTTTATAAGATGCCTGTAAGAGTATTAAGATTTTTTACTGTTTACGGGCCTTGGGGTCGACCTGATATGGCTTATTATAAATTTACCAAAAGTATAATTAATAACAAAAAGATTGATGTTTATAATAATGGCAACCACTTTAGGGACTTCACCTATATCACTGACATTGTTAAATTTGTCTCAAAAATTATTAAAAAAGATAATAAAACAATTTTTGAAATATTAAATTTAGGAAGAGGGAATCCACAAAAATTGAAAAAGTTTATTTCAATAATTGAAAATAAATTACAAAAAAAAGCTATTAAAAATTACCTTTCGATGCAAGATGGGGATATGCTTGGAACTTCAGCTAATATGAATAAATTTCAAAAAAAATATAATTTAAAAGCAAAAGTTAATTTAGATGTTGGTATTAGTAAATTTGTAGATTGGTATCTAGAATATTTCAAAATAAAAAATAAATAATAATAAAGAAAGTATGTGTGGTTTTTTTTTTATAAAGAAAAAAAAAAAATATACTTTTGAAAAAAAAAAAATAGACTCGGCTTGTAAACTTCTCGTTCATAGAGGGCCTGATGATAATAAGATATTTTCAAATGAAGATATATTCATAAAATTTTATAGATTAAGCATTCAAGATTTATCCAAAAAAGGAATGCAGCCAATGATTAGTAAATCTGGAAAAAATATAATCATATATAACGGGGAAATATATAATTTTAAAAATTTAAAAAAATATCTTAATAATGTTAAGTTTGAAAGTAATTCTGATACTGAGGTTCTACTATATCTATATGAAAAAATGGGAACTAAAATTTTTGAAAAAATTGAGGGAATGTTTTCTTTTTTAATTTACAATTTTGAAACAAAGAAAATTATAGTTGCAAGAGATCAATTTGGAATTAAACCGCTTTATTTCTTTGAGAATAATAAATGTCTGATTTTTTCATCTGAAATTAAACCAATTTTGCGATATCTAAACGATACAAAGATAGATAATAATTCTTTAGGTGAATATTTTTTTCTAGGCAAGCAAGATCACACAAAAAATACTTTTTTTAAAAATATAGAGGCGATTGAACCCTCTCATTATTACTACTTTTATAATAATAAAAAAATTAAATATAAGTATTGGTCAATATTTTCTAATAATCAAATAAATATGTCTGAGAAGCAGCATGTTGAGAGATTATACGAAATGATGAATCAAAATTTAGATAAATATTTAATTTCAGACAAAAAAGTTGGTATTTTTTTAAGTAGTGGTATTGATAGCTCTAGCATTGCATCATTTGTATCAAAAAAAACTACCTATAAGATTGACTCTTTTACATATGATTTTAAAGATAGTTACACTTTTGGAGAGTCTAAAAAAGCAAAAAGTAATTCAAAAAAATTAAATATTAATAATTTTACCTATACTCTTAAACCAGATGAGGTAATTAATAAATTTGATAAATTAACGACTACTCTAGAGTCTCCATTCACTTCGATTAGACTTTTTGCAATTGATGGTCTTTATAAATTAGCTAAATCTAAAAAATATAATGTGATTATTGAAGGCGCGGGTGGAGATGAAATACTTGGGGGCTATAATTATAACTTATTTCCATATTATTTAGATAAAAGCAAATCAACAAATAAGATAATGCAACATTTTATAAGTCTTGCCTTAAAAAGCAAAAAGGGTTTTGAAATAGAAATGCTCAATCGAATTTCAACATTATCATTGCAAGGCGCTTCCACAACGGATGCAACTCCATTTGTGGATATTAATTGTTTTAATAAAGAATTTCTTGATGAAATCATTAATGAAAAATTTTACGAAAATAAAGTAAATGATTTTACCGATTCAAGAAAAATGAACAATCTTCAAAAATCACAAATGCTAGATATCAATCATATCAAGTTACCTAGAAATCTAAAATTTACTGATAGAATATCTATGAGTAACAATATAGAGGCTAGATTACCTTTTTTAGATGTTAATATTGCAAAATATTGTTTTAATCTTAAAAACACATTAAAAATCAAAGATAATACAAACAGATGGATTATGAAAGAAGCATTAAAAAAAGCAACTAATAAGATAAAGTTTGAAAAACATAAAAAATCAATAGCAGACCCACAAACAAGATGGTTAAAAACGCATCTAAAAGATTTTTTTAATGATAATATTAACTCATTAAATTTTAAGAACTTGGGAATATTTAATGAAAAATATATTACAACTAAATTCAATAAATTTGTCAAAGAAGAAAATAATGCAACTAGTTTTCAATTTTTACAAATTTTATCTAGCTATAGATTTATAGAACAATTCAAAAAATTTTAATGAAAAAAAATATTCAAACACCAAAAATATCAATCTTAATAAGGGCATTTAATGAATCTAAATGGATAAATATCTGCCTCAAAAAGATAAATGAACAAAGCATAAAACCTTTTGAGATTGTGGTGGTGGATAATAACAGTAGTGATGGAACTATTGAAATTATAAAAAAATTCTATAAAAAAACTAAGATTTATAAATACAATCAAAACTATGCCCCTGGCAAAATGCTTAATTTTGGTATGTCAAAATGTAAGGGTGATTATATTTTGATTATAAGTGCACACTGCATTCCCTGTGATAACTTTTTAATTAAAAACTTAGTCATGCATCTCGAAAAAGATACAAGAATATGTGCTTCATATGCAAGACAAGTATCATTAAATTTTAGTGATGATTTAACTATCAGAGATTTAATGTTAACTTATGGATCTGAAAGTAAATTACAAAAAACGGACCCTCAATTCAATAATGCTTGTAGTATTATCAGGAAAAACGAATGGAAAAATAATAAATTTGATAACACTATAACAAATCTTGAAGATAGATACTGGGCTGCACAAATGCTAAAGAAGAAGAAATTTATTTACTATTCTGCTGAAAGTAAGGTCTTTCATTACCATGGCTCACATCATAATAATACTCCAGAAAGATTAATTAAAACAAAAAAAACAATTTTGTTTAATAAAAAAAGTTTTGGAATTTATGCTGACAATTTACAAATCAAACAAGATGATATTTTTCCTATCTATGTTCATAATAAAGCCTCTAAAGAAAAGCTTATTAAAAACTTAAGCTTAATTGATAAAAAGTTTAAACAAAAATTTTTAATCTTTATTAATGATAATATAAAGATTAATAAAAATAATAGATATCTTGTTTACAAAAGAAAAAAGGAAGAAAGCAATAATCAAGATTTTTATCTTTCTGATGTATTAAATTATTATAAAAAAATAATTTTAAAGTGTTCAAAGAATAAAGAATATCTTCTGATCTGCAGTGATGATTTTAACGGTATCTCTTCATCATTTTTAAAAAAGTCTATAAAGAAAATTAATGACTATTTTCCAGACACTATCTTTGCTGCAAAAAAGACTTCAGATCCAATATTTCTAGATGATGGAGATAAAACTACTAGATTAAACAAATTAAACAAATCAAGAAAAAAAAATAAACCTTTATTAATCGGAAAAAGAAATCATGGTATACTTATACATTCATCAAATTTATTTAAAATTGATAAGTTTTCTGGAATTATAAAATTAATTTACTAAATCTTTATATTTTAATTAAATTTTTTAAATTTATTTTGTAATAATTATCATACAATTGCCCCATGGCTCATTAACATTTAAACTTTCTATTACTTTAAAATTATATTCTTTATCAAAGTATTGTATATATTTGCTCAAGTTGGGATAAATAATATCTTCAATAAAGTAAAAACCTTTTTTTTCTAATAGACTAAATAATGTCTCAAAAGTGTTTATATTAGCCTCATAAGTATGTAGTCCATCATCAATAATCACATCAAATTTAGTATTATTTGAATTTTTTTTAAATTCTAAAAGATCGAACCTACTTAATTGATTAGTATAAAATGTTTTTATTCTTTCTTCTTCAAATAAAACACTTTTATTTATGTCAGCACCATAAATATTTGCATTTGGATAAAGTTCTTTCCAACTTTTGAGGCTTGATCCGGGGCCTTCATTGCTAAGTCCAATCCCAATCTCAAGCAAGTTTTTTATATCCTTATTTAAAAGAATATCTTCATAAAAATCAGCATAAAAAGATCTTATTATATTATTTCTATACTTCCATTCACCACCTTTGTTTGAGCCATTTTTTTTAAAAGTTTCCCGAAATTTTGAATAATTATAATCAAAGTTTTTATATACTATAAATCTAGAGTCTGACTGATTTGAAATTAATTTATGAGAGAGAGATTTAAATATTTTTATTATCCTCCTTCTATTAAAATGTTTTTGAATAGCGTAATTTAATTTAAATAAAAACTCTTTAAAGTTACCCTTTAAAAATAAGAAGATTAAACTTTTCATTTATTTAATTTATTTTATATCTTTAGTTTAAAATATAAAAAAAACTTTGTAAAAAAAAACCCCAGTTATAAAACTGAGGTTTGGTCCTAAATAATTATTATTTAATATCTTTTAAAAATTTTTTTCAGTGCATAAATCAAGCCAATTGAGCTATTAGTACTGGTCAGCTACACGCATTACTGCGCTTCCACATCCAGCCTATCAACGTGGTGGTCTACCACGGCTCTATAGGAAGAACTAG
>Ga0209119_1000498_pt1 | contig 39839 bp, 43 predicted proteins | sample COG_03_FD_184747 | JGI IMG/M metagenome (GOLD analysis project Ga0209119, IMG submission 184747) | Pelagic Microbial community sample from North Sea - COGITO 998_met_03 (SPAdes) (version 2) | ecosystem: Environmental > Aquatic > Marine > Neritic zone/Coastal water | place: Helgoland, sampling...
ACTTCCCATTGTAGTTGTTTGGTGAGTAACAAGGTGCGACTGAAGACGTGTTAAAAACTTCACAACTGGTACTGAATTGCGTTTTTACATCATAAACAACAGTGTCGGGTGTATATCCACTGGCAAACGCTGATGCATAGACCATTGGTTTAATTGATGACCCTGGCTGTCGAGATGAAAGTGTCACATTGAAATTCCCATCAATCTCTTCATCAAAATAATCACGTGATCCAACCATTACCAGTACGTCTCCTGTTTGTGGGTCTGTAGCAATCAAGCCGGCGTTTGAGGCACTATACTTTTCTGTGTTGATTGCTGCTTTTTCCGCTACGATTCGCTCCGCTTCTTGCTGTAGTTCCCAGTCAAGTGAGGTGATTACCCGATATCCTTTATCTGATAACGCTTCTTCACCATATTGTTCAACAAGCTGCTCTCGAATATACATTACGAAATGAGGTGCACGGATTCCTGTTACTGCTTGTGGAAGAAATGTAACTTCTTCAGCTGCAGCGGCATCATGTTCTTCTTGGCTAATAAAATCATTAATTAGCATTCTTTGAAGTACTAATTTTTGTCGGTTATCCAAAAGGTCTTTGTTGTTTCCGTATGGAGAGAGACGGGTTGGTGCTTGGGGGAGTGCGGCCATATACGCAGACTCAGCAAGAGAAAGGTCGTTTGATGATTTACCAAAAAACGCTTGTGAAGCCTCCTCGATACCATAAATAGTCCCCCCATAAGGAGATTCGTTTAGGTAGTGCCCAAGGATCTGCTCCTTTGTGAGAAGTCGTTCAAGTTTTAATGAAAGGATTGCCTCTTTAATTTTTCGTGTCAGCTTCTTTTCATTTTGAAGAATTGAATTTTTTACCACTTGCTGTGTGATGGTTGATCCGCCTTGCCCGCCAAGTAAATCTCCTGCAGTGATGTTTGAAAGTGCTGCACGAATAATTGCCTTCGGATCCACCCCGTGATGTGTGTAGAATTGGTCGTCTTCAATAGCAACGGTCGCATTCTTTATATGGTATGAAATATTTTCAAACGGCACAATGGTACGACGCACATCCTGATGAAGGTCATATAAAAGAACTTCACCCGTGCGGTCATATATTTTTGTTGATTGCAGAATACGTCTATCTTCAAAAGAGGAAAGATCAGGAATTTCGAATGTTGAGATCCATACAAAGGCCATGCCGGCAATAAGTAAGCCTGCGACAAAAAACATGATAAAAATATCAATCAGAATATCTTTCGCATGTCGTATTATCCACGGTTTTTGCTTTGCCATATTGTGTGTTTATAACAGGTTCTTATAGCTATTCTACCACCATTTGTCTACATTCCTTTATTACAGGTGTGTGGTACAGTTTCTACTAAGTTAAGTGTAAATAATATGAAATTATCAGAAGAGTTAAAAGAACGCGGGTTTATTTATCAGTCATCAGCTGAAGATGTGTCTGAGATTCTTGATGGTGAAAAACGAACGGTATACCTAGGAATTGATCCGACTGCTGACTCTATTCATGTAGGGAACCTGGTTCCGTATATGTTACTCAATCGTCTGATGCTCGCGGGACATAAGGTTATTCTTCTTATGGGTGGGGGTACGGCACTTATTGGTGATCCTGGCGGGAAAAGCGAAGAGCGCCCTTTTGTTGAGCCTGAAGTGATTGCCCAACAGGCCGCGAAGATGGAGTTTGGTATTCGAAAGTTTGTTTCAGGCGATGTGGAGTTTGTTAATAATTATGATTGGCTCTCCAAAATTTCAATGATGGAGTACTTGCGGGACATTGGGAAACATTTCACTGTAAACGCGATGATTAAGAAGGATATTGTCGCAAATCGTCTTACTGATGATAATTCTATTTCATACACAGAATTTTCATACTCACTTTTGCAGGGGTACGATTATTATCACCTGCATACACACTATGGATGTGATTTACAGATTGGTGGTTCAGACCAGTGGAGTAATATCCTCGCTGGAGTTGATTTTGTTCGTAGAAAAACAGGTGATACCGTGTATGCACTGACTATCCCACTTGTTGTCGACAAAGCAACCGGGAAGAAGTTTGGGAAAAGTGAAGGGAATGCAATATGGCTTGATGCAGAAAAGACTACTCCGTACGCACTTTATCAATTTTGGCTGAATACATCAGATGATTCGGTCATTGATTATTTAAAGCTGTTCACCTTCTTGACTCTTGATGAGGTTGCGCAGATAGAAAAAGAACATGATGAAAATCCAGGAGCACGTAAGGCACAAAAACGACTTGCTGCTGAGGTGACCAGCTTTGTACATGGGGAGGAAGATATGAAAGCAGTCGAACGAGCATCTGCAGCGTTGTTTGGAGAAGTTTCTTTTGGAGAACTTTCAGACGGAGAGATTGAAATGGTGAAGGAAAACGCTCCTTCATGCACCGTGTCTGCAGATACTCTTCTGGTTGATGTGTTGGTGGAGTCTGGTCTCGCTACTAGTAAACGCGAGGCACGTACTTTTATCGAAGGTGGAGCAGTGCAGATAAATGGTGATAAAGTTGAAGGTGTTGAGGCGGTAATTATACAATCAGCTGGGGAGAGCTTCTTGCTTAAGCGAGGGAAGAAGAGTTTGTGTGTAGTTGAAGTGGGGTAAGGAAACAAAAAGAAAACCCACAGTCTTTGGCTGTGGGTTTTTCTTATGATTTTATTTTACTATATTCTTCTATAAAACTTATTTCTCGAGCGAGTATGAAATAACCCTGCTTCTCATTAGGTGTATCATTTTTCATAAGTAACAAAGCTTTTTCAGGTGTAACCCAAATAGTTTCTTGCCCCTCCTCTATTTCTCTTTGCTCTAGCTGTGGCTCAGTAACTTTTTCTGTCGCATTGGCACTATACCCATATGAAATATGAAGTAACTTTTCAAAATTTCTGTATTCAATAATGGCCCCAAGCTCGGTGGGTGTATCAATGTTGAATCCAACCTCTTCAAGTATTTCCCGCTCTAATGCTTCTGTGCAGGTTTCGCCCACCTCAACTCCTCCGCCAGGAAGTTTGTGGTAGTTTCGATTTGTGAGGTATTGAACTGCAATCTCGCCTACATTATTAAAAATAATGCCACGGGCGCTCTTGCGTAATTTGTATGTTTCACCAAGGATTTCCTTAGTGCTTATGTTGAGCGTTTTTTCGCTTATTTCTTTGAGTAGTTTCATTTATTTAGTATATCAAAAACCATCACCCTTGATTAAGGCGGTGGTTTTTTCATTCCGGTTCCAGCGATTTTCTCAAGAAAGAAAAAATCGGGAACAAAATTCAATATATGGTCTTCGATCATTATCTCATTCCCCGACACCAGTTTGGTATATCTTCGCTAAGGCCTTTAATATATCGGAATAAAAAATCACCAACTTGTGTGGTGATTCTTTCACCTCTTTCCCGATACCAGTTTGGTATATCTTCGCTAGGGCCTCAGATATACCTAAGCTGTCCTGTGAACCTTCGTAATAGTCGCTACGCTCGTTTACTCAGGCTACATTTCATCTACATCGTCGAAGCTGTCGTATTCAGTGTCGTCAGCGTCGTCCTCTAGTGCAGAGTCGTCCTCCTCTTCTTCGTCATCTTCTGATCCCTTCTTCTTGTCTTCGGTACCGTCTTCGTCAAGTGTTCCGAAACCTTCGATTTCTTCCTCGTCCTCATCCTCCGTTACATCCTCAGTAATTTCATCAAGTGCAGAGTCATCAATGCTCGCATCGTCGTCTTCCATTTCCTCTTCTGGTTCGGTTGATGGCTCGTCACTGGTGGTAAAAAAGATCATATGCGTTTACATTAAAAATAATTAATACTAAATTTTTATCAAAAAATTATTACTTTTGCAACCCACCCTTTTGGTGTGTGTAAGACAGGATTTTAACAGGTTATCGATAGTGTGCAAGTGTGGTAACACCAACAGCGATTGCATCGTATTCATCATCCAGGGCTTTTTCAGGTACGTTAAGGACTAAGCGCTTTACCATGTCGATTACCGCATTTTTATCGCTCTTTCCGTATCCTGTTACTGCAATTTTTATTTCCTGTGGACCAAACTCGTATACACGACAGCCTGCATTTTTTGCAAGGTAAAGGATGATGCCTCGCGCTTGGGCAACACCAATAGCGGTCTTCACATTTTTATTAAAAAAAAGTGTCTCCACACCCACTGCATCAGGGGAGTGTTCTAGGAGTAGTTTTTGAAATTCAGTACCAACTACAAACAGCCGGTCAGCAAGGTCTGCCTTTTTATCGGTCTCCACACAGTGCGAGTAAAGTAGGGTTTCTTTCCCATCTTGTTTTTCTATAACCGCCACACCAAGTCGATCATATCCAGGGTCTACCGCGAGTACTTTCATAGTACGGTAAGAATATCACAGAAAAAGACCAGTAAGGGCAAAGCCTTGCTGGTCTTTTTCATAAAACTCAAATATTCCAGAAGGATATAAATAAGATGAAGTGTTGGATGGTCAAGAAAAATAATACGAGGCCTACTTGGGTACGGCGAGAATTATTTTTTGTAGCCCAACGTAGCAGTTCGCTTATTTTTATTCTTCGGGCGAGTCTGCGGTAGTGTATACGTTTGTCACATCTTCTTCTTCCTCTAATTTTTCAATGAAACTAGCGAGCTTTTCACCAGTTTCATCATCAAGTTCCATTGGGGTGGTTGGTTTGTAACCATCTTCAGTTTTCTCAAATGCCCATGCAGCAGAGCCAGGTGAACCGAGCTCGAGCCCTGCTTTAGAAAAGACATGGCGAATAATCGGAGCAGTGCGGTTATTGTTGTCGGTTACGGTCTGAATGAGTAGCGCTACACCTCCAGGGCCATACCCTTCAAACATGATCTCTTCAAGCTTCGTCCCATCGGTGCCTGCACCTTTGGCTACGGCTCGGTCGATGTTGTCTTTAGGCATTGAGTCCTTTTTTGCCCGTACGATTGCTGCGGCAAGCTTGGGAGAGTTTATATCCCCGTTGGCTCCTCGCGACTCCATTGCGATAAGCATAGAGTGCTTAGAGAACACCTTGCTTCGTGCCGCATCTGTTGCTCCTTTCTTGTGTTTGATTTTACTCCATTTATTATGTCCTGACATATTTTGTATATCTAAAAGTATGTTTCAAGTGTATGAAATTATAGGGAACTACGCAACTATCTTGACTAATTTAGTATTACGTTGTTAAATGAATATACACATGGTGGAGGGCACAACATGAAACGAAGCAAGAAAGTTGGTGACATTGCAGCTATCGATTTTGGGACCATAACGGTCCAGGGTCGAGTGACGGCAGTGGTGTCGGGTGGTATTGTGATCCTGGATCAGTATGTACCAGGATCCTTGTCGGCGTTTGCTCAAGGTAGGGCGAACTAAAACAACCAAAAAATTATAAACCCGCCGGGATACGGCGGGTTTTTCTATAGCGCTTGGTTTTCAATATGGCTGTACGCAGTAGCACTTGCGATTCGTCCTCGAGGGGTTCGCTCAAGGAGACCTTGTCGAATGAGGTAGGGCTCAATCACGTCTTCAATGGTTGATTGCTCTTCGCCCGTTGCTGCTGCGATGGTGTTGAGTCCTACAGGGCCACCATTGAATTTATTAATGATAGTGTCGAGCACTTCACGGTCAGGGCTTCCAAGTCCAAGTGAGTCTATTTCAAGCAGATCAAATGTTCGATCAACAATGTCTGGTGTGAGTTCTCCTTGTTCAAGTTGTGCCAGGTCGCGGCAGCGCTTTAGAAGGTAGTTTGCAGTTCGAGGTGTTGCACGACAACGCTTGGCAATGCCGTTCATTATTTCTTGAGTGGTTGCAATCCCAAGCAGCTCCGCAGAGCGCGAAAGGATCTGCGCAATCTCTTCATCTTTATAAAATTCAAGACGAAAGGTTCCCCCAGAAAAACGACTTCGTAATGGTGCAGAGAGTAGTGAGATGCGTGTGGTCGCTGAGACAAGTGTGAAGGGAGGAAGTTCAAGTTGTACCGTTCGTGCGGAAGGACCTTTTCCAATAATGATGTCTAAAACCCCGGACTCCATAGCAGGGTAGAGCACCTCCTCGATACTTTTAGACAAACGATGAATTTCGTCGATAAAAAGCACATCTCCCGGTGAGAGATTGGTGAGGATTGCAGCGAGGTCACCTACGCGCTCAATAGCAGGGCCTGAGGTGGTGCGCATGTTGGTGCCAAGAGTTTTGGAAATCAGGTGTGCCAACGTAGTTTTCCCAAGCCCGGGAGGGCCGTATAAAAGAATGTGCTCTGCAGCGTGCCCACGTTCGCGTGCAGCAGTGAGAAGGATGCGTAAATTTTCTTTTATTTTTGATTGCCCTACGTATTCCTCCCAGGTGTTTGGGCGAAGTGTTTGGTCGAGATTTCCTGCACCGTCACGGGTGAAGTTTTGATTGTTGTCGGATTCTGGCATGGTGAGTGTATTGTATACAAAAAGTCCCTGTGAGCATACTTGCAGCCGGCTGTTCGTGTCCTACAACTTGATTGATATCTTACTTGTATACAAAACTTTTCAGCCCTTGATTTATGTATTTAGTACAACGAAACATAATGCAGTCAAAAAAGCTTGACATTTTTATCATCTGTGCTAATATATCCCCTGTAAACGTTCCTACACACATGAGTGTGTTGATCTCTCCAGAAAGAATACAAATAAAAAACGCACGTGATGTGCGGTGTTTATTTTTTGTTCAAGTGTATAATCCTCTAAACAACAAAAGGTTGCTTTTCGAGTATATTGTGGCGCTCACCCTCGAGTGAGAGTGCTGTGGTACCCCTTAGATCTGCAAACTCTTCTTTCCGGAAGTTCTGCTTAGAGGATTATCTACTGGAACGTTTCTCTCTGAATTGTGAATGTTCACTTCTTGTTTCCGATAATATCACACATGCAAAAAAACTACTCTTGACCGAGTAGTTTTTTTGTCTCTGAGGTGACGTGATTATTTAAAATAAAATATTTTACGCGCACTACACAATATGCGAAGCAAATTCTTCATCAACCGGTATGTCAGGCTCTATAGCCGCTAGAGCGTGTCGGCCCGCGGTGAGATCAACTACACGCTGTAGTTCGGTAAGTGAAGTGCTTCCATTAATCACTTTCTCGATACCATCTTCTGCCATGGTAGGGATTCCTTGAGGCTTCGCTGCTTCGATAATAATGTGTTCACGTGGATCATGTATAACTGCTTCTTCTACAGCGGTGTCTACTCGCACTGCTTCATACACGCCTTGGCGGCCTTTGAATCCTGTCTGATTACACGCGTCACAACCCACGGCGTCGTAGATGTGTAATGGTTGTGGGATTTCTGGGGGTGCAGGGTGTGTAGCGAGTACTTTATTGAGTACCTCGGCTTCGGCTGCAGTTGGGGGATGTGGTTTTTTGCAGTGCTTACACAATACTCGTACAAGTCGCTGGCCAAGTATAAGGTTGATTGAACTTCCAATCATTCGGGAGTCAACGCCAAGGTCAATCAGACGAGGGAAAGCACCAACTGCACTGTTTGTGTGTAGTGTTGAGAATACGAGATGGCCAGTTTGTGCGGCGTGGATCGCGGTAGTTGCCACCTCCCGGTCACGAATCTCACCAACCATGATGACGTCTGGGTCCTGTCGCAGTACTGCGCGAAGGCCTGATTCAAAGGTGTAGTCGTCGCTTACCTGTGTTTGTACAATGTCGTCAAGCTTGTACTCAACAGGGTTCTCGATGGTGATTATTTTGATCCCTTCTATGTGTACAGCACGTAAAAATGCGTAGAGTGCAGTAGTTTTACCTGAACCAGTGGGACCAGTGGTGACAATCAGGCCATTAGGACGCTTGAGTTCCTCCTTGATTACTTTGTAGAGCGTATCATTAAGCCCAAGGTTTTCCATATTAAAACTCGCCACAGAAGGGTCCAGCAAACGCATTACAATTGATTCACCTGCGGCTCCAGGGATAATTGATGAACGCACTTCTACATCCTTATCAGCGATAGTGAACGTGAAGCGCCCGTCTTGAGCCTGATCGCGAATATTAAGTATCATGCCTGAAAGAAGTTTCAGTCGAGACATGAGTCGTTCATACAGGGAACGTTCCATATCGATAATGTCATGAAGCACACCATCAAGACGATATCGCAGTCGGATACCCATTTCTTCTGGTTCGATATGGATGTCACTCGCCCCAAGGCCAATTGCTCCTGCAAACATCGATTCCAGTGTTGAAGAAATACGGTGCGCACTATTAAGTGTTCGTATATCTAAGATGTGTTCAGCAACTGCTTCAGGAGTTTTAAACTTTTTGATTTGTTCTGCGATATTGTCGGTATTGATATCGAGTACCCCTTGTTTTACCGCAGTGGTGTTACGTTGGTCTTTATAACGATCCCATCCATGTTCAAGATTGATGGTAGACGTCATGTAGATGTTTGGCTCATATCCTTGTTCAGTAAGGGAGGCGAGTACATGCTGTGCATGGGGGTTGTTTGGATTACGGAGCGCAACAGATATTTTTTTACGCACTACTTCAAAGCTGACGAGCTTACCTTCAAGCGCATCTTTCTCGGGGATGAGCTTAATCGCGTCGGGGTTGATAGTTATTCCACGTAGATCAATAAATGGGTAACCGTATTGAACAGCTAAACCTTTAATAAGGTTCTCCTCCTCCATTCGTCGAAGTTCCTCCATTTTCTCTATATTAAAAGTGTCATCAAAATGAGCCATAGTGCCCTTATTGTAGCAGGTGGAGTCGGGAAAAAGCTTCGCATTTTCCCGACCCCATTCCATGCCGCAAAACTATTGACACACTCTATTTTAATGGTATTTTAAATACAAATAGAAAAAAGTCAAAGGAGGTCGCTATGTGGCGCATTTCTACAGTTCTTTTAATTATCGCTTCTCTGTTCGTGTCAGCATGTGGAGGTACCTATGTTGATGTGGAAGTTACCAGTGTGGCAAAGCCAATTCCTGGGTTTTATACCGATGATCAAAAGCATCGAGTCGCCCAACGTGTTGGAGTGATTCATCGAGCTCGTTGGGGATATCAGGGGGAGCGGTCAGGGTACATTTCAAATAAGATGTCGCATCATCTGGGAACGACAATGTGGTGTTTCAAGGAACGGATTCAAGGCGTACTTGTTGCAAAGTGCACCACAAAGCGTCACATGGATTCAGTCCTTCCTAATCAGAGGGTTAGTTTTCAGTACAATTACTACCCCAATGCGCGCTGGCTCGGAATTGCTGCACCGGTTTTCCTGGATACTTGTTATCGTTGTGGGTCGTATCGCAGATACCCATCACGCCACACATATCCACAGCAGCGACCCCGGGTGATCAAAAAGACGACTACAACCACTACCACAACGACACGTCGGTGGTAGCAAAGCAAAGCAAAGGCCCAGCACTAGTTGGGCCTTTTATTGTGGAGATAACGAATTATCTGGAAAATGCTACAATGCCTCTATTATGGAAAAGATGGTTATTACACAAGTGGCAGAATTACAGACGGTAGTAAACACCGTGTTGGACAAAGCGAACGCTCAGAAGGATGAAGTTGCGGTAGTCATTGCACTACATGGTGATCTTGGTGCAGGGAAAACTACCTTCACGCAAATGCTCGCACAAACACTCGGAGTGACCGAGGTGGTGACCAGTCCTACATTTGTCATTATGAAAGTCTACGAACTATTGGAACAGACTTTTTTACAGTTAGTACATATTGATGCGTATCGCATTGAAGAGATTGACGAGATGCACGTGTTGGGGTTTGAAGCATTATTGCAACAAAAAGATACTATCATGTGTATTGAGTGGGCTGAAAATATTGAAGCCTTGCTACCAGCGCAGACTGTTCATGTTCGAATTACCCTTGAAGGGGAAACACGTGAGATAACCATTGAGTAAAGAGAACTACCAGCATAAGTAATTACACATGAGTCCTAAAAAAGATTCCAAGAAGACATTGGTCCTACTAGACGCGCATGCAATTTTACATCGTGCGTATCACGCGCTACCTGATTTTTCTTCACCTACAGGCGAACCGACGGGGGCACTTTATGGAGTGATTGCAATGTTGTTGAGTATTGCTCAAGAGCTTCAGCCAGACTTTATTGCTGCGTGTTACGACTTGCCTGAGCCAACCTACCGACATGATGCTTATAAAGATTACAAAGGTGGCCGGAAAAAGACTGACGATGAACTGATAAAACAAATTATTCGTTCACGCGATATTTTTGAGGTGTTTAATATCCCTATTTATGAAATGGTGGGTTTTGAAGCCGATGATTTGCTGGGGACTATTCCGCATCAGCTAAAAGATAATAAAGACATCGACATCATCATTGCCTCTGGTGATATGGATACACTGCAGTGCGTGGATAAAAAACGTGTACGGGTATACACCCTACGCAAAGGAATCAAAGACACTATCATGTATGACGAAGCGACCGTTAAAGATCGTTTTGGTTTCGGTCCTCAGTTATTTCCTGACTATAAGGGGTTACGTGGCGATGCATCCGACAACATACCCGGCATTCCAGGAATTGGTGAGAAAACAGGGACAACACTTATTACTGAGTTTGGCTCAATTGATTCAATTTATAAAAAGCTCAAGAAAGACGAACAACAATTTCTCGATGCGGGGATTAAGCCGCGTATTATCAATTTACTCAAAGAGTATGAAGAGGAGGCACAGTTTTCAAAAATGCTTGCGACTATCCGTACAGACGTACCGGTAGAGTACATACTTCCTACCGTACATTGGAAAGAGGCAGCGGATACTGATGCGATACTCACCTTGTTTAGTGAGCTTGGTTTCCGTACGCTCGCTGCACGTGTTCGTCAGGCGTTTGAACTAACTGAAGATGTTTCTATAGATCAAGCAGGCAGCGGTGTGAGCGATACAGAGGTTACCAAGGCGTCTATTATGCTCTGGCTTCTTGAGAGTGATCGAACCAATGCGTCGTACGATGACATCATTGATTATGGACGATCGTATTTTGATACGATCGATTTTGCTGAAATTACAAAAAAACTTGCAGCAAAGATCGAAGATAGGAAACTGACTGCGGTGTATGAAGACATTGAGCTACCATTGATGGAAGTAATTGCGTACATGGATAAAGCGGGAGTCGAGCTTGATACTGCCTACCTTGGGAAGCTGTCAAAGAAAATGCATACAGAACTCACAGCACTTGAGAAAAGTATTTATAAGCACGCTACGTTCGAGTTTAATATTAATTCACCAAAGCAAGTAGGGGAGGTGCTGTTTGACACATTGGAGTTAAAACCAAAAAATCAAAAGAAGACCGCAGGCGGACAACGCTCAACAAAAGAAAGTGAACTCGAAAAAATGCGAGATGACCATCCAATCATCCCTGATATTTTACGATATCGAGAATTAAAGAAGCTTGTCTCAACGTATATCGATAATCTCCCCGGGATGGTCAGTCCTGATGGGCGCCTTCGGTCGACATTGCTACAGACAGGTACGGTGACGGGCCGTATGGCAAGTCGTGATCCAAACCTACAGAACATCCCGGTACGTACTGAGGAAAGTAAGGCTATTCGAAAAGCGTTTGTTGCGCCAAAGGGGAAGACCATAGTTGCTATCGATTATTCTCAGATTGAATTACGCATCGCAGCCATCCTTTCAGGTGATCAGAAGATGGTAGAGATTTTCAAAAATGGAGAAGATGTACACGCAGGAGTTGCGTCACGCGTGTTTGGTGTCGCAATCGATGAGGTTACCAGCGACATGCGTCGGAAAGCGAAAGTTATCAACTTCGGTATTCTCTACGGCATGGGGGTCAATGCACTACGCGCAAACTTGGGCGAAGATACGTCTCGTGATGAAGCACAGGAATTTCTCAATGCGTATTTTAACACCTTCACACAACTTGCAGAATACCTTGAAGAAACAAAAGGGTATGCCCGACTACACGGCTATACAGAAACTCTGTTTGGCCGCCGTCGGCACTTCCCGGGTATTCAATCAAGTGCCCCCTTTATCCGCGCGCAAGCAGAGCGAATGGCAATCAACGCTCCAGTGCAGGGGACTGCTGCAGACGCAATGCGTATTGCGATGAACAACGTGTATCAATACATCGAAAAACAGAAACTGCACGATGACATGAAAATGATCATGCAGGTGCACGATGAACTTATTTTTGAAATTTCTGATGGAGCAATTGAGAAACATGTACCCAAAATAAAAGAAATAATGCAGGGTGTATTGACTGAAGAACAGGCGCAAGGGGTTCCGATTTTGGTGGATGTTGAGACTGGCCCAAGCTGGGGAGACCTACAAGAAGTTGAGAAATAAGCGATATACTTCAGTACGCTTCAAAAATTAAATCTCACCGTACCTCAAGTACGGCTCGTTATAATTTTCTCACGTACTTCATCTCTCATCTTATTTTTCAACTTCTTGGAACCAGACTGGTATACTTCAAATTTGGAAATTCCTCTGAAAATAAAAAAAGCAGGCCCGGTGCGAATACACGGGGCCTGGGTAGTTATGTGAACATAGAATCGAAATCGAGCTGGTTTACCTTTTCAAGTAGGTCAGCTTTAAAACTAATTCCGTCTGGACACTTGGTCTTGCGACTAAATTCAATTCTTTGTACTGCAAGGTCGAAACATTCTCGATGGAACCTCCCATCATCCGTCGTTGATTCCAGGAGGGCTGATTGAAAAAGAACATCTGCTGGTACCGACCGACATATTTTCTGAGCTTCTGTGGTGCTAATGCCAACAGCAACAATATCGCTGTTATGCAGTAGGTCTTCTAGATCGTCCATGAAACTTTCTTTGGAATCAAATGCACAAGATGTGCATACACCAGTCTGTTTAGTCTCAGGTTTACCACGCAAAACTACCCAATATCCAGAATCTTTCATTCTTATTCTCCTTATTGAGGTTTCAGTCTGTGTCTATATAGCCAAAATACTCACATAAAGTCAATAAGGTGTGTGAAAGTGGGGGTGGTATAATCTAGGAATGCTACATCTATTTTATGGGAATGACTCTATTACTGTGCGACACAAAGCACATGATTTTGTAAAATTACGGGAGAAAGAAGGGATGGTTGTTGAACGTATTGAGGCAGAGAATTATGCAGAGGGTATTTTTGCTGACATTGTGGGGGCGACGTCACTATTTGGAGAAAAGACGCTGTACGTTATCGATACGCCATCAACGAAAATAGAAATTTACGATGCAGTGATTGAACAGCTTGAGGCATTTGCATCATCAGACAATACCTTTGTAGTTATTGAGGAAGCATTGTTTGCTCCCCAGAAAAAGAAATTCCAAAAGCATGCGGAAACCATTGAAGAATATAAAAAACCTGCAGCGGAACGATTTAATCCGTTTGGTATGGCTGACTCACTTTCACGAAAAGATAAGCGAACACTCTGGCTACAACTACAGGACGCAAAGGCAGCAGGACTCAGCGCAGAGGAAATCATTGGGACACTCTGGTGGCAATTAAAAAGCATGCGCTTGGCTAAAATTACCACTTCAGCCTCCGAGGCGGGCATGAAAGATTTTCCATACAATAAAGCCAAACGAGTACTCGGATCTTTTAAAGAAGGGGAGTTAGAAAAATTATCTACAGGATTACTCGCGGTGTATCACGATGGTCACCTTGGAGCAAAAGATATTGATATCGCCCTTGAGCGGTGGATGCTTACCCTATAACCAGCATATTCTTTATCGTAATTAACTACAATAAAGAATGCGGTAAAAGTATGTAAGTTATACTGTATAAATGAAAAAGCTTTTAGAAAAGGCATTGCTCAAGCCAGACAATGGTTTATATTTTATACTGAGCGATTTTCTGGCGTTATGTACCATTGTTTCTATTATAGCTATTGTGCTCGAGACCGTTCCTTCAATGGAGAAATATGAACTATACTTCACGGTCGTGGAATATACCGCAGTTTTAATATTTACCCTTGAATACCTCGCGCGACTTTCTGTGACCAAGCCAAAGCGAGCATACGTGTTTAGTTTTTATGGTTTGATTGACCTTGTCTCAGTCCTGCCCTCGTTTATGGGATTTGGGAATCTCACCTTCTTGAAGTCGGTGCGTGCGATACGACTCATTCGCTTACTGCGCTTGATTCGTCTTGCGAAGCTTTCTCATTCACACCGGAGTGATCCAGAAGAATCGTTAGGAGTCTTTGCGTTAAATGTTTCAATCTATATCACATTGCTTCTGCTTGCACTGCTGTGCATGGGTACGCTTATGTATGTAGCAGAAGAACAGGTCGGTACCATATTGAGTATTCCTGCAGGCATGTGGTGGTCATTTCAGGTCTTTATGGGGGGTATCCCGGTGGATACACCGTTAACAATGCTTGGATCGATTCTATATGTGTTAGCGCGCTTTGTAGGGCTACTCTTGCTTGGAGTGCTGGTTGGAGTTGTGGGAAATGTATTCCGCACCTTACTCTTTTCTAAATAGACATGCTTGTTATAGTTGCAAATCTTCCATCAGGGAGGTTTTTATTTTTACTGCGTAGGTGAGAAAAATAATCTACGGAAGTATAAGTGTCGACACTCGATACTGAAATGTTTTCTTTGATAATACCTTGCGTGATTAGCTGGTGATTACATGCAGCAACGAGATCTATTTCTGCGTGGTCATTTACCTCTCGTATAAAAGGTTTGATCGCTGGCTTTGCATGAGCCAGAGGGAGAGGGAATTTGTATGAGGCAGGGCCTATGTGCGGCCCGATATGTATTTCAAGATCAGCAGGCTGTACCGAAAAATTTTCACTCAGAAAACTTACCGTTTTTTCCGGCAGGTGTGCCGCAATAGTTTCTCGACTGTAGTGTGCCAATGCAAGCGTTTGGGTGGCATAGTCATGGAAAACTACTGGTAAACAGTCAGCGGTAAGAAGCATGAGGGTACGTCCTTTTTCTTGTGTAACCAAAACCTCAGCATCAGTCATTTGATTCTTATCAGCCTGGGTATCGCGGTTAACCGCGATGATTTCTTTGCTATGGTTACACCGCATACAAACATGTTCCTCCCAGCCGATGCCATGTTTATTTAAAAAATTACTACGATTTTGAACAACACTCTGCGTGTCACCAAACCGAAACGACATGTTCCCATCTGCAAGGGTTGATGATTCAATAAGTAGCTTTCCCATGTGTAGAAACTATAGCAGACCAAACACTCGATTTTATTTTTCATTATGGTATAGTTTTGCTCATTGTGACTCACATATAGTCGCCACATCCGCCTATAGCTCAGTTGGTAGAGCAGAGGACTTTTAATCCTTGTGTCCCAGGTTCAAGTCCTGGTGGGCGGACTAATACAAAACAACAACAGTGCCTAAGCACTGTTGTTGTTTTTAGTATTAGCCACGCCCACCAGGACTTGAAAAGCTTTTGTGATATTTCTGGAGCTCGCGAACAGAAATATCCAAAAGGTCTACTGTCCATGTAATGGAAAAGTCCGGACTTGAAGAGGTTGCCTGATATTTTGCAAGAAATATCGACTGACAATTGAATGAGTAGAAGACAAATTAATTTGTATTCTCGAGTGAATGCAGTCAGAAAGCTTTGCTTACAACCTGTACCGGTCATGTATTGACCAAGATTCCTGGTGGTGAAAGTACTTCAGTACGGGGTGTTTTCTTAGCTACTGCCCTGCGGCAGTTGCGGCGTTTGTCCGCGACGAGATGTTGTGAGCTTTGCGAGCCATTATGTCAGGGAAATGACACCTATAACACCCGAACCCAAGAACACCCACCATTGAGCAACTCCTAAACATATGCTACAATCTCGCCACTCTTAACTGAGTAGCAGTCACATGCGCGTGTGGCGGAATTGGTAGACGCGCTAGTTTTAGGCACTAGTGAGGCAACTCGTGGAGGTTCAAGTCCTCTCGCGCGCACATATAACAAAAGCACCCCTAGGGGTGCTTTTGTTATATGTGCGGGCGAAGTAAGGTGTTTACACACCTTACGTGAGGACTTGAAAAGGTTACCTGATATTTCGTAAGGAATATCGATAACCTGTACCGGTCATGTAAACAAGTTTTTTTTCGCTCACTCGGATATGAAATAAATTTCCACATCGCTCGTATCACTCGAAAGTAATGACCAAGACTCCTCTCACCAAGACAAACTCACTGAAAGGCGGTTGGCAACCTTTTCGAATCCCACCCAGGAGAAAATAATAAAACCTCAAAGCTTCAAGTATTCGCTTTGAGGTTTTTTATTTTGAGTCCTGGGATTCGTCCTGACGGTCACTAAGTTCAGACTTCGACTTCGTCTCATCTTTACTAAGTGCCGCGGGACACGACTCGTCTGTCGCAAAAGCAACATGACTCCGTCGTTCGAATTCCACCGAAAGTGTGTGTAAACACACTTTCTCCAGGACTCATATACAAAAAACTCCCTTAAGGGAGTTTTTGTATATGAGTCCTGGGTGGGATTCGAACCCACGCGTGTCGGTTTTGCAAACCGATGCGTTAACCACTTCGCCACCAGGACTTTTGTATGCAACACTTTACCATTTTAGGCTTACCAAACCAAGTAAATATGCTATGATATCCGCCACATGCCGGGATGATGAAATTGGTAGACATGCAGCACTTAAACTGCTGTGAGGCAACTCGTGCGGGTTCAAGTCCCGCTCCCGGCACTAGATTAAAGCACCTTCGGGTGCTTTTCTCTTGTGTTGGGAGCGGGTGCAGGGTTTTCTTCAGAAAGCCCGTTGCACGACTTGAAAAGGTTCATCAGATATTTCTGGAAGAAATATCGATAACCTGTACTGAACATGTAATGTTCAAGTCCCGCTCCCGGCAAACACTGCAGTATCCAAAACCTATCCAAATCTACCTGCATTTGGACAGGTTCTTCAATGTACAGCCATTTCATGATCATTTCTAACCCTACTTAAATGTTGGTCGGACTTACCCCTACCCTTCCCACCCAATCCACGATACACTACCAAAAGATCAGCAAAGGAGAATGAAAATGCCAACCACTTTTGATGACATCGTAGCTGCTGGCAAACTTCGTCAGTTTTTAAATGGTCCGAAACCAAAACTTCGGAATACACAAAAGGATGAAAAATCTATTGAGGCTCACTCATTAAATGAAACGCAGGCACAAGCAGAACTGCAAGAGTGCAGCATTAACGACGACTGTGTCGAATGTCAGAAGTGCCGAGATGCACACAAAGCCAAGCGCGGTTTGTAACCAAAAGGCGGTCTAAAGAGACCGCCTTTTCTTATATCCCAATCTTATATTTCCCTTTCATTCGATGCTTCTTAAACTGTCCGCCTTTATTCACGTGACTGTTCTTGGTAAGCATCTTTTTTACCCTTTCTGGCAATCGGTCAAACGTCATACACTTGTACGAGCAGTATCCTTTCTTCTTTTCCATACAACCATCACACCCAAGAAAGAGAACATGACATGCTTGATACGCACAGTGATTGTGTGTATCACATTTTTCCTTTCCGCACAGATGGCAAAACGAAATTATTTCCTCACCGATTCGTTCACCCAGACGTTCGTCAAATACAAAGTTCTTTCCTTTGAATTTATTTTCCAAACCTTCACGCTCTACCTGGTGTTTGTAGTCGATGATTCCTCCTCGCAGGTGCTTCACATTCTCATAACCATTATGTTTCAACCATGCACTTGCCTTTTCACACCGGATACCACCCGTACAATAAAGTGCTATTTTCTTATTCTTGTGGATTCGTAGTGTTTCAGGAGTTTTTGCGAGTTCTTCACGAAATGTATCCACATCAGGACACACCGCATTTTCAAAATGACCAACTTCCGCCTCGTAAATATTACGCATATCAACCACCACTGCATTGGGGTCATCAACATATTCATTCATCTCTTCAGCGGTAAGGTATTCCCCCGTGTTTGTTACATCAAATGATTCGTCGTCTAAGCCATCAGCAACAATTTTATCTTTCACGCGTACAATCAGTTTGTAGAAAGATGAAGACTCACCTTCTTCGACAGCGAACTTATACGGGACTCCTAAAAATTCCTTCTTCGATTTCATAAATGCATCAAACTGATCCCAGTTCTTTTTAGGAACATTCATCTGCGCATTTACTCCTTCTGAAGCAACATAAATACGCCCTAGGCATCCAAGCTCAGTCCAACGCCCAAAAAGCTCTTCTTGAAGCTTTTTAGGGTCCTCAATGCGTACGTATTTGTAGAATGAGAATGTGACACGCTCAATACCATCAGCTGCAACAGCAGCCTTTTTCTCCTCTCGAGATCGGATGTCTTTTTCCATATATATTTAGTGGCACAAGAATACCCTAAAAACCTCCACTTTCGCAAGTATAATCAGAAAAAAATTATTTAACAGCACAGATATATGTTCCGTAGTATCCATCATCAACAAAACGATACACGTACTCATTACCTCGGTTTTCACAACGCTCTGGCCATACATTATTAATCAAATCTACTCGAGTAGCCATATCCACTGCTGCAGATGGATCATACCACTCAGCGGCACTCTGATATAGTCCTGCTGCAATTTCTTCATCTATTTTATTTTGCACAGAAGCGTAGCCAATCTGTGTCAATGTAGGATCATTAGTTAAATCTACAATAGGGGCGGCCTTACACACCCCATCAACCAGAAGTGGGGTGGCTGGCGAACATGGATTAGTGTCATCAATCTGAGGGTTATCAGGAACCTCCAGCTCTGGGGGCTGCAGCGCTCCTCCAGGTCTCGCAATTGTGGAATCTGGGTCAGATGCACCACTTGGAAAACCAGAACCAGTGCCGCCTCCTGCATCAAAACTACCGAAGCCAGGGCCAGGGTTGGTTGATAGAGCTGTATTCTGTGCTGTGGTTTGCTGACTACACTGTACCGTACTTAACCCAAGACCAAAAGTTCCTGCTGCTATATTCAAAATCGCCAGAGCTGAGAGCATTACGAGCATCCCAATAACGCCGTACAAAAGGTGACGGCGTCCCGTCTCTCTACCTGCATCGCTCCCTGAATTTTTGACATATTCAAATGCCCCATAGAGGAACATCAGGAAAGCCAACGCCATCAAAAGCGTTATTAAAGGAAAAAGGATGACATTATTTATTTTATCGACAAAACACTGCGCGGCAATTTGTGCACTACTGGCAGCCTGAGCATGATTTATTAAAGTAAACATTCCTACTATTATGCCATGTTTATTATCCCTTTTTTACAAAGATAATAAGGTGCTCCTCGTCAAAAAAAGAGTTTTGAGCCTCGATTCAGCAAAACAGACTAAATTTCACGAATATCTCGAAACTTTTTAGGGTCCTCAATGCGTACGTATTTGTAGAATGAGAATGTGACACGCTCAATACCATCAGCTGCAACAGCAGCCTTTTTCTCCTCTCGAGATCGGATATCTTTTTCCATGGCACTACAATACAACGACACTTCTATTCAGACAAGTTTAGTAGTTGAAACACACGTACACACCTCGATCAGAATCAATATTCATAATATTCCCTGTAATTCCTGTAGCATCTTCACACAAAACCTCAGATGGACCCAGGATCGATTCACTTCCTACTATCGGGAGAGTGAAGAGAACCTGAGTTGCACCCTCCCATTCTGGATCATTTAGAATTTCCGCCTTCTCAGCTGAAGTCGAATCGGTTTGCGACAAACCATAGGAAACATACTTATTTAAATATTCCTGATCCCATTCAGGTACCCCTCCGGATATATCAACTGCGGGTGACCCCGTACAAATCCCGTTACTGAGCATGACTGGCTGACTCCGTGGACAACTTCCACTTCCTGCGCCCACATCGGGAATCACTCCATCAATAGAATCTATACCCGGCGCATCAGGTTGCGTTGGTGGAAATCCTATAATTACCGGGGAATCACCCGTAATCGCCGGGAGGGTATCAGCCCCAGCGCCTGAAAAGGCACCCTCTCCAAAAGCACCACCGGCTGCGGGTCCTGTAGCTTCTGTTGACGACACAGGACCTGAACCACAAACAATAGTATCTGAATCAAACATTGCTAATCCGAAGGTGCCTGCTGCAATATTTAAAATTGAGAAGGCTGAAAGCATTACCAGCATACCGATCACCCCATACAGAAGATGTCGACGACCTGTCTCTCTTCCTGCATCACTTCCAGAATTTTTGACATATTCAAATGCTCCATACAAGAAGAAGAGGAACGCCAAGGCCATTAAGAGGGTGATCAGCGGAAATAGGATTGCATCATTAATTTTATCTACAAAACATTGTGCGGCAAACTGCGCATCAGTTGCTGCTGCATGGGCTTGTGGAATTAAAGTAAACATTCCTACTATTATGCCATGTTTATTATCTCTTTTTTACAAAGATATTAAGGTGCTCCTCGTCAAAAAAGAGTTTTGAGCCTCGATTCAGCAAAACAGACTAAATTTCACGAATATCTCGAAACTTCAAAAAATGAATACTGCTTAAAACATGGATTTATTGGGAATATGTCATGAAATTAATTGACTTTTACTCTTTTTTGTGCTACTATAGAAAGTGGATTAGCGTACTGCTCATTCCCCTTTTTCTTCGCAATCATGCAGAGAATCACGGCAATGCGCACCCGCGCTATATGAAATAGATGGCCTGCTCCGCAAGCCATCACTGCTCCTTGAAAGGACAAAAAATGGTACGATTCATAATCGAAGCACTACTCATGACCACAGTGGGTACGGCACTTGCAATACTCCAGCCAGAACTACTCAGTTTTATCCTTGGAATGTTCATCGGGCTCGTGTTCCTTCTCCTGTTGTCAGTCTTTTTCAAAAATACGCTGGCACATGACCCAAACAAGCCTTTTAAGCTTGCATGGTTTATCGAAATTCCCAAGAACAGGTCGGTTGTCATCAACAGAGGTGGCCGCCCAACCCATACACTACGCGGAGACGAAGGTCCTTCAGCTACATGGGCGTTCTTAGGATTATGGATGTTATACAAGCTATATGTCATGAAAGTGACAGGCTACCATGTGTACTTCCCTTTCTTTTCCGGTCCAACAGTCTATGACCTTCCTCGTTATCGTGTACGCGAAGAAGGTGGTAAAAAGGTGTACGAGGTGGTCAAAAAGGACGATAAGGGATATCGATCAAACCACGTCCGCACCGAACCTACCACTTGGTACTTTGAGTATGCAGGGGCCGAGATCCAAAAGATTCCATTTATTATCAAAGGTTCGGGGCAAATCCGTATCCCAAAAGGCGAAGAGGAAAATGCGCTTTACAAGACAGATTCTTGGAATGTGCTTTTGGATCAAGCGCTGAATTCTGTCATTCGATCTGTTGTCCGTAAGGACCTAACACTCGATATGGTAATCGGCGGGGTAGAAAACGACCTTTGGGGCAGTGTTGCATCAGTGGATGACCCATACACCATAACGGCAGATCTGATCATGGCACGAATTGCTATTTTCAAAATCGGTGAACTAGAGCTTTCTGAGATTATCAAAATCGACCGAGTCGACATCATCGACTTTGAAGATCAGCTAGAGGGTGAGGAGAGTAAATCTCTTCGTGCAGCTACTCTCATGAAAGAGCAAGCAAAAGGAAAAGAACTTGAGGGTCGTGCTGAAGCTGCAAACATCGAGCGTGCCGGCAAAGCAACAGCCGAAGCAATCAAAGCAAAGGGTACAGCCGATGCTGCTGCGATCCGCTCAAAAGGCACAGCGACCGCTGGAGCTCAGGCAGAACTCGTCGAAATACATGTGGAAAATCCAGAACTTGCAAGCGACATCATCCAAGCTGATGCCCTTCGGGCTTTTGCTCAAAACGGCGGCGGGATCATTGATGCTGTGGCTGCAAGCTTCTTGAAAGGAGGTACCAAAAAATGAAAGATTTCTGGACACAATCCCCAGTACTCTTTGGACTATCTGTCATCGTAGGAATAACTTTCCTCTTTGTAGTTATCTGGGGAATTCCTCCAATTGCACGCGCAATTGGAGGAGCTGCGGCAGGTGCTGGTGGAGGAGCTGGAGCTGGTGGAGGAAATCCCTTGCGCGATCTGTATAGATGGTTGGCTGCGGTTCTTCTGGTAATCATAGTTTTGGTTACTGGTTACTTCTCTTTGTTTTTGGCTCTCGCAGGAATAAGTCTTCTTGTGATCGTGTGGGGCGTGCAGTGCATGCTCCAGGGGTCAATTGCAAAAGGAGTCCGAGCTGTCGGGATTGGTATCATGGCCTTCATGCTTGCATTTTCAATCCCTGATGATCTGACAATTACCAAGATGGGAGGATGGAGTATCGGACAAGCTCCTGCACAGACTGCGCAGGAGCTTGAGGACCGGATTCCTGTTCTTCATGGTGGCAGATTCAATGTACCCATCGGAGGTTCAGAAACTCGCATGATCGACCATCCAGTTCGACTAATCAGCCATCCATGTAACAAGTTGATAGTTTCTCCTAAAACCGTAAAAATTGAACGGACTGGAGCGACATACTCAACAATTTTTCCTACATCCAATGGAGTTCTTACGGAAGTAACAGTCACTTCCGTAAAAGTGAAAAACCCACCTGCAGGATGTTAAAAAGACGACCCCGCCCAACACATACGTGTTGGGCGGTTTTCTTTTATACCAGCACAAAAAAACAATCGCTTCCTATGGAAGCGATTGTTTTTCTTCTAATTTTACCTAGTCGTTACCAGTTGGAACGTCCGGAATATTTTGAATTTGTTCTTCTTCAGAGAAGCCAAGACCACCTGCAATAAGGTTTACAATACCAAATATTGATACCATTACTACAAAACCGATAATCGCCCAAAGCATAAGCTTCTTTCCATCTTCTCGACTATCATCGTCACCCCCTCCAAGGATAAAGTACTTGAAAATACCCCAGATAAAGATAAGTAGTGCTAGTGCAAACACCAACGGGATAAGTGTCCCATTGATGAATGAAGAGATTTTGCCAATAAAGGTATTTACTTCACCAAACTCCTCTGCTGCAAAAGTCATTACCGGTAGCACCAAAAGTAGGAGTGCCATTGCGTAAGTACTAATTTTTTTCATATTCTGCATTACTATAATATTAATAAGCTATACCTTCATTATACAAGAAAAAGACCGAAAACACTGCTCTATAGTATTTTATGTGTATATCTTTTAAAAGATGGAGCTTTGTAGGAGATTGAGAATACCCCAAATGCCAAACATAAACACTAAGGCAATCACCCCTGCAAGTGCGATTTGCTTGCCTTCATTGACACTATTTTCATCCCCTCCACTTATAACCCAGGCCTTGGTCACACCCCATACAATCACAATAAAGGTGATTGCGAAAACCAGCGGCACAATAAGTGCAATGAGTCCGGTAAATATCCCCACGAGCTCTGCGAAGTTTGATGGTGGCATAATTTAGTTTTTAATCTGATCAACAGTTCCCGTAATCACGTCAAGCAATACATTTGCACCAAGTATGAGCAGTCCTCCGATAAGTGCATATAAGAGTGCATTGTGGGCTTTCTTTATCGTCTCCGCGTTACCACGTGCAGTTACGTAGAGGAATCCTGCATAAATAATGAAGAATACTATAAATGGAATGGCAAAGATAAGCAAGATATCAATAATTGCTTTGAAGAAAAGGGGGATGCTGCTTACGGAATCGTCGAGAGGGTTTTTTAATTTTACTGTACCAGCAAAACCTGCTGGTGGAATTTCATTTCCCTCAGCCTCATCAATTACAGTACCTCCTGTAGGGGCTAGTGAATCAGCACTAACCTGGTTAATAGATACCCCTGCAAACACTAGTAGAAAAATCAATAAAAAAAATGGTAAAAATCTCATACTAATACTCAAGCGTTAAACGATTAATTGCATCAGTCACCGCTGACTTCATTGTTACACGGTTAGAAACTACATCTTCCACCATACGAGTGAAGATACCCTTAGTTGCTATTGGATCGGGATCAAGCCACCCACGAGCAACAATTGCACTTTGTAGGATTGAAGCACGGTATGAGTTACTCTGTGCAACCGATACAAGGTCTCTACGTACGGGAGCGAGATTTAGTGAGACAGTAAGCGAATCGGCAAATGTCTTCGATGAAATTTTTTGTGCAGCGGCGAATGCGCCTGATGCGTTAGTTGACGCACGCGGGATAGCGAATCCATAAAATTGTCCGTATGTACGAAACGCAGTTGCCGCACCCCCTTGTGGAACAGTAGTGATATCGAAATTAAGGTTCGGGTTTTTACTATCAATATTTTCAGCTTCTGAACCATACCCGATATACATTGCTAAATCACCCGCGATAAACATATTTTTATCATACGGCATTGCGCGATTCCATGAGTAGGTTGGACTATTTGCGTTACTGAAATCGGTGTAAAACTGTACCGCCGCTTCAAGTGGTGAACCTGCTCCCTCTACCGTTGACTGATTAATAGATACCAAATATCCGCGGTCAGACTCAGTTACCATCTTACTGCCCGACTGTAGTGCCAGTAGCGCCAGTATTTCCGAAGCGTGCGTAACATTGCGCATCTCACCAAATGCCAATGCACTTTGCAGAATGTTGCGTGCGTTATCACGCTGGGTCACACGAGGAACTACGTTGGACACTACTTCTTCCCACGTCTTTGGAGGAAGTGCCAAACCATTTGAGGCAAGAATATCACGATTCCAATAAAGCATAAGCGGATCGACTGCAAACGGAATCGCATAAATACCATCCTTTAGTGCAAATACCTCTGCACCATCTACATACGTATCACGAAATGTTCTTTGGGGAATTGTTTCATACGGAATCGCTCGGAGTTTTGCACGATGCTTCACAAGATCCTCTGCAGGAAGCACTACCATGTCTGGTGACCGCCCTTCCGCAATTGCATTTACCAACAAATCATCAAAATCTTCCTCTTCAACACGAACATACTTCACCACGCCAAATGCTTCATCAGTCTTGGCGATTTCTCGAAATAGGTCTTTATAAATTTTACTTTCTTGTGTACCCCAAATCACCACCTGACTACCATAGGCAACTTCTTCAACTGAAATTTTTCGCTCGTACCCACTTAAAAAAATCAATGCGATAAGTGCAAATACGGCAAAAATAGCAAGAATCACTATTTGGAAGGGTCGTAAATTCATGGCGAGTAAATAAATAGAGGCTTATGCCCCTTTTTGGTTATTAAGTAAAATAAACATCATTACATATATAGTACACCATTACATCCTTGGTAATACCGAAGTATAAATCAGATGTGCATTACACCTTGCGAAAGGCCAACCCGTAGTGATGGTCACCCGTATCAAATGAGCGTTCAAAGACAAATCCCTCTTGTTCAGCAAGTGCTTTTGCTGAATCTTGGGAAACTACACACTCAGGCTGTGGACCAAGACCTGCAAATGATTCTGACCAATCGATAATAAACAGCTTCCCACCACTGCGAAGCGTGCGTGAAATTTCTTGTAACGCAGTCGCCTTCGCTTCAAACTGGAAAAAGGTATTTACTACCACAGCTGCATCAAGTACCCCTTCAGGCACCTTACTACCTCCTAAGTCTTCTACGTCACTCCATACCGGGCGTACTTGTGAAAGCCCTTTGCTTCGAGCAATTCCGCCAAGTTTTTCTACAAGATCCTTTTGAATTTCGCACGCGTACACCGTACCTTCAGGCCCCACAAGCTTCGCAAGTGCCTCCATAAAATATCCACTGCCTGCACCAAAATCCGCAACGATATCCCCTTCGCGCAAATGAAAGTGAGTAGCCACTGTAGAGGGCTCAACAAAACGCCCCTGCATCCCCTGTCCTAACGGAGCCGCTGTATTAGTTTCTGTCATATACACACCAGTATACCCCGCACCTACTTTTGAAAAAAGCCACCCCAGGGTATACCCGAAACCTACGACGTCCGACGTCGTAGGTTTCACCCATATACACCTTTAAAGAAATAGTGACAAGTACGCGGCAGATACAGCAGCACTCTTAGAATTTAAAATTGAGAGGTGGTGTGCGATATATCATTATGCTTTCAGTCAGGTATTTATTTCTAGCAAAATGAAGATAGCTGCCCAGGTTTCTCAAAAATATAAAGCGTAGTGAGGTGTGAGATGGAATAGTATGTAGTTATTTATTTTAGAAAAACTGAGATACATGCGTGGCGAACAAGAGAAAAAGCGCGAGACGTACTTAACGTACGGCGAGCGCTTTTTCACGTAGTGCAACAAAGCAGTTGCTCAGTTTTCTAAAAATAAACGATTGTGGCGATAGAGTCTCCTGCCTTCATCTTCATCACCTTCACCCCTTGGGTATCTCGTCCAAGTGTCGGCACATCCTTTAGTGCAAGCTTAATCACCTGTCCATTCTTACTCATCACAACCAACTCTCCTTCTGTCCGATCTTCGGGAGTGATTGCAACTGCTCCAACAACTTTTCCAGTCTTAGACGTAATTTTAGCGGTCTTGATACCACTTCCCCCTCGGTTCTGAATCTTATATTCCTTCGCAGGGGTTGCTTTACCAAAACCGTTTTCGGTAACTACCAGGATCTCCCGGTCTGCTTCCCCTTTCTTGAGCACGTCTGCAGACACAATTCGGTCATCTTTCTTCAGTTTCATTCCTGCAACACCTGCTGCGGTACGTCCCATTTGACGCACATCACTTTCCTTAAACCGAATCGCTTGTCCATTGTGAGTGACCAGTGATACCTCGTCATCCTTACCTACAAATGAAGCGGCGATAAGTGAATCTTCATCCTTGAGCGTCAGTGCAATGAGTCCACTTCGGCGCACATCCTTGAATGCGATTGCGTCTGACTTCTTGATGACACCATTACGGGTAACCATCATGAGGCTCCAGTCGCCCTCCCAGTCTTCCTTGCGTACCGCAAGCACAGACGTGACTCGCTCCTCACTACTCATAGACAAGAAGTTCATGATTGACTTACCTTTTGTTGCGCGACGCCCTTCGGGGATCTCAAACATCTTGCATTGATATACCTTACCTTTATCGGTAAAGAATAAGAGATCACTATGTGCAGAAGTCGTCAGTAGTGTGCGTACTACATCTTCTTCTTTGGTATTGAGATCAACGACACCGACCCCTCCTCGTTTTTGAGTTTTGTATTCTGAAGGATTAGTACGCTTCACATAGCCACCTTGGGTAAGTACCAACACCGATTCTTCGTCAGCAATCAAGTCTTCAGCACTCATGTTTTTGACACCTCCTTTTACGATCTTCGTTCGGCGTTCATCACCAAATCGTTCCGCTGCTTCAGCAAGCTCTGACTTCACAATACCCATCATCTTTTTCTTGCTCTTCAGGATTGCCTCAAGCTCCTTAATAAGCTTCTGGATTTCAGCAAGTTCCTCTTCAATCTTCTTACGCTCAAGACCAGCAAGCTTCTGTAGTCGCATGTCAAGAATTGCCTGTGCTTGCACTTCAGAGAATTTAAACGCCTTCATCAATTCCGCATGTGCAGTGGGTACATCCTTCGCTGCTCGGATGAGCTTAATGATTTTATCGATGTGATCCAGCGCTTTCTTCAGACCAAGTAAAATATGTTCACGGTCTGTTGCTTTATTCAGGTCGTACTGGGTACGTCGCTGGATCACATTTGCGCGATGCTTTACATATTCTTCGAGAATCGCTTTTAGTGACAATGTCTGTGGAACACCATCAACCAATGCAACCATGTTGTAGTGGAACGTATCTTCAAGTTGCGTATGCTTAAAAAGTTTATTTAAAACTGTTTGGGGATTAGTACTCGATTTCAGTTCAATAACCACTCGGATGTCAGAAGTAGATTCATCACGCATCTCACGGATTCCTTCAATTTTTTTATCACGTACAAGATTTGCAATCTTCTCTTGCATGTCAGCCTTATTCACACGGAATGGGATAGAGGTGATGATGATAGAGAAATTACCCTTTTTATCTTCAACAATCTCAGTCTCTCCACGTACAACGACACCTCCACGGCCATGTGCGTATGCATGTGCAATTGCTTTTTTATCAAACGCGATAGCTCCCATAGGGAAATCGGGACCTTGGATAAACTTAAGCAGATCGTTTGTTGATGCTTCAGGATTATCAATCAAGTGTTCAACTGCTGCTGTAATCTCACGCAGGTTATGTGGCGGAATGTTGGTCGCCATACCAACTGCAATACCAAGTGTCCCCATCAAGAGAAGATTTGGCAATCCTGCAGGAAGCACCTCTGGCTCTTTCTTTGTTCCATCGAAGTTTGGTCGCCAATCAACCGTATCTTTTTCTAAATCACGAAGCATTTCCTCAGAGATCTTCGACATTTTTGCTTCCGTATAACGATACGCCGCAGCAGAGTCACCGTCGATTGAACCAAAGTTTCCTTGTCCGATGACCAGTGGATACCGTGTTGCGAAGTCTTGGGCGAGCTTCACCATAGATTCATACACCGCAACGTCACCATGGGGGTGAAAACTACCAAGTACGTCCCCTACTACCGTCGCAGACTTCTTAAACTTCGCAGTTGAAGTAAGCCCATTCAACCGCATCGAATACAAAATACGACGATGTACAGGCTTCAGACCGTCACGAACATCAGGAAGGGCACGTGATGTAATCACAGACATCGCATAATCAAGATACGCAGTACGCATCTCATCAGAAATATTTTGCGGAATGATTCCTCGCTGATGCTCAGGAGCTGGACTGTCTTCCTTGATGGTCTTTTTCGGCATAGAGTTATATCGCTAGTGTGAATAATTTTACGGTTGCTATTGTAGCATAATTGGGTCTGTTGTAGAGGAATTATCTACTGGTGACGAGGTTCCAATCAAAATATGTTTCTGCGGTTTTGCTATTTTCTCTAAGGCACTTGAAGTACTGAAGGTTGAGGTACTAAAGAATGTATTAAAATCAATTCCTTCATTATTGTTTGTAGTAGTAGCCTGCACAACAACCTCTTCCTCTGTATAAACATCATCTACTTGTGAACCCACCACTGCTGCCTTCATATCAGAAATAGTACGGGAGATGCTACCACTTGTCTTCTCCTGTACGTCATCAGCCCCAACCAAATTTTGTATTCGAGCCGGCACACTCAGGACCCAAAACGTAACGATGACCCCCGTAAAAGCGGTCGCAATCCAAAATGCGTATCGGTCACGCACCGAAACTGGTTGCTTTCGTAACGATTCAATTTTTTTAAGCATAATGGTTTACGGATGGAAAATCCTGCGTGTGTACCTACGTATTACGCAGAAAGTACCACAACAGTTCCAGTCATTTCTGCAACATCCTTTTTCTTCAGGGTAAGTTTGTCTTGTGGCTTTCCAGATTGATTCCCTTCTTCTTTTTGAAAGGCATCGAGTGCAGCTTTATCATAATGCATTGGAATAATGCAGCGTGCTTCAAGCTTTGCAGCAAGTTTTGATGCCTGAGGCACCTCAAGTACATCACCGCCTCCAATAGGGATAAACAGGATATCAATATCCCCCAATTCTCCACGAATCTTAGGGTCAATTTCGGGGTCTCCCAGTGCACCAAGGAAAACTATGTTCATACCTTCAAGCCGTACTTGATAGATAGTATTGTAGCGCTCAACCTTATCGTACATAGTTTTTACTCCAAAACCTCGTGCAGTTACATCTCCCACTTCATACTCGCCAGGTCCAGAAACAACAAACGGTTGTTTATTCCCGTGAGCAACCTGGTCAGCTCCGTCGAAGTCAGGGTGATGCATTGAAACGAATGCAACGTCTGAACCAAATTTTACTGCTGATAACTTTGATTTCTTTGAAATAGGATCAAATGCAAGTGTCGTATCGCCAAAAGACACTTTAAAGCACTGTCCACCGTGATGTGTGATTACCATAATGGCACTAGTATACCCTAAAGAGAAAAAGTGCGCGAAGGCTTTGCCTTCGCGCACTTTTCCCTTTTCTTGCAAGCCCCTACCAAAGATATTGCACATTTCACTATATATAGTATAGTTGCCCCACTTCAAAAGAAGTTTATTAATTTCTAGCGACACACGTTAAACCCCGCGCTCACGGACTATGGCCAGAGCAGCAGTTGCGCGGACGCGTGTCGTCGGATACAAACACATATAAAATATGTCAGAAACAACTATCGCTACAGGAGCGATGAATACATATGTTGCACAGAGTCCTGCACCTCCAAAGGTTGGAGAAATCGTGGAAGGGACAGTGTCAGCAATTGGACGAGCACGCGTTACTATCGACCTACACCCATTTGGTGCTGGTCTTATCTTTGGTCGTGAATACATGAACGCCCGAGACATCCTACGAAAGGTGTCTGTTGGTGATTCAATCGCAGCAAAGGTGGTAGATGAAGGAAACGAAGATGGTTACATTGAACTTTCTCTAAAGGAAGCGCGACAAGCACTCATCTGGGGAGATGCAGAAGCTGCAGCAAAGAACAGCACGATTCTTTCATTAGAAGTGAAGGAAGCAAACAAGGGTGGACTTATTATCGAATGGCAAGGTATCCAAGGATTCCTTCCAGCATCACAGCTTTCAGCTGAAAACTACCCACGAGTAGCAGATGGAGATAAAGACAAGATCCTTACCGCTCTCAATGACCTTGTAGGTAAAAACCTCAGTGTGGTGATCATCACTGCTGATCAGAAGGAAGGAAAACTAATCTTCTCTGAAAAAGGACCACAAGAAAAAGAAGCGAAGGAAGAAAAGGTAAACAAATACGAAATAGGTGACGTGCTCAACGGTGAAGTTACCGGAGCCGTAGACTTTGGAGTATTTGTAAAGATCGAAGACGGTCTTGAAGGACTCGTACACATCTCTGAACTAGATTGGGGTCTTGTAGAAGATACACGGACACTCTTCAAAGTAGGAGACAAGGTACAAGTGAAAGTTATTGAAGTAAAAGACGATAAAATCTCACTTTCTATCAAACAACTTCGAGAAAACCCTTGGAGCACTGCAGCTACAAAGTACAAGAAAGATGATGCGGTAAACGGTGTTGTCATCAAGTACAACAAGCACGGTGCGCTTGCTTCAATTGAAGAAGGTGTTGCAGGACTTGTGCACATCTCTGAGTTTGAGAACGAAGATGATCTGAAGACACAACTTCCACTTGGAAGTGTGCATCAGTTCAAGATCTCACTATTTGAACCAAAAGATCAGCGAATGACACTTGTGTTCAAAGAAGTACCCCAAAACGCTGCGTAAGCAGATACACAACAATAAAAGACCGGCAAGCAGCGCTTGCCGGTCTTTTATTATAGTTTGAGAAATTATGAATTGACTTTATATATTTATGTGTTATATTATATATACATAAACAAAGGAGAAACATAATGTTTAGCTACTTTCGTAATCGCCGTGCGAAACAAAAAATTCTACGCGAGGAAAAGCGGGAGGAGCTGACTGCAACTCTCGCAGAATGGCGTGAGTTGTACAAAACAACCGACCGCAACCCAACATGGGTCGATGATCGGGCTATGCTATCCAAAAGTGGTCTCCTGCCCAAACTTGTCGAGCTTGAAGGGTTCACGCTCGAGGAAATCGGCACTGACCATGATGAGATGAATAAATGGGCAAACCCTCGCTCTGACGAAGGCAAGAAGCTCATCGAGGACCTTGCTGCTGCATAGACAGCCTGAGCCGTATCCAGATCTGGGTACGGTTTTTTATTTTAGTTGTATTGGTTCATCGCTTTTTGTACTCCATCAGTAAGTATCATCCGGACCGCTTCAGAAGCTCCAGGCATCACCTCTTCTAGAGCCTTATGCTCTCTCTTTTTAAAATCACCAAGGACATGTTTCGAGAGCCTGTCTCCCTTCGGACGCTTCGTGTGACCAAACAGACTTTTCCCTGCAATCCCTACTCGAATCCGAATAAAATCTTTACTTCCTAGAGAAGAAACAATTGAGCTGATACCATTATGTCCGCCGCTTCCCTTTCCTTGTGAAATCTTGATTTCACCCACCGGCAAATCTACATCGTCGTACACGACTACAAGCTGATCTTCATGACCTTTGGGAACCAACTTCTTCACCGCAGAACCTGACTTGTTCATGAATGTATCTGGATATAGCAACGTCACCTCTTGTCCCTCCAGCACGGCTTTTGAAATCCTGCCTGCGTACTTACTTGAGCTAAAAGGCTCAGGCAGACCACACTGATCAACCAAGTAATCCAAAACCATCCACCCGACATTATGTCGAGTCTTTTCGTATTCTTTGCCTGGGTTTCCGAGTCCAACGATATAAAACATACAATGTATCTTACCAGCGTCCAGGAATTTGCCCTAGGACGAGACAAATTCGGACGTAAATTCAAAATGGTTGTTACACTCACTTTTTCATTTACCGACGATATAAAATATAGATTCTAGTATACCAAAGAATGTGCACAAATGATCACAGGCTCATTCCTGTAAAACACTGGCCCGTGCAAACATTTTTACCATTTTTGCTTCAAAGTAAAATTTCGATTATACTACTACGTATTAACTTTCTTATATCATCATGAGTTCCTTAGATACATCAGACGTTATTGAATCAGTCGCAAGCGTAGCTACAGGAAATACTCCGGACAGTAAAGAGAAACACCCGCTAACAGAAATAGTACAATTTGCACTTATCGCGCTTATTATCGTAATTCCGGTACGTTGGTTCATCGCCCAACCATTCATTGTTTCTGGAGCATCAATGGAAAATACGTTCCATACCGGCGAGTATCTTATTGTTGATCAGCTCTCATACAGATTTGAGGAGCCAGATGCAGGTGACGTCATCGTGTTTCGATACCCAAACAAGCCCTCAACTTTCTTTATCAAAAGAATTATCGGCGCTCCTGGTGATACGGTCAGCATCGACGGCAATGTAGTCACTATCACCAACATGGAACATCCCAGTGGATTTGTATTAGACGAGCCATACATCAAAGAGATGGCTCCAAACACATTTCTTACTGAGACACTTGGTGACCGTGAGTACTTTGTAATGGGAGACAACCGTGATAACAGCTCAGACTCACGTGCATGGGGCGTACTTGAGCGTGAAGAGATTGTCGGTCAAGCATTTTTGCGCCTCTTCCCTCTGAGTAAAATAAGCGCTATGCCGGGCGATACTGAACTACAAGGGTCAGACATTAAATATATTAGCGAGAATAACTAAAAAATAGTATGGAAGTTACCTCAACAGAATTTTTGAAGCAAGCAACAAACACTGCAGAGTATTTTGGATTCAAAAGTATTGACGCAGTCAAGAAACATCCTGCATGCAAGAGTTGCGGAAAGAAATTACAGCACAGCGCAAGCGCTGCAGACCGACGTAACGATGCGTTGCACGGCATGCTCACTTCAGGAATGAACACATTCTGTGAATCAAAGCTTCATGAAATCGAAGAACCCATCCTTTTCTACACCACTGACCAAGTTCCTCGTTCAGGCGAAGCTGCTATCTCACTACAAATATTCAATGTCGATAAAAGTATTGCTGAAGCAATACTCATCCATGCCACAAAAGCCCTCGCTGCTGACTTAGGGTATGACAACAATACGGTTCGTATCAACTCCCTTGGTGACCGAGATTCATCGGTGCGCTATATTCGCGAGTTGACCAACTACTTGAAAAAACGAATGGATGACATGCCAGAAGCAGCGCGTGAACTTATGAAAGAACATGCTCTGACAGCATTGGCACACCTTATTGAGAAAGAACACGAGCTTGCATACAAAACACCAAACCCACTTGAATACCTTACTGATAAAAGTAGGAAGCACTTCCGCGAAATTATTGAGTACCTCGACCTTGCTGACACACAATATGAAATTGATCCAAAACTTATTGGACACCACGAATGTTATTCTGACGCACTGTTTAGTATCGATCTGCTCGATGAAGAAGGTGGTCAGATGGAACACCCTCCACTCATGATTAAAGGTGGGCGCTACAATGAATTTGTCTACCGAAACACCAAAAAACAAATCTCAGCTGCGGGAGCAGTAGTGGTCCTGCGTGATAAAAAAGCTCCTGCACGGATTCCAAAAGTAAAACTTGCAAAGCCTACCGTCTATGTAGTGCAACTTGGGTTTGGACCAAAAATCAAGAGTCTTATTCTTGTAGATACGTTGCGAAAGGCGGGCATCAATGTGCATCAAGATCTTGCCAGTGACTCACTTTCAAGTCAGCTACGCGATGCAGAGGCACGCGGAGTAAAATACACGATTATTACGGGTCAGAAAGAATTTGTTGACGGTGAAGTAATTCTTCGCAACATGAGTACACGCACACAAGAACAGATTTCAATCCCTTCCTTACTTACAAAAATGCGGCAATCGCCACTTGTCGTAAGCGGGTAGATGATCTATTAAAATAAACCGGGAGTACTGCTTCCGGTTTATTTTAATATCTACGCAGTACACCACTCATACCGCAAAAAGCTCTTGCACTTATGTATGCAAAATGCTATCCTTGCGCGCACATATGGCAACAAACGTCCAAATAGAAAAGAATAACAATGAAAGTAGCGCAAACGTAATTCGGCGTTTTACTAAACGAGTACAAGGTTCTGGAATCATTCCACGAATGCGAAAAAATCGTTACTTCGCACGAGCAAAAAGTGAAAACGTACGTAAGACAGGTCGACTCAAGAAACTAAACAAGAAAGTAGTGTACGAAACACAACTAAAGCTTGGGAAGATCCAAGAACGACCTCGACGACGATAAGTCTACATTCGATGAAAAAACTGCCTGTACGGCAGTTTTTTCATCTCTACGGGGGTCTCTACTAACTCACACATTGAATTCATTAAGTACCATGTCCATAATGTGCACATGGTACACTAGCTAAAATACGTATGAAAAACTTCTGGATTACCTCCACCGCTCGCTCATACCCTACGCTCCCTTATGAAAAAATTAAGGACGATATTCTTGGTAAGGGGTATACCCTCTCACTCGCTTTTGTAGGTGGTACACGTGCACAGGCTCTGAATATGGAGTACCGTGGCAAAGCATACACGCCCAATGTACTCTCGTTCCCCCTTGATGAAAAAATTGGTGAAATCTACATCACCCCTACTGTTGCGAAGAAAGAAGCACCTAAATTTTCAATGACACACAAAGGGTATGTGGGATTTTTATTTATACACGCGTGCCTCCACTTGAAGGGCCTGGATCACGGTGACATCATGGATAAGGCTGAGAAGAAATACTGTAAAAAGTACGGGTTGAGGTAGTGAGAAGATAGACTTCGTTGCCTACATATTTTAAAACAAAGCTCGACCTGTCCCGCCTTTTTTTGTTTTATCTTTTACCTTGATTTCCTGTAGTTGATGGGGTAACTTAGTGTGGTCATCAAAAAAGGAACATGACATGCTCACACGTTTAGCTCTTACTGTTGCGACAGTAACGTTCGCCAGCACTGCAGGTGCTGAAGAAAGCGACATCTACTATGCCCTTAACAAAGTGACGGAGAGTCAGGATGGTGCAGGAATTGCACAGGGTTTGATTGAGGTTGGAAATACCTTGACCGAAATGAACATTGACCAGACCATTGCTTTCCGCACAAGCTTGAGACTGCTTATCGCGTCTGGGCAGGTACAGAAAGGTACTGCGCAGAGGGAAATGGTCAACACTCTGGGGCAGGTAACGGGGTGGCATTTGCGCAGCCTCTGCAGCATCGATAGGTCCCGTGAAACAGTCGTCAAGGTAAATACTGAACTTGGTAAACCATATCGTTGCCAGACTGAGTGATATTTCAAGGGTGACGGTAGGCTGAAGAAATCCGTACTACCCATAGCTCCACGAAGAAGCCCTGCTTCCTGTGGGGCTTTTTTACTTATCGACCTGATGGAAGTACATTCTCCTCTCTCGCTGGAAACAAAATTTTGCTTCATTCAAGCAATCAAGTGCACTACCTTAAGTTGGTTCTACCTCCATGGATACTAGCCTCCCTCACTTCTTACAGAAGCTGTTTAGGTTGTCGCTCTGATGAGCTGGCAACCTCTTGCGAAAGTCTCCCAGACTTTCTCACTCACGGTCGAGATGGATATAAAGTGCCTCAAGGTTCTGTGAGAAAAAGGATGTTCTGGTCGTAGGTAGTGTTAACAGATTGCGTCCCACCTCTCTCTTACAGAGACTGTCCACTCATTGGATTCTTTACTCGTAACCTCGTAAACACTCTCAATGAGTCTTGCAAGAGTGTTTAGACACTCTCTCACCTGTTTCGTCGCAGACTCCTCATATCGGGCGTCCTCGCTCTCGCTCGGAACGGATAGAATGTGGCGCCAGCCACATTCTATCCACACACTCATCACTTGGTCTGATGCTATACTTTGAGTATTAGAATCTTAATGCTTGAGTGAAGTTCAAGGCACACAAAGCAAATGAATCGAGACGTATATGGTATACGGCGAGCGTTCATTTGACTGCAGTGTAACGTTGAAATTTGCCAAGAATTGAGATTATAAAATTATGGCTGATCGTATCATCACAGGAATTGACGTTGGGACCTACCAAGTGAAGGTGGTTATTGTTCGCGTGGTAAAAAGTAAAAGCGAGCGATCACTTCCTCAAATCATCGGTACCGGTTACGCAGAAAGTCGTGGGTTGCGAAATGGATACATTATCAACGACACCGATGTAATACGAAGTGTTCGTAGTGCGGTCGCACAAGCTGAAAAGGCTGCAGGTGTTGAGGTCAAGCGTGCGTACGTAGCCATGGGGGGTATCGGCATTGATGAAATCACCTCACGAGGTGAAGTGATCACCTCACGCGCAGACTCAGAGATTACTGCAACAGACCTTGAGAAAGCAATGCAAGATAGTGAGGAACGAATTGCTGAACTTATTCCAAATCGCAAGGTTCTCCATGCGATCCCCCTTTCTTATCGAGTCGATGGTGAACTCGTCCTTGGAAAACCCCAAGGTATGAAGGGCACTAAACTTGAGGTAGAATCACTTTTTATAACAACCTTCGAGCAACACCTGAACGATTTAGTAACCGCAATTGAAAGCACCGGCATCGCAGTTGAAGACATCATGGCATCATCACTCGCAGCAAGCTTTGTAATGCTCACTAAGGCGCAGAAACGCGCAGGATGCGTTCTGGCAAACATCGGGGCTGAAACGGTCTCAATTGCAGTGTTTGAAAACAGTACCCCTATTTCCATAAAAGTATTCCCTTTGGGATCAAACGATATAACCAACGACATCGCACTTGGACTCAAGATTCCACTTGAGGAAGCGGAGAAAATCAAGCGTGGTGGTATGAGTAGTGCTAACTATTCGAAGCGAAAACTCGATGAGATCATTGCAGCACGTCTGACCGATATTTTTGAACTTATTGGTGCACACTTAAAGAAGATTCAACGCGATGGTCTCCTCCCTGCAGGAATCATAATCACTGGTGGAGGTTCAGGTGTTGCAACCATTCAAGACCTTGCCCGGGGTGCACTCAAGCTCCCTTCACGTATCGCAACACTCGACCCAGGACAGAATGGAAAAATTCGTGACGCCTCATGGGCGGTGTCCTATGGACTCTGTATGTGGGGTGCCAGCGATGAAGAAGAAGGAAGCCCTATTGGTATTGCAAATCATACTAAGAACACCATCATGCAGTGGTTCAGCCAATTCCTTCCATAGTTATTGACTCGTGGTATTAACTAATGTTTAATACGACCAGTTTGATCTGGAGGAATATAAATGAAACCCAAACGTACTTTTGATTTGGCTCGATGGGAATGGGATCAATATCACGGTAACTCAGAAAAATGTACCCTGCTGCGCGCACAGATGGCTACACGTTTTAAAGAAATGTTTCCACAGGGGCACAATGCCAATATGGCACCTGCGGTTACAAAACTAGCAGAAGAAGCAAAAGTTGGCAAAACATTTCATGGCAACATGTCCGGCTTGAATATGATCCATCCACGTGCATGGGATCTCATTCTGAAGTTTGGCAAAAACCAAAAACCGAGCTCTTACCTAAAACATGATCCACATCTGTGTGATTTACAACCTATGGATAATTGTTGCTTTGATAACGCACTTAAAGTGATCAGAATAAATCGCCATATAGCCGATGATTCCAAGGCAACATACGTAGAAGGCATCAGTTTCAGTCCAACATCTGGAACAATGCTTCATGCATGGGTCGGATCAGGATACTCACGGAAATGTGCTGACTGGACACTCTATGCAAGTACACAGTGGACACGGTACTTTGGAATCAGTTTTAGCTTAGAGGACTATGAGCGCATTGTATGCACAGCAAAAACTGAAGTTCCTATGTGTCAGTTACTTTTCAAGAGAGAAAGCTTCCCAGTATTTGAAAACTTACTTTGGGAGATACTTGAAAAAAGACCGCAACAATACAGGCGTAAATAAAACATTCGCAGCATTCCTAAATGCTGCGATTTTTCTTATACATATGACTTCTTAAATCACACGATTCACAATTCTGTCAATATGGTGACAGATACTATCAGAACCTGTATTATGTTGCTACTTACAAATATCTGTTACGGGTTGTAGAGCGTCTGTGCAGTGTGATGTCAGAGTATTATTTAAAATATTATTATGGAACAAATTAAAACAGACGTTGAATCATTCGCACGTATTCGTGTCATTGGTGTGGGAGGATCAGGTAACAATGCGGTAAACCACATGATCACCAACAAGATCAAGGGTGTTGAATTCATCGCGATAAACAGTGACGCACAAGATCTTCACAACTCACTTGCGAAGAAAAAAATCCATGTTGGAAAGAATCTCACACGAGGTCTCGGAGCTGGAGGAAACCCTGAAATGGGGCGTAAAGCAGCTGAAGAAACGCGAGAAGAAATCGCAAACTCTCTGAAAGGTACTGACATGATCTTCATTACTGGAGGTATGGGAGGTGGTACGGGAACAGGAGCTGCTCCTGTCGTAGCAAAGATCGCCCGAGAAAGCGGTGCACTTACTGTAGGTGTAGTCACGAAGCCTTTCCTCTTTGAAGGACAGGAACGAATGCGACTTGCTATGCAAGGTATCGAAGAACTCAAGAAAGAAGTAGACGCTCTGATTACAATCCCGAACGATCGCCTCCTTGCTATTGTTGATAAAGAAACAACAGTTAAAAGTGCCTTCGGAATGTGTGACGATATTCTCAAGCAAGCAGTCGAGGGTATCTCTGATTTGATCACCATGCCTGGTATCATCAACGTTGACTTTGCTGACATCCGTTCTGTTATGGAAAACGCAGGATCAGCACTTATGGGTATCGGGACATCTACCGGTGAGAAACGAGCTGAAGAGGCAGCGCAATCAGCTATCAATTCCCCACTGCTTGAAGTGTCAATCACCGGAGCAAAGGGAGTTCTCTTTGCAATCGCTGGTGGAGATGATCTCGGAATGCTTGAGATTCAAGACGCGGCCCGAGTTATCACTGAGTCCATCGACCCACATGCTAAAGTTATCTTCGGTGCAATTCGAGATGAGAAAATCAAGAAGAACGAATTGAAGGTAACGGTAATCGCTACAGGGTTCCCCGAAGAAGGAGAGCTTGTAGAAGGTGGTTCCAACGTTGTACGCACTCCCCTTTCTCGACAGCCACAAGATGAGCCAGAAGAAGCTGAAGGTCGTGGAAGAATCTTCAACTCACTAAGCTCGCCCCGAAAGAAAGAAGAGCCGGAGGTGGCTGCAGAACCAGCAGTTGAGCCCGAACGAACAGCTCCGTCCGTGCAATCAGACATCAAAACGGACTCCCGCCCCGTCGACCCCATCGACGAAGAAGATGATGAAGATTGGGGCGCAGTTCCGGCCTTCCTGAGAAGGTCAAAGCTTAAGTAAGCTTTGAAGGAACTGCGAGGCGGAGTGTTGTGAGAAGCCCTTTCCTAGGGCGACGAACCACGAGCCGGGGTCGAAAGTACTTAGCGAAAT
>Ga0209119_1000501_pt1 | contig 39654 bp, 34 predicted proteins | sample COG_03_FD_184747 | JGI IMG/M metagenome (GOLD analysis project Ga0209119, IMG submission 184747) | Pelagic Microbial community sample from North Sea - COGITO 998_met_03 (SPAdes) (version 2) | ecosystem: Environmental > Aquatic > Marine > Neritic zone/Coastal water | place: Helgoland, sampling...
TTTCCATCTTCAATTTCAGCACTTTCATTGTCATTAATAAGTCTATCACTCTCATCTTTAAGAAGGTCTTTTCTATCAAGACTATTTACGAATTTTTCTCTTACGTATTGCTCAGAGAAAAAATAAATCTCATTTGAAGCATCAAGGATTATATTTTGTGTTTTAGAAAAAAACGTTGGCGCATCATAAGAATTTAAAGTCCAGGCGTTGTCAGTATTTCGTTTGCTACTTAGACCAATATATAATTTATAAAATTCGTCTGTATCAATTATTTGATTGAGTATTTTATAATTTGAAACAGCATTTTTTGGAGCTAAAATTAAACGTAATTTGTTATCATGATAGACTCTCACTGCATCACTTTCATTTATATCATCTATTAAAGAAGAGCTAACTGATGCATCGTAATTATTAATTAATTGGCGATAAACATTTTTGCTGATTAAAGTAATGTCTTGGTTTCTTTTAATTTTGAATTCATAGTTCAAATTATTAATTCTTGGCATTGAATTCAAATCTCTATCTTTAACAATCACAAACTCGTTAATGAGATCAGGTAACCTGCCTCTAAAATTGTTTATAATATCAGAAGAGGTCATATCTTCTGAATATGGTAAAATAGAAAATAATTCACTATTTAAATTAATTTTTACAATATTTGCTTTTTGAAGTATTTTTCTTGAGTAATTTACATATTCAGAATATTGTAAATTTTTATTTTTTAATTTCTGTCTTAATTTTAATGTCTCTAAGCGTGAGTTACTGTCATCCAAATTATCTGTTTCTGCTATTTCAATTTGATCATAATAAACATTTTCTTCCTGCTCTAGAATTAGTTCATTAAAAAATTTATCTTCAAAAATAAATAATCTGTTTCCTTTTTTCAGTTGTGCATGTTGATGATTTGGATGATTGTGTTTACGCATTGCTAACCTAAGATTAAATGCTTCAACTCCTTTATCGCTCTCTATCAGAGCTAAATCATACACAGTTTTTGCACTTGGAGTATAGAAACCCATTATAGACTCATAGAGCTCTTTGTCTTGATTAACGGGAACATACGCAATTCTTTCACCATCAAGATAAATTTCTGCAACATTTGATTTAACAGCTTTAGAAATAATAGAATCAAGAGATTTATTAGGGTCTGAAGCAACCAATTCTAAATATTCCTCTTTTGTAAATAATTGCAAATCTGATCCAAAAGGTAGGGTAATGTTGTTTTCCTCTAAAGCTTCATCTAAATTTATAGCCTGAACTTCTTTACCAACAATTAATGCAAACGATGTGTATATATTTTTATTTGTTAAGTAATTGTCTTCATTTAGTATTGATCCAACTTTAAGAACTTCTTTAATATTATGCAGCTTTTGCTTTTGGTTGAGTGGGACGTATGCAATTCTTTCACCATCAAGGTAAATTTCTGCAACATTTGATTTAACAATTTTAGAAATAATAGGATCAAGAGATTTATTAGGGTCTGAAGCAACCAATCCTAAATATTCCTCTCTTGTAAATAATCGTAAATCCGATCCAACAGGTAAGGTAATGCTATCATCTTCTAAAGCTTCATCTAGATTTATAGCCTGAACTTCTTTACCAACAATTAATGCAAAAGATGTGTATGCATCTAAAGTCAATACTGCACCATCTTTTATTACTTCACTTATACTTAATGGTGTATTAGTTTTTATTTCAAAGTCTTTCAATACAGCGCCAGAAACTTTAGATATATTTAAATCGCGCGTTTCAACAAAGCCTATCTGGAGTACTTCGCCTTCTTTAAGTAAGTCATTTTTATCTGCCAATCGTGTTGCTATTTGTCCACTAGTGTCAAAATAAGAAATTTTTAATGTAGCCCCAGAAGGCAAAAACGAAGTCCCTGTTATACGTAATAAATTTTTAATTAATATCTCAGATTTATTATTTGGTAATTCATATATCCCGGGGTTGTTTACAAATCCTGTTACTGCAACTGTAGATCCCTTAAATGGGACGAATATGCGAGCACCGTTTTTAATGAGTGGGTCGAGTTTTTGTGATGCGTTTTGTAAAAAATTATAAAAGTCTACTGTTTGTGTTACTTCACCAATTTGACTTAATGAAATATTCCTTAATGAACCACTATCAGATATACCCCCCGAAAATGCAATGACTCTGCTTAATGGAGTGTAAGCTGGTATAGCAATTGTTCTTGGGGATTTTACATTACCTGAAATCTGTACTGTTACTAATCTGGCATTATTTAATCTAACAAAAACTTCAGCAGATGCATCGTCCAATAGAATTTTATCAAGAACTAATTCACTGACTTGATCTAAATTCAGGTTATTAACATTTAAAGGATATATATTTTCAAGTGTGATAGTTCCATCACTCAAAACTTGATAATTTTCATTAGATGGTCTCAGTCCAGTTATTGTAATCTGAATTGTATCCCCAGGAGCCAATTGATAGTTGTTTCCTATAGTATTGAAAAAAAGTAAATTATCATCTTCTGGTTGATTGAATTCATTTGATCCATAAACATCTAAATCTTCTCCAATGAGAGTATAAAAATATCTCATTAACATGGATTTTTCGTTAATGTCTCTTTGGTTAATATCTTGAGATAAATCTACCTGTAGATCGTTATTTGTATTTGCTAGGTTTTGATTTTCAGATATCAGCTTCTGATTAGTAGTGTTTCTGTCTTGTTTTGGAAAATTATTTAGTATTGACGGATTTTCAGTTAGCAATTTTTGAAGATTCGCATCATTAGTTGACTGAGAAAAACTTGGTTGCCCTAAAATTAATAAAATAAAAATAAATAAATTTCTCAAAAATAGAATATTCATTAATTTTCTTTCTTTATTGCATGTCGCAATAATACTAAAGCTGATCCAAGAAACAATCCCAATATTAGTGAAAGTGCTAAAGTTAATCGACGCTTTGGAGCTGTTGGATATAAACTTATTGAAGGTTTTACATATGGCTCTGCAGTAAAATATTTACCACGAGAAGCAAACATTAGCTTTTGCTCTTCATCGCCTATAAGTTCTGCCAAAGCTTCTCGGTGCTCTCGAGAGCGCGCGGTGCGAAGCTTTTCTTTGTAAAAGGCTAACGGCTCAATTGAAAAGTCAATATATCGTTGCCTCATAATTTTATCACTCGCTTTCGTCGCTTCAATGATTAATGATAGCATTAATTCCGGTTTTGGTGTTTCACTACTGAATTTTAAAAATCCAGTTTCTTTGTCTTCATGTATTTGAATATTTTTATCAATAAAAATAGCTAGTCTCCTTGGATTAGGAGGCATATAGTTGATATTTTTATTTCTAGTTAATAATTTCTTGGCGTCACTAATAAAAATCTGAATTTTATTTTTTGATGGTTCTGCGAAATTATTAAGTGTCTCATCCCATTCAGATCTAAATATATCTTTTATAATTTTTTTATTTTCAAAGATTAACTCTGAAACTTCTGCCGCAGTTATAAGTTCTTTAAATATATTAAAATCATTGCTTGAACTAGTAGGTAATTGAATACCCGCAAGTGATGCAAAACCACCCAAACTAGAGAATGATGAGCTATTTTTTGTTTCATCAACAGGTTTTAGATTATATTCAACAGTATATTTAATTTCCGCAAATTGAAGATAAAAAGACCCAAGAAAAACAGATATTAGTGAGACAAAAATTATATAAATTTTGCCACCCCAAAGTGTAAAGAATAAATTCTTTAAATCAATTTCATCGTTAAATTCATTATTTTGGTTCATTGTACAAATTTAATTTCTAAGTTGAATAAGTGATAACTTTTAAATCATAAAAAGAAAAGTTTTATTTAAATTATACAAAGAGCTGCCTATCACTGTATGCCAAAAAATAATCAACTAAAAAGACTGCATAACCAAGCCCTAATTATTCTTCTTACCTAACAAAAAGCAATCTATACTTTCTTGTAAAATATTTTTTACTATATCAGCCATTTTATTTTTACCCTTTGAGCGCAAAGCCAATTCAAGGCGCTGACCTGCCGCTCACTGCAACGCTAACAACTGCTCAGACAGCCTACATGGTGATATGGAAGGTTGAAGCCACAATAATGATTGTTGGTATAGAGCTCTTAATAAAATTCATGACCTACTATTATCATGTACGGGTTTGGAATTGGGTTTGTTGATTCTACAATTTATCAATCAATCTTTAATTTGCTTTAACTGGTCGCAAAGAACTTAGGATCCTGATAATCTCCAATATAATCGGTGCGGTCTTCCTGTCTACGCTACTCCCTCGACATATAATGAAACTTGAGAAAGTGTTTTATCAAACATTCGGGTATCTCTAAGATGGGGTAATCTTGATTGTCCATATCCACTTACCTGTACATTTTTAAACCCAGATTTTTTAAAAGTATCTATTAATTTCTTCTCAGTAAACCAATTGACATGGTCCATAAAGTTTAAAGTTTGATATTCTAAATCACATTTTTCACATATATCAGATAAGAAGATTAGAATTTCATCATAGTCCATATTGTTTAACTGCTCTATATTATGAAGCGAGTTACCAGTAAATTCTGGGTTAACAGCCTGTGTCGCAACATACCTAACTAGTAAATTATTCAGTGAAGTATCTTTTAGTCTCTCACCATAAAACTCCTCAAAAAACCTCTTATCACCCCTTAAAAAACTGTTAATCGCTAAGTCAGTATTGGGGCAAGATATTCTCATAACGGCTCCAGGTTTCAGTATTCTCTTCGCATCTGCAAAGAAAAAATCAACTGCATCTTGCGATATATGCTCTATAACATGGCTAGAATAGATAGCATCAACTGTATCATCTGAAAATGGCAATACAGTATGGCTCAGTAAATCGTGATTGATATCCTGATCGCTCCAACCCGTACTCAAGCTAGAAATTTTTAAATCAACATTACGCCAACCACTATGGCGAAATCTCCCGGCGCCAACATTGAGCATGATTTTTTTGTTGTTAGATATAGAATATAGTTCGTCAAAAAAGCCTTTTTCGGAAAAGCTCTTAAATCGATTAGCAGGGACCAATTTGTAACCTGCAATCGACAACGCCGCCAAAACCCATTTTTTTATCATGCAAACCATCCATCTGATAATAATTTTAAAAATTTAAATAAAAACTTTAAGTCAAATATTGTTTCTTAAAACAACGCACTCCAAAATTTATTAATATAAGCTAGTGACACATTGCAATTTTGGTGACTCTTTAGTAACCACCGCCTTTAAATATGACAACTATACCCTTCCATATAATCCAAAAATCTAATTTCAATAGACCAAAGGAACTACGATTCAAGTATTGATCAATATAATCATACTCATATAGAGAATTACCCATCTCAGCAGTGCCTTTATTAATATGACCAAGCCCTAAAAGACCACCTTTTAGTAAAAAGCGTGCAACATTGCCTTGAGCCTTGTCACGTTCGTAGTGCATGACCGAAAGAGGCCGCGGGCCAACTATACTCATATCCCCAATCAATACACTCCAAAACTGTGGAAGTTCATCAAGATACCACTTTTTAACAAACCCACCAACATGTGTCCGACTATCTTCTGTCCACTCAGCAGAGAACGCTATCCAGTCGTGGCGAGCTGCTCCGATTGGCTCAATGTATTTAGTTTTAATAAGACGAATTTTCCATTTTTTTATTTTTCTACCGCCACTAACACCCCAATAATAAAAGAATATGGGGCCTTTATTTTCAGGTATCAGCATGCCTTCTATCAAATAGGCAAACTTAATCAAAAAAAGAATCGGTAAGCTTATAATAAGCAACAATCCTGAGACAATCTTGTCAAATAGTACCTTAATAAAACGAAGAGCAAGAGGTTCTTCCATCTCGAAAATATTTGAATACTTGCTCTGTATCTCCTTAGATGGTGGCCTATAAGGAAAAGCCTCTATTGGCTCCAACATAAATAAATCTTTGCTTTCTGACATAAAAAACTACTTAAAATTTGATTTAAAGAGCATAAAGAGTCTCAAAGAGATCTAACTTGTTTATCTTCTATTTGAGTTATTGTCAAATCTAGTGGTTGGAGCTTTAAGTCATGCGCCAATTTAGCCTTGTTCTTTGATTTTAATTCCATCTTTGAATGCGGTGCAAGTTATAAATTTTTTCAGTGTGTCAAAGCCACGTTACTTCTGCCAATTCTGCTCAGATCATTGCCCTAACTTGAACATCATATGCAGCATACCTACACGCGAGAGGCAACCCTTTGAACGTTTCGTGCAGTGCGGAACCTGACGACAGCTGAATCATAAAGATTACTGATACGGATGCTGTATAATTGCTGAACTGAAAAGTTAAAGAATTCACGCCAGCTCTGAATCGAATTGTGCATCCCATCCTCGATGGTCAAGAACCGTTTCTTATCAATAGCCGATACCCCGATAATCTCAAAGACGCAGAACTTGTCATTCACGCCCCAAAGGACCCCATCCAACCGTACTTTCTTCTCTCCAGCCATCATATTCCTTTGCTCAATTACGCTTTAGATGTAAGACAGTATTTAAAGAGCGTCAGAAGCAAAAACACTCTCAGGTAAAACCATGACAACACAGCTTTTAATGTTTTGATTCTAAAAAACATAGTTAGCAACAAGGCAGAATAGAACGTCACTGGATGGTGTTCTTTGATGGTTCCTTTAGAATGCACACGCTCACAAACCGCTTGAAGGTACTTGATTACTAAAAATTAACTGTAAATATAACAATAAGTCGACGTGACTATTTATCATACATCCACTTAAGCGTTTCACCTATTGAATATTGAATATTGTAGTGAGTGATACTGGTTAGCTTTGCAGTATCACCACAAATACATTTGATATCATTAGATCTTTCAAATTGAGGGTTAACCATTACTTCCATTTTATATCCCGCAATATAATCCATCATATTAATGATGTCTAAGAGCTTAACTTGGCGACCAGAGCAGATATTAACAGCACCTCCGTCATACTTGGACGCTAGTAAACTGCAATATATCTGGCAGACATCTCTGACATCATTAAATTCTCTGGCAATATCTAAATTACCAAGATAAATTTCTCTATCGCGCCGCAAATACGTTGCAACTATTTTAGGAATTAAAAACTTTTCTTCATGCTCTTTACCCGTATAGTTGAATGGACGAGCCACAATTATTGGTAATTTTGATGCATATGTAGCCGCCAAATTCTCCATAGAAAGCTTACTGCAACCATAATGATTTTGAGGTTTCGGACAAAATGACTCACTAAACTGAATCGTCTCAAGATCACTATAGACCTGTGAACTACTGGCAAGAATAACTTTTTTAGGAGCAACTGTTAAAGAGGCCAATGCATCCAATAAATTAACACTACCAATCACGTTGACTTTATATAGAGACTCTATGTCTTTGGTATCTGGAAATGATATAGCCGCCAAATGAATCACATAATCAGGCTGAACTTTCTGAACCTCTAACAACAACTCATGTAAATCAATCAGATTAGACTTCAACGCTATCGGTTGATAGCCTGAGCCAATCAAATATTTGGTTAAGTATCTACCTGTAAATCCATTTGAACCGGTTATTAAAACCTTAGAACGAATTTTCATCTTTAACACGCCTCAAATCTGCTTCAACCATTAAGGAACATAATTTTTCTAATGTAGTAACTGATTCCCAGCCTAAAAGCCTTTTCGCTTTAGCGGGATTACCTATTAATAACTCTACCTCCGCTGGCCGATAGAATTTTGGATTCACTTTCACAACCTTTTTGTTTGTTTTAACATCATAAGCCGATTCGCCGGCTCCTTTACCTCTAAACACTAGTTCAATACCGACAGCCTTAAATGCCAACCGAACAAAATCTCTAACCGATTCTGTTCTATTAGTCGCTAAAACATAACAATCAGGATCTTTTGCCTGCAACATAAGGTGCATCCCAGTCACATAATCTTTTGCATATCCCCAGTCTCTCTTCGCATCAAGATTTCCAAGCTCTAAACAATCCGTTTTACCAAGATGTATTTCAGCAACAGCATTTGTTATTTTCCGTGTTACAAACTCAATTCCCCTAAGTGGAGACTCATGGTTAAACAAAATCCCATTTGCACCAAAAATACCATATGATTCACGATAATTGATAGTCATCCAATGCGCATAAAGCTTGGCCACCCCATATGGACTTCTGGGATAAAAGGGCGTTGTCTCTTTTTGAGGAATTGCTTGAACGTGGCCAAACATTTCAGAGGTTGAAGCCTGATAAAACTTTATTTTAGAATTTACAGTTCTTATTGCATCTAAAATATTAACTACTCCCAATCCAGTAATATTTCCTGTCGCAACAGGCTGCTCAAAAGAAACTCCAACAAAACTCTGGGCTGCTAAGTTGTACACTTCATCTGGCTCAATAGCTGATAACATTCTGACCGCCGACATTGCATCGGTAAGATCGAACTCAACTAAGTGAAGATTGGGATCATTTTGAATCCCAAGGAATTCAATTCTCCAAAAATTTGTAGAGGAAGTGCGGCGATAAGTTCCATACACCTCATAATTTAGCCCCAATAATAACTGAGCAAGATAAGCTCCATCTTGGCCTGTGATACCTGTAATCACTGCTTTTTTCATATTTTCTACTCACTTTAAAACTGTTGATAATTCAGATTGACAAATTCTTTAAACTCACTGCGGAATCTTGATACAGAAAACCTTTCTGCATTTTTAACACAATCCTCTGACGCAATTAATCCTAAATTATCTTCAAAATCAATGACTGCATCGGCTACTGCCCTCGGGGTTTGTTCATAGAAAAAAATACCTGTAGGCATGCTACTGCCTAAGCCATTAACTGTTTCAAGCGCACCCCCTTTTCCAAATGCTATCACTGGAGTTCCACAAGCCTGCGCCTCTAAGGGTGCAATTCCAAAATCCTCCTCTGATGCAAAAATAAAAGCGCGCGCGTTTTGAAGAAAGTATTTTAATTCATCAAACTCCTTAAAACCTAATAAATCTACATTCCCTTTCGCCAGTTTATCAATCTTTTTAAAGTCAGGACCATCCCCTATGACAATTAAATTTTTATTTGGAAGGTGTTTGGCAAACGCTTCTACTATTACATCAATTTTTTTATATGGAACCATTCTTGAACATGTAATGTAAAAATCTTTTTCAATAATATTTGAGTCTATGGGGGGTGAAAATTTATGCGTGTCGACAGACGGATAGATAGTTGTGGAACTCCTACCATACACTTTCATAATCCGCCGGCCAATAAAGTCAGATATCCCTATAAATTTATTTACACCGTGTGATGTTCTATGATCCCAAAGTCTTATTTTATGTAGTAAATATTTAGTAAATAAACCCTTTATACCCTTATTTAAACCAGTCTCTTCTAAATATTGATGCTGTAAATCCCAAGCATACCTTATGGGTGAATAACACATACAGATATGCAACTGGTCAGGGCCTGTTAAAACACCTTTTGCGACTGCATGTGAAGATGATATTATTAAATCATAAGCGGACAGATTAAATTGTTCAATCGCCAGTGGCATTAGAGGCAAATAATTGCGATATTTAGTTCTAGAAAAAGGTAATTTCTGAATAAATGATGTGGTTACAGCCTTACCCTGAATAAATCCTCGTTTATCTTTGTCTAGATGATCCACCACCGCATAAAGATCGGCACTCGGATAACAGTTTAACATCTGCTCCAAAACTCGTTCCGCTCCAGCATATGTGACAAGCCAATCATGCACAATTGCTATTTTCATATTACTCTCCCACTTTACCTAAGGCCTTTACCTTCGCAACATCTTCTAAGCGAAACTTATCACAAAAAAATTATCGTGACCTTTTAATACGAAAATACTATAAAACCCAATTTTTAAGAAATTTCTTAACCTCTAATATTCTCTTAACTCTTATGTAATCGTCTATATCCTGAGGGAGACAAAATTCAGCTTCGCCATTATCATACAAAATATTTATTTGTAGTCCAGCTCGTTGACCTGCTTGAATATCTGTTGACTTATTACCGACCATCACAGAATTTGGAATGTCAACGTTAAAATCCTTAAATGCTTGGTGGATCATCCCAGGGTTTGGCTTTCTGAAACTACAGTGGCGTCTATATTTTTTATATTTTGCTTCGATGTGATGAGGACAATAATAAATGCGATCTATAACAATATCTTCAGCTTTGAAATAAGCCTCCATCCATTTTGTTAATTCTCTAAACTGAGATGAAGTATAATAGCCCCTGCCAATGCCTGCTTGATTCGTAACAACAAAAATCCAATATCCAAACTCTTTAGCCTTCCTGCAAACCTCAAAAACTCCATCGATGAACTCAAAATCTTGCCGCCTATAAACATATCCTTTGTCCACATTAATTATTCCGTCTCGATCAAGAAATAACGCAGGTCGAATATTTTTTTCTTTAGACATCTAATCTACCTAATTCAATTTGTGCTTTTTCATAGTCTTCAGGAATTCCAATATCAATAAAGTAACCAACATGTCTAAAAGTTAAGAACTCCTTCACCTTAATTGCCAGAGGCAAAAAATCCTTCTCAAAAGAGAAAACTTCACCGATTTCATAGTAATTCAACAAGTCAGTGGGTATCAAATAAAAGCCTGCATTAATTAAAGCGCGCTCTGCCGATATACCTTTTGGAGCAAACGAAATAATACGGTCATCTTTCACAGTAACACTTCCATACCTCTCTGCATTTGTTACTTCTCTCGTAACCATTATTGGTGATTTTTCTCGGTTCCAGAGACATTGAAGTGATTCAAGATTAACATCAACTAATGTATCGCCGTTAAGAACAAATGCGATTTTACCTTCACATAGTTCAAGGCCAGCGCGGATTGCACCGCCTGTACCTAAAGGCTCATTTTCAACAGAGTATAAAATTTCCATTCCATGCTGTTGGTCACCAAAATAACGTTGAATCACATCTGCCATATATCCAACAGACAAAACTACCTTAGTAACACCTTGGCCCGAAAGAGAGGATAAGAGAATGTCTAGGAATGGCTTATTACCAATAGGTGCCATAGGCTTAGGGACATCCGATATGACGCCACTAAGCCGAGTACCAAAGCCTCCAGCTAATACAATCACTTCTTTCAGTGTAAGTCTCCAAATATCTCTTGTTCAATTATTCCACATATAATATGGCCAAGAACAAGATGTCCCTCCTGTATTTTTGGAGTATCCGGAGACGGAACTTCAAGAGCATAATCACACATGTCGACCATAACACCACCTCGATTACCACATAATCCAATCGTCACAATACCTAAAGATTTCGCTTCAGTAATAGCCTCTAGAATATTAGGAGATTTACCTGACGTCGAATAACACATTAAAATGTCACCCTGTTTACCATGGGCTTGAACTTGTCTTGCAAATAGGCGGTCATATCCATAATCATTCCCTATAGCAGTCAAAATAGACGTATCAGTAGTAAGAGCAATTGCTGGCAATCCTGGTCTATCAAAAATAAATCGACTAACTAACTCTCCCGCTATGTGTTGGGCGTCTGCCGCACTACCTCCATTACCAGCCAGTAATATCTTCCCACCAGCTCTTAATGAACTAATGCAAGCACTAGCAGCTCCATTAATCAATTCGATTAAAGAGTGATTACTAAGCATTTCATTCATTACACTCTTACAGCCTTCAATCTCATTTTTTATGTACGCTTTCAATCTGTCCTCCAAAATTGTGCTCCTATATTTGTAAAGTGAGCATTACTTAACTCGCCGTTAAATCTAGATAGTGACTCAAGAAGCAACTTTCTCTTTTCGATAGGAACAAAAAATATCATGAATCCACCACCGCCAGCTCCTGATACCTTACCCGCCAAAGCGCCCGAACTTAATGCGCAATCATATATTTCTTCAATCAATGGGTTTGAAATAATATCCGCAGATTTTTTCTTATTTTCCCATCCATTTTTCATAGACTGAACGAAACCTAAAAGATCCTCATTAAGAAGATTATCTCTCATTTTTTCGGCTTCGATTTTAATTGAATGCATCGCCTCCAAAGCAACGCTGGAGCCATTATGTATTTTATTTGATTGATCTATAATTATGCGATCAGAATCCCTCGAAACGCCAGTAAAAAAAAGAACAAGAGAAGCTTCTAACTCTTGGATAACTCTTAACGTGACATCTAATTCGCTAACATTTGTCCGACCATGTTCAGTAAATTCTAAAAGATTGAATCCCCCAAACGCTGCTGAATACTGGTCTTGTCGGCCACCAATCAAATTACATTCAACGCGCTCGATCTCATAAGCTATCTCAGCAATTTTATAGCTATTTAATCCCAAACCTAAAAAACCAGAAAAAGCCTTAACCATCGCAACCACGAGTGTTGAAGACGTACCAAGTCCTGAGCCAGGAGGTGAATCGCAGAATGTAGACAACTTGATCGCCTCAAGCTTGCCTTTGTTGTAGTTCATCATCATATGGAGATAAGTTGCTTTCAACAAAAGACAGGGACCATCGAGGCTTATTTCGTCAAAGATTCTGAAAGTTTCAGATGCGTTTCTATCGCTAGAATAAAAATGTATCCCTTCATCGAGACTCATGAGGATAGTTGCATAAGCATAACGATCAATAGTAGCATTTACTACAAGTCCACCATACCTGTCGCAATAAGGCGAAACATCAGTGCCTCCTCCTGCTAACCCAATTCTCAGAGGTGCTCTTGCTTTTATAGATCCCAACACTTATTTACCTCTCTTATATTAATTTTAAATAGTTACACAGCGCCATTGAGTATCTCTAAGGTTTTACTGGCAGTAATATTCCAATCGAAAAGACCTGCTCTTATCAAACCATCTGCTGATAATTTACTTCTGAGATTTTGATCATACACGATATTGTAAATTGCTTCCGAGCACTGGGCCAAATTTAATGGGTCTATCATAATAGCTGCGTTGCCTACAACTTCTGGAATAGAAGAGGAATTAGAGGTTATAACCGGTGTACCACAAGACATTCCTTCTAAAGTTGGCAGCCCAAAACCTTCATAAAACGGAGTATAAGCCAATGCCAAAGCATTCTTATAAAGACTCGGCAAATCACCTTCATCTATGTAACCAGTAAAGTGAACTCTTGGAGGAATTCTACCTATACTATAATCACCAAAAACCTTTTTGTTTGATGAAGATCCCGAAACAATAAAGTACACATCATCTGGTAGTTCATGAACCACATTACTCCATGCTTTAAGTAAAAATTTAAGATTTTTTCTGGGTTCAATTGATCCTAATGCTAGAATATAGCGTCCTGACGGCAACTTTAAATTCGAGTTGTTAGTAATATTTTTTTTATGAAACTTTTCATCCGCTGCTAGATGAGTAACAAAGACCTTATCTCGCACTTCTGGACAATGAGCAATGATCCTAGATTTTGAGAATTCAGAAATGGTTATAATAGCTCTAGCTTTTTTTATTACTCTTGGCATCATATAGTTATACCAGCTTGAAAACCTCTTACTGGACCATTCCGGATGATCCAACGGTGACACATCCATAATTGAAATGACTTGTTTCTCTAACAACAATGGACCAGTATTAGCTGGACTCCAAAGTAATCTATCACCTAACTTTGAAGGCAGAACTAGCTGCTCCCAAATATGGCCCTTAAGTCCAGAAAATTTATTTTTTGGCTTAATCGTATCAACGTCATCATCCAATCTTTTTATGATTTCTAATGTATATCTCTGAACACCCGTGATGTCATTCTGAGTATTTCTTATATTTGCCAATATCTTTTTCAAATCAGACCTTCCAAAACTATGGAATAATATCTATCTACTTAGGATAAGCTATTAAAAGCCCATCACAGAATAAATTACCATTTAAGAACCTAAGCATTCTCTTAGTCTTGTTCGGCGTACGAGGATAAAATTCCGCATTAAATCCTGCAATATTCAAATAATAAAGATATTGCTCTTTGATATACATATTTTCTGAAACTTGCGCAGCGATCTCAGGACTTTTCAATAAATCACGAAATTGTTTTGATGCTCGTAAAGGCGAGCAAAATGACTCTCTCTGAGCTACTAAAATGCCTGTTTTTTTTAGCACCCTGTTGCATTCAGATAGCAAATGCCACATCGATCTGGAATGATGCATTGAAGCATCGAATAAAATAGCATCTAAAGTGTTATCATCAAAAGGAAATCTTTCATTAAAGTTAGATTCTTTAAACTCTATTTTTTTTAAATCCCCTGAAATAAATTTCGAGGTATTCGAAGCCAGAGCTGACATTCGTGTCATCGAAATATCGACAGCATACACTTTTGAAACGTTTTTTAAAGATGATGCACAAATAGAACATGCAGCGCTCCCAGCGCCAAGTTCAACTACCACCCCCTGCGTATCTTTTAATTTCTGATTTAACAGATCACGGTATCCATCAAAATAAAATACAATATTCTCAGCCCACTTGATAAAATTCTCTTGGTTATCAACGACAACATTTTTGTCGTAATAACTTTTATCACCATTTACATTTTCATCATTCATATTCAATTACTTCCACCTCCCTAAATATTATATTAGCTTCTCTGCTGGATATATGAATGGATCGCTATTAAGAATTCCATTACAAATAATATCTAAGCCAGGATCACGCCCTTGTTTAAGATCATCAGAGCCGTTGATGCCAACCTTAAACATCCTCCAATCTTCAATTGGTTCAACCACATTTAGCGGTATCATCCTCCTGTAGAAAAAATGATAAGCATATTTCTTTGCTCTTAAAATCTGTGAGTCTGAAAGACTATTTTGCAGCGGCAATTTATTCAATTGCGTTTTATAGTCATGCCTACTGGACACGTCAGTGGTAATTCCCTTTCCTCTAATCCAAGCTTCTCCAGCAACAATCACAGGTATTCCAAGGCTAGTTAACTCAATTCCAGACTTCGTCCCAAATATTAAAACCGAGTCACATTGTTCCATAGCTACATATGTGCTCAGGTTACTTTCAGGAGGAATTATAAAAATGTTGCCTGGGAGCGTGGAATACCTCTTGTAAATTTCATTAACCACCTTTTCTTTCGATGGCACCCCACCGGTTACCTCTGCAGGATGTACTCTAATCAAAAGCTGCAAGTCAGGCCTTTGAATAAAAAATTCTATAGTGTCAATAATCCAATCCATCATTGAAATGAAAGCGTTCGCAGGATAATGTAATTGAGCGTCCCATATAACATTTGTTAGAAGACCGATGCACGGCTTGCTAAAGTCGATACCAAGCTCATCCACTATAGATTTTTTATCGAAGTTTGGGTTGTTGTGAAACTTTATCCAATCTTGAGCCCCAATGCGTCTACTTTTGAGGTATTTTGTTATTTCTTCATCATGCCTTTCGTCCCACTCCATATTTTCCCAGTCTGATGTTGGCTCAGTCATCATAGTGTGATGATATGTATCGTTGTGGGAAAACAAAAAACCCCCTCTTTTATACCCAGGATTCCAAGTTACTACTCTGACGTTATTTTTTCGGGATACATCAGCGATAATACCTTGCGGAACATAAATGCCATGATTCAGAACAACCACATCATAATTAAACGAGTCAATCAACCGTTGCATGGTTATTGCCGATAAAAGCGCAGCTTCTAAATAACGCCTTAATACAGGATGACTTTGTGCCACACCTTCAAGGGAACCTCTACCAAAAAATCTTAGACTGCCTGCATAAGCATGCTCTCCGATTGCTATACCATCGTAAACAAAATCTTTAATCTTAGAATATTCAATCGCCATGCTGATTTCTTTTACTTTCTCTCTATCTTCTTCAGAATGATAGTGAGAATACTTTTGCAACTCGAGAGACGAACCTTTTATAGCAGCCTCCGCTGGTCCAAAACATGAACCACAAAACATCTCAGGGCCTTTATCAATTAATCTCGTGATCAGTCCTTGAGTCGAGAATTTTACATGCTCACACTCTAGGCATACCGGCAAAGCTCCATCACAAATCAGTATATCCACCCTTGCACCTCGCTCAACAAGAGCCGCTCCTACAAGGCTTTCTATATTAAACATCGGCACATGACCGCCAACGCTCGGCGCCATTAGGATTCTGATTTTTGCGTTCTCCTCTCGGTCTGCCTTTGGGGTTAGTCTAGCCCAGGAAGGATAAATACCTTTCTGATTAAGCCGCTGCCACCTCCTTAAGCTTCTTACGTTCCTAATTAAAAAATCTGATCTTTTCAAATACTTCTTAAAAAAATTAACCATAGACGAATTCCTATAAATCATGGTTGAGCTTTAAAAATTGTTTTTTTACCTTCAAAAATGCGATTGCAAGACCTATTACAAAAAAACCCAACTGGAACTGATGACTCCATCCAGTAAATGAGGCCACCAACCAATAGGTAAAGAATAAAACGCAAACCGCTACTTGTATCAATTTCAACTCTTCTGAATGATAAACGCCAAATCGAATTCCACTAAACAGGCCAACTTGAATTATAACCAGCATTGACATGAAAATTAAAAATCCGATCGTCCCTGTATTGGAAAGAAGCTTTATTAATAAATCGTCTGAAGTAACTGATCCAAATCCAGCACCAAAAATAGGTAGAGATTTATATACTTCTATACTATTTTCAATAGTTAAATATCGATAAAAAAACGAATCTGAAGAAAATTTCCCGACAAACAGGTATTGAAAAAAAGTAGTAAGCTGATCGTTGGTTAAAACGACAAGCATCAAAAGTGCGGCTATTACAGTAATCATAAATAACGGCCTGAGCAACCTTGACTCAAGATAGCCCTTTAATAACATGCTCAATATTATAACAAATAAAAATCCAATTATTCCAGAAGAAGAAGCGGTTGCAAACAAACCAAGAATCATTAAAAATAAGATTGCGTTATCAGTTCTGCGCGAGAAGAAGTCGATTTTATAGATAAAACTAGATAAGAATATAGGAATAGACAGTAAAAGTGCCCTAGCAGTAGTTTGAGGCTCATCTCCAACTGATGTCATCCTAAAAAAACCAATTTCGCTAAGTTGGCGTGTATAAAAACCGAGACCTGAGTCCGAAGGAGTATTATTGAAAATATAATAGGGGAAAACAAGACCATACATATTTGAAACAATTTCTATAATACCCCAACAAACAAGAAAGAATAAGGAGTACGTGTATACCTTCAAAGTCTCTATAAGTACTTTCAAATCACAATTTTTCTTTACCATAAAAATCGAAAAAAATACTCCATAGGTGACAAAAAAAAGATGATTAAGATGATACGACTGAATTTTTAGAGAAGAAAATGAACCCAAATCAAGAGAAAAAATTTGCACACTTTCTTCTAAGGGTATTAGAATAATTGAAATGCCGCAAATTAATAAAAACAAGAGCAAAAGACAGCAGCACAAATTAAGTGAGAAATATGATTTTACTCTAGATTTCACCAACAGCGACGATATCATTGACCTTAAGATCCATAAAGAGCCAAAAAAAACAGTCGCTAAAATAACTGATGCATCATCATCTCCTACCACCAATATAGCCGTAGCGGTAAAAGGTATGAAGAAAATTGATAGTTTATAAACTAAGTTTGAACTTATAAGAAAACCAAACAAACCAAGTGGAACTAAGACTAAACCAATCAGCGTAATATTCATTAGTTATACTTCTGACAGCAGTGTGAAACTTTAATAAATAAACGTTTTGAAACCACTCAGAATGCCCCGCTAATTGAATGTTTTGTAGTGTCTGGAAAAGATATTGAGACCCTCATAAAAGACCGACTATTACTCCAGTAAAACCAGATAGATTAGGTTAATTCGCAGATCCGCACCCAATGATTATATTTATTTTCTATCAACAAAAGTATTTTACCACTACACTCATCATTCTACAAGCATCAGACTATACATTGGAAGAGCTTGAGAGAATTGGTAAAAGATTTTTGAATGCCGTTGCCTTTAAAAGCTTATTAACGTCACTCTGTTTAGCGATTTTAGCCTCGAGACCCTTCAGTGTACGCTCGAAAGTTTCAATATCATTGACATCTACTTCTAAACAGTCTTTTCTAACCTCTTTGGGTAACCTTGAGAATAATTTCTTAGTCACAAGGACAAAACATTCATTTTCTATTGCTTCAAGAATTTTTGTTTTAAAGCCAAATCCGTAATCTGAAAGAACAGCTATTACTTTAGAATTTTTCTGCAAACCAATTGGGTCATCTACTATACCAGTGAATTCAACATCTTCATTTTTACCTCTCTTAATTCCATCATTATTACCACTTATTTTAAAAGTCCACTCAGGAAGTCTACCATCTAGCCCTTTCACAAGCTTCTGAAAATTTTGCGCTGCATCGATTAGAAATGGTGAGATGTTTGTAGACAACATACAGGTACATATCAGTTCTCTTTCCAACAACCCCACCCCATTGCTTCCCAATGGCGTTTCAGCAGAATAAAATGGCACGTAAATAAAATGGCACTTTTTTGGAAAATACCTCCAATAGTGCGCCAGTTCCCAAGGGGTAATCACCAACACATAGTCGGCAACCCTACATGAAACAAAGTCACCCCTTAGTTTCAGGAAAGAAATCAAGAACAATTTCACAGCCTCGATAACATTTCCGAACTTGAGCCATGAAACCGAATGATGTAGCCAATGTGGAAACTCTGCATTGTGAGACCTAACAATAACATTTATGTTTGAATAATTTCGCTTGATGTATTTGATAGAATTCACAAAAGAAGTGTAATGTATGAAAACATCAGTATATTTTGACAAATCCGTTTTCTTAAGTAGGGCCAACAACTCAATGTCAGATCTATTTGGCGCAACAAGATCTTCGTAATCAATACAATTACTTTTAAAAAAATCATAGAATATTTTAATTCCTTTGGTTCCGCCTGTATCGGCATAATTTTTATCATTTGCGGTATTTGGGATGATATGGAGAAGCATAGTTAGAGACTCAAACTGCATTTTATACTTGAAAGAGTTTCAATGCTCTTTGAGAAGATAAAATTATTTGTATACAAATTTTTATCTGAAATAAATTCTACGTTTTGATGAATATCTAGTTCAAAATGTTTGAGGTCATAGAAATTGTTATTAAACAAAAAAATGCCTGTATACCCTATCTCAAAAAGAAACTTGGAAAGCTCGCCCACCGCTCCCTTCTTGTGTCTATCCTCTGCTTCTATTAGGATATTTGGTGACTCACTTACCAGTAATTCCCTTGCACCTTCTAGCACTGCTAATTCATGTCCTTCTACATCTATCTTAATAAATCCTACATTTTTGATAACAAAAGAATCTAGCCTTTCAGTAGAAACCATATCCCTTTTTGTTTTCATTCCAGTGAAATCATTTTCATTTTCTATAGAAGCCCTACCAAACCTGGGTATTCCATTCTCGATTGGAGTACTCAACACCGCAGTGTTTTTCTTATTTGATAAGGCTATCGTTTCAACCTTAACTCTTCTAGCCGGAAATATTTTTTTTAGCCTCTTTGCACGGTCGTCATTTACCTCAAAGCAATAACAAAAACTGCTGAACTTTAAGATATAGTATGTATAGACACCTACAGCAGCACCAACATCGATAGAAATTTTTGTTTTATCACAAAGAAAGCTTAGAAAATCAATTTCTTTATCTAGATTACTCCGGACTTGCATAAGTACCCTGTAGTGGTCAACTATGCTTCCGTTAAAAATCTGTCTTAAATATCCAATGAGCTTCAAAATCAAAAATCTAGCCTTCATTGCCTGTCCATTGCCGCCCATTTCTGCCTTTTCTTTTGTTTATGAGACCCGAAAACTCTTGAAAAATCCCGCCTCTGACAAGTTTATCAAGAACAAATAAACTAGTTATGTAGCACGCACACAAAAGCATGATTACATAAACAAATAAAACGTATCTTTGGCTTGACAGTTCACCAAATCTTAAGACGAGAAAATTATCTAGCTCGTAGCCTAGATAGTACATTAAACCAAGCGAAAAGAATGGAGGACTATAAATACGTATTAACATTGTTATTTTTGTTTGAGTAAACCTAACTACTTGAACCATAGAAATTGGAAATGTAATCAAAGCTGATAAAATTACAACATAAATAGCGCCATTGACGCCATTAATCAGTACAGCCGGATATACCGTAATAACAATAAATACAGCCCTAACCAGTACTATCATCGCAAGAAACCTTGTATTTCCAGACGCTTTAATTACCTCTACTTGTGAGCCAACATTCTGGATTAAACTAAGTATTGAAAGAAGAAAGACAAATTCAACCGCTCCTTCCCACTTTTCTCCCAGAAAAACGTAAACAAACCTATCTGGTGCCGTAGCCAACAGCCCAAACAACAAAAAACTTGTCGCGGCAATCAATCTTTGGCTAGAATAATATACTTCACCAAGCTTTTTCTTTGAATCCTGTAGAAATGAGAAAGAAGGGAAAATCACTGAAGAAATCATTTTTGAAAAATCCCTGCCCAACGCTTCAGACAATCTGCCCGAAACTCTGTATAGGCCCAAAGCTTGAATGCCACCTAGCGATCCAATGGTCCATGCAGGTATGGATGTCGCAAAATACTTTAATATTTGACTGACTATTACCCATTTCCCAAACCTCATCATAGGTTTGAATGAATTCAAGTCAAAATGAAACTTAGGCCTGAATGAATGTAAGTAGTAGGATGCTATAAGCTGCCCAAATTGCTGGGCTATTACTCCGACAACTAGCGCCCAAGGCGTGGGATATAAAATTGCTACAAAAACTGAACATATCAATGAAAGTACTACCCCACTCATATGAAAATACAACTCAGGTTGCAAGTCGAGGTTTTTTTGAAAAGCAATCAAACCGGGATTGTGTAGCGATGTAATTAATGGTGTTATAGCTAGACCAAGGATGTACTGATATGCGTCATGCTCATCTAAAATTAAAACAGCCGGATAGGCCAGCATTAGCATTAGAGCACTCAAAATTACACCTCTTACTATATTCACAAAAAATAAAGTATTTAAGTGATAGTCATCGTACGATTTTAGATAAATAAGCGCTTGATTGAAGCCAGTATAACTGATTGACTCCACAAACGAGTATACTAAAATTGCCACTGCAAAAAAACCAAAATCCTCAGGCATTAAAATTCTGGCTAGTATAATCAACTGGAGGATAATAAATAATCTTGACGTGAAAAGCTTCAAGGCAGACCAAAAAATGCTCGAGCTTACCCTAGATCTCAGATTCTTATTTAAAAGTATTTTTTTTTCAGGCATGGAATGTTTCTCATTCGTCTCCAGTAAAAAGTTTTATCATGTTCCTGGAATAGGTTTCCCATGAATATTGGGTTAAAAACTCTCGAATTTCTGAGGAGTGCGCCTGCACATCTGTAGAATGGATACAGCAATCAATAGTCTTAGCTATGGAATTAATATCTGAGTCTACAGAAAAAACGTAACCCGGTAAGTTTTCTTCAACCTCGTCTAGTTCCATTTCATCTGACCATATAACCCTGCTTCCCAAAGCAAGCGCTTCTAACGGAGCTATATCAAAGTCTGCTAGATCTAGACTCATAAAAACATCGCACCCATGCATATAATCCCACAAAATTGCATCTGGCACATATCCTATGAATTTTACTTGAGCGCCAAGACATAAATCTTTCACTAGCAATCGGAGATAACTTTCCTCACTACCAGTCCCACCTATCAACAAAACTGTATCTGGGTTAGTTTGAGATATAATTGCGAAGCTTTTAATTATCAAGTCAACTCTCTTGTTGGAAGATAATCTACAAATTGACAGAAGAATTTTTTTACCTTGAAGGCCTAGTTCAGTTTTAACATCAGTAGCAGGGACGTAATCAAAAATATTTTTAGGGAATGCTCCTTTAAGCACTATAGCTTTTTTGTCGTATAATAAAAAAGTCTCTTTTTTGTTCCTTTCAGAGAGGACAAATATTTTACTCGCTTTTCTTACGGCTAAATATTTTATAACCGAACTTACTTCATTAGAAATTGCTCTTCGCAGAGATCTTTCTGGGTTTTTTTCAGGAACAAAATTTTTATAAGTTTCCAGTGAATCTCTAATTTTAGAGAAATTTTTTCTGAAAATTCTAGCATATTTAGTGTTTTCTCTTTCGGGAGGAAATGCAAACAACGATCCAAAAATATGTACTACATAGTTGACATTAAGCCCAATGGTTGAGAGATATACTTCAGAAACTTGCGACCAAGTACCAGTAGTGACTATTAGATCTGGCTGCATTTCTTTGATTTTTTTTCGAAGCCATAATCTTCTCCTAATCAGCCAAGCCCTTCTGCTAATTGGATTCCTGAATCGTACTTTTGGAAAATCACAGCTGAAACTGTCAATCGACAATTGGTCGTAAAGGCCATCAAATACGAGTTCTGATTTATAATGATATGCTAAGTAGCTCGAGTCAATGCCAATGGAAGAGAGGGACTTTATGACCTCAAGACCAAATCTCTCACCGCCGCCGCTTTGAATAAGCTTAGTATTAAACCATATAATTTTTTTCAATGAACAAGCCTTAAAGTTTATCTATTTTTATGCCCTAACACCATCCTCTTATAGAAACGATAGTCAAAATCGAATCCATAATATGTTTTACCTATCGCACCAGTGTTGCTTATCCAATCCGGATTCACCTCGTTTCCAAATAAATGTTTCATTAAAATGCAGGGGAGATGGTCAAATGCTTTCAAAAAGAGATTGCTGTGAGGGGAACCTATTGTGCACAGATCTACATCTAAATCGCAGCACGTTCTCCAAATAATGTTCCCACCGTCCATCTCATTCGTCATAAAATGGATCGACGCACCGATATGGCCATAATCAGAGCTTATGATTGCTCTTTCAACAGTTTGAGAACCTTTATAATCTGGCAACCAGCCCAAATGAAGGTTTAGTGCGACACTAAATCGTCTCAAGATCTTTTTTTTGATATACGGCCCCCCGAGCATCAACAATACATCTGCACCTATAGAATTTATTGATTCCATTTCATTATTTAGATTTTCAACCATTAATATATCCAGCGATCCTAGAGTTTGGTTAGACGTTTTTTCACTAAAATCTTCATGCAACCGCTTATTCTTCTCATAGGTATATTTCCTTGAATACTTCTGATTTAAATTGGCTATAGTTCTAAATTTTACGAACCTCCAAACTTGTTTTTTCTTCCTTGCGAGCCTGTAATGCCGTAACTCTACAGAGACCATAGCTTTCAATTTAGCAACTATCTTTCTTAAGAAACTTCGATTATTTAATGGTAGTTTCTTTTTTTGACACACTACTGTTACTTTTGCCTTCGAACCAATAGCGTTAACCAGTCGTTCGACACCATAGATATAATGGGGCGATTGATTTGGGATGTGGATTAAGATATGCAATATAAGTACTACCTAGGAACTGGATTTCTGGGCATTGTTAAAATTCAATAATTTGGACTGCTGTTTTGGCATTTATAGAAGGATTTTAACGCGAAATCATCTCAAAAGCTCATCTATTTGATATGACAAATATGTTATTACTTTTCTAGAATGAAGATCAACTCTCTAATTATTTTATCCTGCTGCGGCACAGTAAGGTTTAATCCAGAAGGAATATACAATCCACGATCACTAATCATTTCAGTAATGGGGTAATGCTCCCCCAAAAATAGGCCTCGATCTTTAAAAACTGGCTGCTCATGCATTCCCACAAAGAAGGGTCGAGTCTCAATACCTACCTCTCGGAGTTTTGCGGCTAGCGTAACAGCAGTTTCAACATGGTCGCTGTCGAGGATGATTCCGTACACCCAGTACACGTTTTTAGCCCAATTTTTTTCAATTGGTAGCTGAATTGACTCAACAAATTTCAGGTGCTGTGTATAGTAATCAGCAATATCTCTTTTCTTTTCGACTATTGATTCTATTTTCTTGACTTGGGCCACCCCTAGAGCAGCCTGCATGTTAGTCATCCTGTAATTGAAGCCTATCTTATTATGTTTAAACCGTCGCTCCCGTTCAAAACACAGGTTTCTGAGTGATTGGGCTCTCTCTGCGTACTCACTATTATTTGTAAGCACCATTCCACCCTCACCCGTGGTAATCAATTTGTTTGCGTAAAAACTAAAAGTACTTATGTCCCCCATACTCCCGCACTTCCGCCCCTTATACTCTCCCCCATGGACCTCAGCGGCGTCTTCGATTATTTTCAAACCATATTTTTCAGCCAATTTAATCAGAGGGTCCATATCAACAGGATGACCATACATGTGCACCGGCATGATGGCCTTGGTCTTGCTCGTAATTTTCTCCTCAATTTTAGATACATCCATGCACCATGTGTCCAATTCACAATCCACTACTACAGGGACCATACCTTGATTCGTTATAGCCTGAGCACATGAAATGATAGTAAAGGATGGTAGAATGATTTCAGATCCCTTCTCCAGATCCAAACATGTAACTGCAATCTCAAGCGCAGCTGTCCCATTACTGACGGCTACACCATATTTCATCCCACAATAGGCAGCCCAAGACGACTCAAATTCATCAATATATTTGCCGGCTGATGAAATCCAACCAGAAGTCAAACAATCTGTAATGTTGGCTAACTCTTCTGGTCCTACTACAGGCTCACTTACAAGAATCATCTTCAAATCGCTCTTTATCTAAATCATTTAAATATGGACCCTGCTTTACTTCCATCAGGACTGTGTCTTCAATCATTTGAAATCCATGGCCTCCTTTCAATAAAAGAATAACATCACCCATAGACAGCAGGGTGTCGCCCACCCACTCCTTATTATCATTATAAAAATTTGTCTTCATCTTTCCCTTCTGTACTACTAATACTTCGGGAGTTCCTTCGATCATTCTTTCAATATTTCTATGGACATGAGGCACTATTGATGATCCAGCAGGATAAACGATGTGGCCAATCTGTAAAATATCATCAGATTTGGTATGAAAGGTGGTTTCAGTCGGTGAATAGCTTGACCGTATCACAATCGCAACTTGCTCACCATTGATATTGATTGGTTCAATCATTTTTTGTTTAATGCCCCAGTTTCTGATTGTAGAAAATACTAATTCAATACAGCAATAATAGATTTACTTATACTATCTACGTCAAGTCTATGAGTTTCAAGTATTTCATCATTAGTGCCACAAACTGGAACTTCATCAAGAGCAAAAGAGTGTAAGATTTGGTCGTCCGTCCGCTCAGACAAAACAGACGCTAATCGATCTCCCTGACCTCCAATTCTGTAATGGTTATCTATAGAAAATATAGCGTTGCAGCCTGCAATAGTCTCAAAAAACCATTCTTTATTAATCTTATTTAGCCACGGTAGGTTTATCACTCCAATATTTTGACCAAATTCAGCATTAATGGAATTCGCAACATCTACCGCAATAGATAGCATCTTTGGGCCATAAGCAAAAATTAGCGCGTCTTTACCTGATTTAATTGCTATTCCTTTCCCTACCTCGGGCGAGTATGAGTCAGGCAACTTAAAATTCAGTATACATGGCAGGCTAAACAGCCTCATATAAGTACTATTAGTATTTTCGTTCACTGCCCAGTCAAATAAGGCATGTACTTCATCTTCGCACGATGGCTCAACTAAAACCATATTAGGCATAGCTCCCATAGTAGAGATATCGCGAACGCCTTGGTGCGAGTGACCAGGACCACCTGGCACTACACCAGCTAAAGTACCAACATAAATAATTTTTGTGTGTTCAGTACAGTTATTATAGATTTGCTCGTTCGGCCTTGTCGTCAAAAAGCATGCGAAGGAGTGTACAACTGGTAACAATCCTTGGAGGGCCATGCCCCCTGCCTGAGAAACCATATCCTGCTCCGCAATACCACATTCTATAAATCTTTTGGGGAATTTCTTTTCAAAAGGAATTAAGCCAGTATCCAGGATTAAATCAGCATCGAGAGCCACAATTTTTTGGTTTTTCTCTGCCTGACTTATAAGAGCGTCGGTATATGCTCCAACTAATTTCTGAGGGTTTTCAAGTGTAGCCGCAACTGGACGTATGACGCTTTCTAATTCCAAGTTTTCTGCTCCGACAGCAGCGAGCTTCACATTAGCGCTATCAATTAATTCCTGAGAAGCATTTACATATGCATCATCACTTGGCGCACCACTGTGATATTTATAAAGTTCGACATCGGAGTCTATAGAGGTATGCTCCATAAAAGATACACCTTTGCCTTTAACAGTATCAGCGATGATTATCTTAGGCTTGTCTTTAATCGACTTTATTGAAGACAAATTACTTGCAAATTCAGAAATATTATTGCCATCACAACGCAGCACATGCCATCCGAATGATGTTAATTTCGCCTCTAAGTCACCTAAATCACTGACTTTTGAAACTAAAGTGTCAGACTGTAACTTATTATGGTCAATTATCACCATTAACTCATGTAAATTGTTGTTTACAGCAGAAGCTAGCGACTCCCAAAACTGCCCTTCTTGTAACTCTCCATCACCTGTAAGCACATACACATTTGCGGTCTTTCCTTGAAGCCTATTAGCAATAATCATTCCCTTAGCTTTTGAGATCCCCATTCCGAGGGAGCCAGTATTAGTCGCAATATTTGGGGTAGCGATGTCAGGGTGCCCAGGCAATCCATCTTTCTTCCGTAATCTATGTATTAAGTCAAAATCCAGTTTACCGGTACCAATAAGTACACTATAAAAACCCGGAGAGTCATGCCCCTTGGATGAGAAAAAAATATCATTCGAAGATTGATCTTGTAAATAGTGCAAGTGAATCCAAGACATTATATCTAAACTGCTGAAGCTACTGCCAATATGCCCAGACCCACATCGCGCAATCATGTATAATGTATTAACCCTGCATAGGGCAGCGAAAATCTCTGCAGTTTCTATATCAGAGCACCCTAACGCTAACACCCTCCGAAACTCTGACTCTGGTGCATAATATAGCTTGCCACTTACCGCTACTCCGACCTGATCTCCCATTAAAACTCTCCGTTATTTGATGTATTGTAAGGTTGTATTTTTATTTTCGGTAGAATAAATTTATAATTTTTAAGATAATATTCTGTTAAAATCCAATCCTCTGGAAGATTTATGTCAAAGCCCTGCAATCCAGAACTGACAAACGGAATTATAATCTCGCCTGCAATAGTATCCCGCTCTAACGCAACCTTTGACCATGCTATTTCAAGGCTAGCGTCTTGGACATAGATATCCGGCAAAGCGGCATATTGACTGCTGTGCCATGGTGTTCCTCCTATCTCAAAAGGCATAATTGGAAGCATTTTATTATTCTGAATAGACCACATTTTCCCAGGATGCTGCTGACACTTCCCAACAGCTCGCAATGAGTCAGCCCCCAGTGTATCTTGGAACATTTGCCATGCCCGACGAATCGTTTCTGGCAGACGGAAAGGGCTCGTTGGCCTTAAAATACTAAAGGCGTCAAAAAACCTATCGGCTTTGCCTAAATTATTTAACATTAACTTGACCCATTCTATATCAGGCGATTTATCACCAGATATAGCCTCAGGTCGCAGGAAAGGAACTTCTGCCCCATAGTGCCTAGCTATGTTAGCGTACTCTTCACTATCTGTTGCGCAAATAACAGCATCAAAAACCCCACTATCGATAGCCGCCCTGATTGAATATGCCATTAAAGGGTGACCATTCAGTAATTTAATGTTTTTATTCTTAACTCTTTTAGAGCCAGATCGCGCTGGAATAAAAGCTACTGAAGTAATTGCCATAAGCTACATCAAACTTTCACGCGTTAAAAAAGAAATATTTTTCAACTCCGAGTAAACATCAAGAGCCTCAACTCCCGGCTCTCGGGTGCCATTACCTGAGGATCCAAATCCTCCAAACGGCATATGCGGCTCACTACCGTAAGTTCCACAATTAACATTTACTACACCAGTTCTTGTGCGTTGAGCATACCACATAGCTCTGTCTACGCTTGCCGTATGTATAGCAGCCGTTAGCCCGTACTCAGACGCGTTTGCAAGGACCAACGCTTCATACATATCTTTAACTCGTTGAACCGTTACAACCGGGCCAAAAATTTCGGTAGTATTAATCTCAGCATCGTTAGCCATATTTTCAATGACAGTTGGCATGATATAATAGCCCTCGGCCAAGTCGGGATCGCTAGTTGCACCACCAACTAAAATATTACCTCCACTGTTCTTTGCAGTTTCAATAGCAGACAAAATATTTACGTACTGTTTATGATTAATAACAGGACCCAGGTCACAATCATCAGTAATGCCGACTTTGAGATCATTTGCTTTTGCTACTAGCTTTTCCAAAAACTCATCGTAGACATCCTCATAAACTAGAATTCTGCTCGCTGCAGCACATCTTTGTCCTGCATTGCTAAAAGCAGAAAGTGCTGCCCAGTGCACTGCTTTATCGATATCAGCATCATCACAAACCAAAAACGAATTTTTGCCCCCCAACTCGAGTGACACTCTTGCTAACCGCTGGCCAGCAACTGCAGCGATCCACTGGCCAACAGCGGTTGAGCCAGTGAAGCTGATTAACGGTACTCTTTTATTCTCAACTATTGCAGCACCTGCATTCCTAGTCCCTTGGACTATATTTAAAACACCATCTGGCAATTCAGCTTCCTTGGCAATTTTGGCAATCATGTTAGCGACAGATGGTGTGTCCTCAGAAGACTTCAGCACAATCGTGTTACCACAAATCAGGGCCGGAAAAATCTTCCATGCAATATTCGCTATGGGCGTGTTAGCAGGTACTATTAGCCCAACAACTCCATGAGCCTGCCTTACAGTATGACTATATTTTCCCGAAACTCCAGAAGTTAAAGTCTTCCCGTACAAACGCATTCCTTCGCCTGCAAAGAATTTCGCTTGCATGATCGCCGCCCCAACTTCTCCCTGAGCGTCCTGAATTGGTTTTCCAGCCTCTAACGCTATGCTCTTTGCTAAATCATCAGACGCTAACTCCATTAGCCGAGCCATCTCAAAAAGAACCTTACCTCGACCAACCGGAGTGACGTCTGACCATGTGGGAAAAGCAAGCTCTGCAACCGAAACTGCATGGCTGACATCTAGTGAGGAAGAGTTCGCAACCTGACATAAGATTTCTCCTGAGTGTGGGTTATATTTATTAACCCAACTGTCACCAACGGGACTTTCTTCCCTCCCATTAATCCAGTTGTTTATCTTTAAAATATTTATAATTGTCATATCGCTGTCCAACCACCATCTACAATTAGATTTGTTCCCGTCACATATGATGAAGCCTGACTTGCCAAGTAAATCATGGAGCCATTGTATTCATCTGGTGCGGCCATTCTACCGATTGGGATTCGATCACAATACGCTTCTAGAAAGTCTTTTTCTTGATTATTAAACACCCCAGCAATCGTAAGAGAATTTACCCTAACGTTCTTATCCGCCCAATAAACAGCTAAATAACGCGTCAAATTTAACACACCTGATTTTGAAGCCGAATAAGCAACGGGCTTATAAAAACTCTCCCCCCTCTTTCTTCTAAATTCATATATGCTTTGATCTGGGGCTACAAGACCATATATTGATGATACGTTTATTATAGATCCACTACCTACCTCAGCCATAGCCGCCCCAAAAATCTGACAAGCAAAAAAGGTTCCTTTTAAATTAACTTCAATCACTTTATCCCACGACGCTTCTGGGTAGCCTTCAAAGGGACCAGTTTCTTCTAATGGTGCATCTGGGGGTGAATCAATCGCCGCATTATTAATTAAAACAGTAGGAGTGCCAAAATCACTCACAATCTGGACTAAACAAGCGGTTAAAGAATCCTTAGAAGTGATATCACCAATTTGAAACAGATACCTTTCCCCGTATTGAGCTTCTAAAGCAATTATGTCATCTGATTTAAAAATGTCGACACCTACTACTATTGATCCTTCATCGAGAAAAGCTTTCTGATAAGACATTCCAAGCTGCCCACAAGCACCTGTTATAACAACTATTTCTCTACTAACATCAAATACAGCGCACCTGCTCATAAATCGCCTCCAATTGATTTCCGAAATCTTCGCTGATAGACTGTATCGCAGATTTCACGGACCGCACCATAACCTCCTTGCCTATGTGTGATGTATGATATGTGAGGCAAAATCTCATCATAAGAATCATTCACACCCACAGGAATTCCTACCATCTTGAAAGCAGGTATATCATTTATATCATTACCTACAAACATCGTTTTTTTAGGATCTACACCAAACTCTAAGCATACTTTGCGCACCACAATAGATTTATCAGTCACCGCCTGCCAGCATTTCACCTTCAGCTTTTTCGCTCTAGCCGAAACAACAGGATTTACCTCAGTTGACACAATACACATTTTGATATCTAGCCCACGAACACGAGCAAGGCCCAATCCATCACTCCGCGAACATCGAACACTTTCAACACCATACTGATCTATGTAGACGGCATTATCAGTAAATACACCATCAAAATCAAAAATAATCAACTCTAGACTCTCTATTTTATTTGAGCTGATTTCTTGTATATGTGGGAGATTATTAATTACTTATATCCTCCACCAATATTGGGCAGCCTTTTGAAATATCAACTTTCATAGCTTTTCCTATCAAGGATCCTGAGTCTCTTACTGGAATGTACTCTAAATCAAAAATACACCCTGACAGGTTATCCAGAGTTAATTCTTCCCCTGCCTTGAGGTCTCGAATGGGTGTCACCGATTTACCTAGTTTTTTGAATACATACTCATTTCCAAGATCAACATCAGACTTAGGGGGAAGCATATGTCGCACCCTTTTAATGTCACGGACAAAATTTCTAAAGCCCTTCGCCTCTAATGCAAAACTATGATCAGTACCCTTCCATGCTCGATTTAGAGTAACATGCTTCTCAAATACTCTCGCTCCTTTCATATAGGCTATAGGACCTGAAAGAGTTCCATTAAAGTGATCTGATGACCCTACAGTACATTCAGGAAACTCCTTTTTCAAAGTTTCTATATTATCTAATCCAAGACGATCAAATTCACACGGATATTCTGATACACAATGCAAGACGGCTATATTGTTATGATGCTTTAATAAAGCTTCAACACTAGACCTTATTTGGTCTATTTTCCCACCTCCAACACTCATGACGACAGGCACACCTATAGCCCCAATGCGATTTATAAAAGGAAGATTACCTAGGTCAAAAGACGCTATTTTAATAATATCAACACCAACTTCACCCAGAATATCAAGCGAAGGTTCATCAAATGGCGTCGACATGAATTTAACACCATGCTTTATGCATTCTTCTTTTAAAAGCGGCAACCATTCTGGCTTTAACTCTAAATGCTCTCTATGCGCTCCATAGGTTTTTGCCATGGCATTCTCACTATCATATTGTTTTTCATAGGCAGATTTTGAAAAAAGCGCCTTATTATTGCGTGTTTGAAATTTAACAGCATCCGCACCCTCAAAGGCAAAAATTCTAATATATTCCAACGCATTTTCCAAAATGCCTTGATGGTTTTGCCCAACTTCAGCAATCACAAAAGGTTCCATTTCAGCATTTTTAAACATCAATTAACTCCTCAGTTTTTGAAATTAAATTTAATTTTTTTCTACAGTAAATTACTGATAATTAAACTAAACTAGGGGACCAAGCCAAATCATAATCCCATGTTTTTCTATGTTCTACCATAGCGATCTTCTAATCGAACAATATCATCTTCACCTAAATAGATACCTGATTGCACTTCAATCAATTCCAAATTAACCTTTCCAGGGTTCTCTAATGCATGGACTACTCCCAAAGGGATATATGTAGACTCATTCTCTGAAAGCAAAAAGCTTTCATCTCCTTTGGTTACTTTCGCAGTGCCGCTTACTACGATCCAGTGCTCAGCACGATGGTGATGCTTTTGTATACTCAATTTAGCGCCAGGCTTTACTGTAATCCTTTTTACTTGATATCGATCACCTTTATCTATCGAGTCGAACTTACCCCAAGGACGATATACTTCTCTGTGGAGCTCCCATTCAGGTCTCACACTATCTTTCAGTTTTTGAACGATTAAAGATACATCTTGAACGCAATCCTTATCTGCCACCAAAACCACCTCTTTAGTGGCAACAATTACTAAATTATTAACCCCTACGGCGGACACTAGGCTATCTTCAGCTCTAATATAAGAGTCACTTACACCATGCATCATAACATCACCACAAATAGCATTGCCTTGATCATCCTTTTTACTTACATCCCAAATCGATGACCAAGATCCAATATCACTCCAACCTGCATCTATCGGAACCACTATGGCATCTTTAGTATTTTCCATCACTGCATAGTCGATAGATTCGCTTGGACAGTTATTGAATTTGTCCTCATCAACACGGATGAAGTCTGTACTAGAATTTTTTTTATCAATTGCAGATTTACATGCTTTATAAATATCAGGTCGAAAATTTTTGAGCTCTTCAAGATATCGACTTGCCTTAAAAAGAAACATACCACTATTCCAATAATACATGCCTGTTTCAACATATTTACCAGCGGTCTTAGCAGATGGCTTTTCCTCAAATTGATCGACTACAAAACCGTTACCTTGCTTTTTTCCTCGCTTTATATAGCCATAACCAGTATTTGCATCTGTTGGCAGAACACCAAAAGTCACAAGCTTTCCACTCTCGGCTAATGGAATAGCAGCAGAAACAGCATCTGTAAAACTACTTTGATCTTGTATCAGATGATCTGCTGAAAGTACTAAAAGAAGCGGGTCATCTTTCGCATAAAGTGCCGCAAGTGCAATAGCAGGCGCTGTGTTTCGCCCGCTTGGTTCTAAAATTATAGAGTTTTTTTGCTCTATTTTTTGAAGTTGCTCAGCAACAAAAAATCGATGGTCTTCATTACAAATTGTCAATGCAAATTGAACATCCAACTTCGACAACCTGCTGAATGTAGACTGTAGCATGGTCTCGTCCTCATAAAGCGTCAGGAATTGCTTTGGCCGCTTCGCCCTGGACACCGGCCATAATCTAGTTCCCGAGCCTCCAGCCATAACAACAGCACAAATACTCACATCACTTTCCTTTCCTATTCTATTCTATTCTATTCTATTCTATTCTATTCTATTCTATTCTATTCTATTCTATTCTATTCTATTCTATTCTTTAGAATATTTTGCCAAAATAAAATTCTACCCAGCAAGTTATTTATTTTTACCATACATCAACTCATTCATGTAATTCTCGAAATAGACTCTGTAAAGTCTTTATAAATTTGGTCATGTAGCATCTGAAATTAATTTTTTTATTAAGCCCTAAAACTATTTTCAATTAATTTATTAAATGATGAAAATCATATATACTCTTTATCTAGGGTCTTTCAATCCAGCTACCAAATTTGCATTGAGCATTAAATATCTTATTATTTATTTAAACGAATTACCAATCTCTTCTTCTAGTAAATTTATTTCTTTTCTTAGCATTTGGAATTCTTTCTTTTTACGTTTAAGAAATTTGCTCGTAATCAAAGATTTCTCACGAATACCTTTTGGGGTTAATAAATAAGAATATTTACTCTTTGGCGAAGTTTTTTTAAAATTTGAAAGCTTAATAAATCCTTTATCAATAAGAGATGTTAACAAATAATAGGCAGATCCGTTAGAAATTCCAACTTTTTGGGCAAGTTCTCGAGTGGTCAATTGAGGGTTTTCATTTATTATTTGAAACACTCTAAACTTTACGTCTTCCTGACGATATTTACGACGACTAGCCACGAATAGCTACCGCACAAAGCTTTGTGACAAAGATTTGTGATTTTAATATAATAATTGACTTGGCATTATGCATATAATTCAGAATTGAGCATGCACATTACGACAATGTCTGTCAACATGGTTAATATTATAACGAGACTAAATATTAAAGAATATATAATATTTATGCTTATAAAATCAATTAATTATCTTGACTAAATAATCAAAATAATACTAATTATTTATCATCTGTAAAAAAATATTTTCTATTTTTAAATATTTTGTTCAAAAATGGGCGTTTATTAGTAGGTATATTTACATGTCAAAAGAATGGTTCATTTTACAGTTTAAATCCAATTCACATCATCAAGCGGCAAAAAATTTAAACCGACAAGGATTTGAAACATTTTTACCCTTACATGATACAACTTCACGAAAATTATCTCGATTTATCAATACATCTAAACCTCTATTTCCAGGCTATATGTTTATCAGATTTGATAGAGCAGAATCCGAGTGGCTTAAAATAAATAATACTTACGGTGTATCAAAGCTAATTACTTCTAATTCTAAACTTCAGTCAATTCCTACCAAATTTGTTGATCAATTAATGAAGCGCTACGATTTATTGGGTAACTTAATACCTATAAAGAAATTAAAAAAAGGCGATCAAGTAAAGGTTTTAAATGGCCCGTTTGCAAACTTTGTTGCTATTGTTGAAAAATATGAAGACGATCAACGCATATGGATTTTAATGGATTTAATGGGTAGGAAGTCAAAAATACAGGCAGCAACAGATAGCCTTCAACGATCAAATTAAACACTTTTCAAATTTGATATTTATTTTTATTAGCCATATCCAATTGTGTTTTGTTGATGCCATCGCCAAGTATCTTCACAAATCTGCCTTATATTTCTTTCTGGTTGCCAATTCATTTTTTCAAATGCCTTTGAGGAGTCCGCCCAAAAGGCGGCAAGATCTCCAACTCGACGAGGTGAATATTTAAATTTAATTGACATGCCAGATATCTCTTCAAATATTCTTAACAACTCAAAAACAGTAGTTCCTTTTCCACCTCCGATATTTAATATTTCAAAATTATTCAGTTTATTTTGATTTAAAGCGCTTGTGTGTGCGAGCGCCAAGTCAACAACATGGATATAATCTCTCGCACCTGTACCATCTGAAGTCTCATAATCATTACCAAAAATATTTAAATATTCACGGCGCCCATCAGCCACCTGGGCAATATAAGGCATTAAATTATTGGGTATTCCAATTGGATCTTCCCCAATTTGACCAGATTCATGAGCTCCAACAGGATTGAAGTATCTTAGAATTGTTCCCCTTCTTTTTGAGTCTACCTTTATCCAGTCGCGTATTATATTCTCAATTATTAACTTAGTGCGCCCATAAGGATTTACTGGGTTAGTAGGGTGCTCTTCATCATATGGTAAATAATGCGGTTTACCATAAACTGTAGCAGATGATGAAAAAACAATATTACTACATTCAGCTTTTGTCATAGCCGTAAGCAATGAAATAGAACTACCAACATTTACATCGTAATACTTTATTGGATCTGCTGTACTCTCACCAACAGCCTTCAACCCAGCAAAATGAATGACTGAATCTGGTTTAAAGGTATTAAAAATTTTATCTAGCGCATTTGTATCACGGATATCTGCATTCATAAATTGCAACTCACAATTAGTAATAACTCGAACTCGCTTAAGTGCAGTTTCATGACCATTACAAAAATTATCTACAACAAAAACCTCGTGGCCTGCTTCTAAAAGCTCTACACATGTATGACTACCAATATATCCGGCACCACCTGTTACAAGAACTTTCATATTAATTTTTCAATCTTTTTGAGTATTCATATGCAGTCGCACTCATGAACCCTTCAATAGACCCACAGTCAAATCTTATACCCTTGAGACGAATAGCTTCTAATAAACCATCCTGAGCATGCAAATTCAACGCATCAGCTAACTGTATTTCTCCACCAGAACCTTCCGGCAAAGTCCTAAGTAAATCAAATATATCTGAGGTTAAAATATATCTGCCAATTGAAGCCAGATTAGAAGGCGCCTCTTCCTGTATCGGCTTTTCAACCACACCTATAACTCCATTACTATTAGATGAAGGAATGATGACACCGTAATGTGAAATATTGACATCATCTACAGGCATAATTGATAATTGCGAACGACCAGTTCTCTCAAAAGCTTCCACAAGATCAGCGGTAACACCTGGAGTGTAATCCGTTAAAAAATCATCTGCTAATAAAACTGCAAAAGGTTCACCTGCAACTACGCGTTCAGCACAAAGAACTGCATGACCCAAACCCAATTGTTCAGGCTGGCGAACAAAGATACATTCCACGTGCGGTGGAATAATATTGCGCACCATGTCCGCTTGCTCAATTTTTCCTTTTGAGTTCAGGGCCAATTCAAGTTCTTTATTTACATCAAAGTGATCTTCAATCGCACGCTTATTCCTACCCGTAACAAATATAAGCGTATCAATTCCAGCTGCAATCGCTTCTTCAGCTGCATATTGAATTAAAGGTTTGTCTACAATTGGAAGTAATTCTTTTGGCATTGCTTTGGTAGCAGGTAAAAACCGTGTGCCAAAACCAGCAACTGGGAACACGGCTTTTTTAACATATCTATTCATTAATTTCTTTTCCAATTATTTCAATATAAAACTAACTCTTTTCAAGAATATATTCCAGCAGAATTGCCGCATTGCCTCTTTTGTTAAAAAATACGAAAGTAAAAAAAATATGAGAGTATATCATGAGTTCAATCACGCCTCAAATAGCAAGATCAAAACCTGCTAACTTCAATTGGGAAGATCCCTTTTTATTAGAAGATCAACTCAGTCAAGAAGAGCGCATGATACGCGACACCGCAAAAGCTTATTGCCAAGATAAATTAATGCCAAGAATCATTGAAGCTAATCGCAATGAAGTATTTCACAAAGAAATCATGAACGAAATGGGCTCGCTTGGACTGCTTGGTTCAACAATACCTGAAGAGTTTGGAGGCGTTGGCGCAAATTATACATCTTATGGCTTAGTCGCTCAGGAAGTAGAGCGAGTTGACAGTGGGTATCGGTCTGCAATGTCTGTTCAGTCCTCATTGGTGATGCATCCAATTTTTGCTTACGGAAATGATGAACAAAGAAACAAATATCTTCCTAAATTAGCATCTGGCGATTTGGTAGGGTGCTTTGGCCTCACTGAACCTGATCATGGCTCTGACCCAGGGGGAATGTTAACACGGGCAAAACAAGTAGATGGTGGATATTTAATTTCAGGTGCAAAAAACTGGATTACGAATTCACCAATAGCTGACGTCTTCATAATTTGGGCGAAATCAGATGCTCACGATAATAAAATCAAAGGGTTTATCTTAGAGCGTGGGATGAAAGGGCTAGAATCTCCCAAGATTGAAGGCAAGTTTTCTCTGCGCGCCTCAACAACTGGAATGATTCAAATGGATGAGGTTTTTGTACCAGAAGAAAACATACTGCCCAATATATCTGGTTTAGCTGGTCCGTTTGGATGCTTAAATCGAGCTCGTTATGGTATTGCTTGGGGGACAATGGGTGCCGCTGAATTTTGTTGGCATGCGGCTAGGCAATATACACTCGATCGAAAGCAATTTGGCCGCCCATTAGCCCAAACACAGCTTATCCAGAAAAAACTCGCCGACATGCAAACTGAAATTTCTCTTGGCTTGCAAGGATGTTTACGCATGGGGCGTTTATTTGATGACCATAAAGTTCCTGCTGAACTAATTAGCTTAATGAAACGAAATAATTGTGGCAAAGCGCTAGAGATAGCACGAACAGCGCGCGACATGCACGGTGGTAACGGTGTTTCAGATGAATATGGTGTAATACGGCACGTTATGAACTTAGAAGCAGTAAATACGTATGAGGGTACGCATGACATTCATGCATTAATACTCGGTCGTGCACAAACAGGCTTGCAGGCATTTTTCTAAGTTATCTTATAAACTCAATAATATACCGTTTAATCAGATCAGATAAGTTTGAAATATAACTATAATATTAATGCTTAATCAAATTATTTAATTAAAATCATATAATCATATAATCATATAATCATATAATTGCTTAAGATTAACTGTACATTGTCAAGATTAAAAAATTGTTAACGTCGCGTTATGTATAATTTTTGTCGATATATATCCTTGATTTTTATAAAGAATCATCAATAATGTCTCTACTTGGGGGAGTTACAAAATTAATTGTAATGATGAATCCATCAAAAACATGGTTAAAACAATTTAGAAGTTTAACCGTATCGGGAGAATAATATGATTAAAAAATCTTTAACTAATCTAGCGATTGCAGCAACACTTGCGACAGCTGGAACAGCAGCTTTTGCTGACTGTGGTGATGTTCAAATAGCAGAAATGAACTGGGCATCAGCTGAATTAATGGCAAATGTAGACAAAATCATTCTTGAGAATGGTTATGGATGTAACGTGGAACTAGTTCCAGGTGCAACTATGACTTCATTCGCATCTATGAATGAAAAAGGGCAACCTGACGTAGCTCCAGAATTATGGATCAACGCTGTTCGTGACCCATTAAATGCGGCTATGGATGAAGGCAGACTACATTCAACAAATGCTGGCCCAATCACACAGCTAGGTGAAGGTTGGTGGGTAACCCCTGCATTCCAATCAGCGCACCCTGAACTAGACACAGTTGTAAAAATCTTAGAGCGTCCAGACTTGTTCCCAGATGCTGAAGATCCAAGCAAAGGTGCTTTTATTGGTTGCCCAGCAGGTTGGGGTTGCCAATTGGCAAACGCAAACTTGTTCAGAGCATTTGACATGGAAGCAAAAGGTTGGACATTAGTTGATCCAGGCTCAGCTGCTGGTTTAGACGGTTCAATTGCTAAAGCTGGTGATCGTGGTGAAAATTGGTTTGGTTATTACTGGTCTCCAACTGCAATGGTTGGAAAATATGGCCTAATTCCAATTGACTTTGGTGTACCTTTCGCAGGCACTGACAACTGGGATGGTTGTATTGTTAAAGCAGAGCAAGATTGTGCTGACCCACAAGCAAGTGCTTGGACAGTATCTGAAGTACACACAATCATTACTGATAGCTTGAAAAATAAAGGCGGCATTGCTGTTGATTATTTAGAAGCACGTACGTACCCAGGTCCAATCATGAATGCAATGTTGGTATACATGGGTGAAGAGCAAGCTGGTGGCGAAGATGCTGCTATTGAGTTCTTATCTCAGCACGAAGACTTATGGACAACTTGGGTTTCTGCAGACGCTGCTGCTAAAATCAAAGCTGGATTATAATATATAACTTTTCAAAACACCGGTTAGATTGATTTCTAGCCGGTGTTTTTATTTATCAAAAGAATGGAATTGTTTAATGTCTCTTATTGATTGGAATAAACTCACCATAACTGAACCCCCCGTATTACCCAGAGAACTGCTCAGAAATTTCAAAAAAGGCATTGATGGTGCATTTAGAGATTTTTCCAGATCTTATGGTGAGGCATTAGAAAACTTTTTCAATCCATTATTAATGTTCTTGAAATGGTTTCAGGATTTATTGGTAGCAACACCCTGGCCAATAATCCTTTTGATTATTGGAGGACTTTCTTGGATTGGCTCCAGAAGTTGGAAAATGTCACTAGGTGCTGTTTTGGCATTTGTTGCAATTGGCTGGATGGATATGTGGGAAGATACTATGGCTACTTTAGCAATCGTATCTGTAGCTACTCTTTTATGTATAGCAATTGGAATTCCGATAGGGATCTG
>Ga0209119_1000505_pt1 | contig 39552 bp, 34 predicted proteins | sample COG_03_FD_184747 | JGI IMG/M metagenome (GOLD analysis project Ga0209119, IMG submission 184747) | Pelagic Microbial community sample from North Sea - COGITO 998_met_03 (SPAdes) (version 2) | ecosystem: Environmental > Aquatic > Marine > Neritic zone/Coastal water | place: Helgoland, sampling...
TTAGAAACATAAAGATGCTTAAAAAAATCGGTATGATAAAATAACAGATTCTCTAACTAAATCAGGTGCAAACAATTTTAGTGTAGCATTCAAAAAAAAGTATATTTGTCGTCTATTCAAAACTCTTTAATAGTGGTTTTGTAAATGTTTTTGTTGTTGATTTGTCCAAAACAGCAATTGATAACATAAAAAAAAGAATTCCAGAATTTCCTTCATCACACCTAATCTTAGGGGATTTTTTTGAGGTTGATGATGCCTTCGATTTAATTATCGAGCAAACATTTTTCTGTGCATTAAACCCAAATTTAAGAGAAAATTATGCGCAGAAAATGCACCAACTTTTAAAGGTAAAAGGCACATTGGCAGGATTGTTTTTTAGTGTTCCTTTGTATACAGATAGACCTCCATTTGGCGGTAATAAGAAAGAGTATTTGTCTTATTTTCAACCTTATTTCAAAATCCATGATATGGCTCCTTGTTACAATTCGTATTCAAAAAGAAATGGAAAAGAACTCTTCGTTAAATTAACAAAAAAATAATCGACGTCGATTGTTGTATTAAAAGAGCGTTTCGATTTATTTAAAAGCATTTAACCCCGTTACATCAAAACCAGTAATCAATAGATGAATGTCGTGCGTTCCTTCATATGTAATGACACTCTCTAAATTCATCATATGACGCATAATAGAATATTCCCCTGTAATTCCCATGCCTCCTAACATCTGTCTTGCTTCTCGGGCAATTTTAATTGCCATGTCCACATTGTTTCTTTTTGCCATTGAGATTTGAGCCGAAGTAGCCTTTCCTTCGTTTTTTAAAGTTCCTAATCTCAATGCTAATAACTGTGCTTTGGTAATTTCGGTAATCATTTCAGCTAATTTCTTTTGTTGTAATTGAAACTGCCCAATTGGTTTTCCAAATTGTTCTCGTTCTTTTACGTAACGTAAAGCCGTGTCGTAGCAGTCCATCGCAGCACCAATTGCTCCCCAAGCAATTCCAAAACGAGCTGAATCTAAGCAACCTAATGGCGCGCCCAATCCAGACTTGTTAGGTAATAGGTTTTCTTTTGGCACTTTTACATCGTCAAAAATAAGTTCACCAGTAGCCGAAGCTCGTAACGACCATTTATTATGTGTTTCCGGTGTAGAAAAACCTTCCATTCCGCGTTCTACAATTAATCCATGAATTCTTCCTTCCTCGTTTTTGGCCCAGACTACAGCCACTTTTGCAAATGGGGCGTTTGAAATCCACATTTTTGCTCCGTTTAAAAGATAATGATCTCCCATATCTTTATAATTTGTTGTCATTCCTCCAGGGTTTGAACCATGATTTGGTTCTGTTAAACCAAAACACCCCATCCATTCGCCAGTGGCTAATTTGGGTAAATATTTTTTGCGTTGTGCTTCATTTCCGTATTGAAATATTGGATACATTACCAATGATGACTGAACTGAGGCTGTAGAGCGAACACCAGAGTCTCCACGTTCTATTTCTTGCATGATTAATCCATAAGAAATTTGATCCAATCCTGCACCACCGTATTCTTCTGGAATATAAGGGCCGAAAGCTCCAATGTCTGCTAAACCTGCAATAATTTGAGTTGGAAATTCTGCTTTTTGAGCATAGTCCTCTATAATTGGAGATACATCGCGCTTTACCCAATCACGAGCAGCTTCACGAATTAACTTGTGCTCTTCCGTTAATAAATCATCAATATTATAATAATCGGGTGCTTGGAATAAATCTGGTTTCATAATTTTTATTGTAATTTTTAACAAATCTATCAAATATTGTTTAATATTTAACAATCTTATCTTAAAAATAATTACTTTTAATTAGAGTTAAAAATACGTATCTTTTTTAAAGTTAACGATTGGAAAATGATAAAAAGTTATTGTTTTCTTTTAAGTTTGTAAAGATGAAGCACACCTTAGGTAAATTGGAGCGATTAAAAAGTAAGAAACTAATTGAAAAATTATATGAGCAGGGAAATTCTTTGAAATCTTTTCCCTTAAGAATGGTGTATTTGCAAACAAAACACACTTCAGATTTTCCTGCTCAAGTAGGGGTTTCGGTCTCCAAAAGAAATTTCAAGTCGGCTGTAGACAGAAATCGAATCAAAAGATTGCTGCGCGAATCGTATCGTTTACAAAAAGAAATCGTTTATGATGATTTAGAAATCCCCTATGTTTTTATGATTTCGTATCTTGGTAAAGAAGAATTAAAGTACGAGGAAATCTATGCTAAAATGACCAAACTGCTAACATTGTTTATTACAGAAACTAAACTGAAAACCGATGCGCCTATTTAATTTTAAAAAGAGAACAGTTGTTGTTCTTATTGGAGTTACTCTTTTTTTGACGTACTCTTTTAAATCTAATTTTTTTGAAGTTGCCAAACAAATAGAGATTTACAATACGTTGTTTAAGGAGTTAAACATGTATTATATTGATGAGGTCAATCCTGCGGAATTAACAAATAAAGCAATTCAGAATACCTTAAAAGATTTAGATCCTTATACCAGTTTTTATGATGAACAGGCAGTAGAAGAGGCACGAATAAGACGTGCTGGAGAATATGGCGGTATTGGAGTTGCGGTATATTACACAAAGAAAGGAATTCAACTAAAAGAAATTTATAAAGGCTATGCTGCAGATCGTGCAAATCTGAAGGCTGGAGATATCATCATTTCTGTAGACGGGCAATCTCTAAAAGATATGGAGCGAGATCAATGCGCTCTCTTTTTAAAAGGAATTCCTAAAAGTACTTTTCAAGTTGAAATTGAGCGACAAGGCATTCTTATTAAAAAAGAATTAAGTAGAGATAAAATTATTATAAACCCTGTGCCTTTTGCAGAAATGATTGATTCTGAAACAGGATACATTACGCTTACACAATTTAGCGACAAAGCCTCTTTTGAAGTAAAAAAGGCTTTCCGTAAATTGAAGAAGTTAGGAATGACCAAATTGGTTTTCGACTTGCGTTCTAATCCCGGTGGATCTCTTTTAGAGGCCATTAATATTGCTAACTTTTTTCTTCCAAAAGGGAAGAAAATTGTTTCAACAAAAGCAAAAGTAAAAAAATGGAGCAATACCTATTTTAGCAAGAATGACCCTTTAGATCTAGAGATTCCCATTGTTGTTTTAGTAAACGGACGTTCAGCATCAGCATCAGAGATTGTGAGTGGTTCGTTACAGGATTATGATAGAGCTGTTATTTTGGGGCAGCGTTCTTTTGGGAAAGGATTGGTGCAGCGGTATCGAGAATTGACCTATGGAACCCAATTAAAAGTAACCATTTCGAAATACTATACACCCAGTGGTCGATGTATTCAAGAATTGGATTATGCAAATACAGATAAAAAAGGAAATGTCCCTAAGTTTTCAGATGCTGGAATCAATGCTTTTCAAACAGCAAATGGAAGAACGGTTTATGATGGTGGTGGTGTTTTACCCGATGTTGTTATTCAAACATCCAAACCAACTGCGGCCACCAAAAAGCTCTTAGCTTCTCGGACTATTTTTAATTTTGTAACGGAATATTATTATCAAAAAAAGCCGCTTACAGATTTGGAAACATTTCAATTTTCAAATTCAGTGTTTAAAGATTTTACTACTTATTTAAAAAAGGACACTGTTTTTGAAACTCAAGAAGAGCAGCTATTTAAAAAGGCGTACAGTTCGATTGCTAAAGAAAAAGAAACGAGTATTAACAAAGAATATCAAAAGATTCAAGAAGCACTTTTAGCAGATAAAATCAATGAAATTTCAAAAAACAAAGATCTTGTAGAGAATTTTCTAAAAGAAGCAATTTTAACACGATATTTTTATCAAGAAGGAGTTTACAAAAACAAGATAAAAGAAGACCGTGAAGTGTTGGAGGCAGTTCAGCTATTAAAGCAATCTAAAAGGTATTTGAAAATCTTATCTGGGAAATAAAACAATCAAATGAGTATCTTCGCATAAATAAATTGAGCATGAAAGCACCAAAGAAAATAGAAAGAACCAGAGCGCAAGAGTCTACAAATGCCATAGAAAAACTATATATTTCTATGCGTCATTTATTTAGTAGAGGTTTTTACAAGCCGATGGGAATTTCTGGTGAAACTTTGCGTAAATCGTTACTACTTCTAAGACCAGAAATCTATGGTTCTATTGCGGAAGAAAGAGTCGAATTAAACGGACTTGTATATGTTATAGAACGCTTGCCAGAAGGGATCGAAGAGTGTCAATTTATTAACTTAACGGCAGACGAAGGATATAAAAACTCTCACTTTAAGACCATTATTCCTCCAAAAAGAAGAAGAAATTGTTATCGGATTGATAAAGATCAAATGAATATCGAGATTACCCGTGGGCGATCAGAAATTTATGATATTTTAACGCATCTTACTTTTTTGTTTATCGAATCTCACAAAATAAACGAACGTGTAAGTATTAATGGAGGAAAGGATTTTACACGGGAATGGAAAAACCTAGAAGCGGTTGTTTTGCTTCAAAAAGAAATATCGAATGAAGAACGAGAACTTACAATTGCTCACTTAGGAAATATTCTAGGAAGAACCTATAGTGAAGTTTCTAATGTATATCATACGTTTGCAACGGATGAAAATCCGCACCGATTTTTTCAATTAATTTACTGGTTGGGGAAATTGGCCATTAACGAAGCCAATGATGGAGAAAAACGTTCTGTAACCTTCAGTTCTGTTTTAATAGAAGAAATTGGACATCATATTTATGGTGATGTTTGGGCAGACAACATTAAAAAAACGCTTTTAGAAAATAATTTAATTCACAAACCTATACACATTATCAGTGCAAACATGCACAGTGTGCTAAATTCTATTTATGCAGAAAAAGCACTGCCAAAGGAAGCTAAAAAGACCAAAAACTTTGAACTCTTTGAGCTGATGAGTGCTTCCAATAGCAAGCCTTTGCAAAAAACAGTGAAAGATTTTGCCTCTAAAAATGGACTGATTTATTTAAAAGATACATCTGGCACTAATATAAATGTACAAATTATTGATACGAGTAAAATAAATGTGGATGTAACAACGTTTACAAAGGGAAATTCTGAAGAAGAGTCTCCTGTAATTATTGTAATGGATTATGCTTTTGGAGAACAAGCCTATGAAACTATGGATGAATTGTTAAAACCATACAAGTCAAAAAGTGGAGAAATTCACTTAAATGTTCAATCGATTTCAATCATGGGGAAAGCAGGTATTTTAGAAGGTGGAAAAGGAGATATTATGATTCCTTCTGCTCATATTTTTGAGGGCACCGCAGACAATTATCCTTTTAAAAATGAATTGATAAAAGAAGATTTAGAAGGTTTTGGTGTTCAGGTTTTTGACGGAACCATGGTCTCTGTTTTAGGAACTTCTTTACAGAATAAGGATTTATTAAAGTTTTTTCACGACTCTACCTGGAATGTCATAGGTTTAGAAATGGAAGGAGCCCATTATCAAAAAGCAATTCAATCTGCTTCTAAAATAAGAGGTAATATTTCAGAAGATGTAAAAGTCAGGTATGCTTATTACGCATCAGACAACCCTTTAGAGACTGGAGCAACATTGGCCTCTGGTGGGTTAGGAATGACAGGCGTTACACCCACCTATGCAATTACAAAAAGAATTATAGAACAAATTTTTAACAGTTAGAAAAAGAAATAAACAAAAATAACGATGGCAACTAATCAACAAAACAAGGAAGAAGAAGTAGATTTAGGATCTTTATTTGCAATTATCGGAAAAGGATTCTCTAATTTATTTCACTGGATCGGTAAAATTTTTAAAGGAATTTTTCACTTTATAATTTCTATTTTACTTTTTTTAAAGCAACATATTCTACCCATTGGGATTGCAGGAATCCTTGGTTTAATACTTGGTGTTTTTTTAGAGCTTAAAAATCCAAAAAGGTATTCTTCAGACTTAGTTTTACAAACTAATTTTAAAAGTTCAAGACAACTTTATGATAATATTGATTTTTACAATAGTCTTGTAAAACAAAAAGATACGTTAGGTCTCGAACAAACCTTTGGATTGGATAAACAAGCTGCTGCTTCCTTAAAAAAATTCACCATAACTCCCATTATAAACCAAAACGATATTATTTCGGGGTATGATGAATTAATTTTAAAGTCAGATACAGCTACGGTAAGGAGTTATGAATTTGAAGATTTTAAAAAATCTTTTTCGGATTATGATTATAAATTACATGAAATTACGGTCGTTGCTGAGACAAACAATATTTTTAAAGCAGTGGGGGATGTAATTATCACTTCAGTTGTAGATAATGACTATTTCAAAACATTAAAGAATATTACAAATGAAAATTTAAATCGATTAGATTCTAGATATCGTCAAAATTTAGTACAAATAGATTCTTTTGGAAAAGTGTTCATGCAAGTATTATTAGCAGATTCAAAAAAAGTATCTACGGGGACCAATATTGATTTTGCAGGAGAAAATAGATCTTCAAAAGAAATAGAGCTTTTTTATACAAATGAAAGGATCAACGAACTTTTAGATGAAGTTACAGCAGAAAAATTAGAAAAAAATCAAATTATCAACATTGTTTCCAATTTTGAACCTATTGGAAAAGAATTAAATGGAGTGACAGAAAATAAAGCATTTCAGTTCGCGGTATTATTTGCTTTGGCATGTATCTTAGGATTACTGTTCTTAAAGTTGAATGCTTATTTAGATAACTATAAAAAATAATATAAGAATGCAGACAATTCTTATCACTGGAGGCGCCGGATTTATTGGGTCCAATTTTATTCCTTTTTTCTTAAGTGCAAATACGAATTTTAAAGTGGTTAACCTAGATCTTTTAACCTATGCCGGTGATTTACAGAATTTACATGCAGTTGAAAAAAATACCAGGTACACCTTTGTGAAAGGAGATATTTGCGATCGAAAATTAGTAGAAAATCTCTTTCAAAAGTATAATTTTAACGGAGTCATTCATTTTGCTGCGGAATCACATGTAGACAACTCGATAAAAAGTCCGGATGCCTTTGTGAAAACAAACGTTTTTGGAACCTTCAATGTGTTGGATGTTGCAAGAAATTTTTGGATGCATGGGCCCAATCAATACAAAAAAGGCTTTAAATCTAGCCGCTTTCATCATATTTCAACAGATGAAGTCTACGGTAGCTTGGGCGAATCGGGTCTTTTTACAGAGCAAACTCCGTATGCACCAAATAGCCCTTATAGTGCTTCAAAAGCAAGTTCAGATTTTTTAGTGCGAAGCTATTTTCATACCTATGGAATGAATGTGGTAACGACTAATTGTTCGAACAATTACGGCCCCAAACAACATGCTGAGAAGTTGATTCCGACTATTATAAGAAAAGCAATTTCAGGAGAAGCGATTCCTATTTATGGTGATGGGAAAAACATTCGAGATTGGCTGTATGTTGAAGATCATTGCAAAGGGATCAATTTAGTATTCCAACAAGGAAAAGCGGGTCAAACCTACAATATAGGGGGTAAAAATGAAAGAGATAACTTATCCATTGCAACTACAATTTGTAAAATATTAGATGAATTAAAACCTAAAAAAAACACTTACAAAGAACAAATTACTTTTGTTCCAGACAGGGCGGGTCACGATTTTAGATATGCAATTGATGCGACGAAAGTGGAAAAAGAATTACATTGGAGTGCAGATGAAAATTTTGAATCTGGAATTAAAAAAACCATCGATTGGTATTTAAAAAAAGAACAATAAAATGAAAGGAATTGTTTTAGCAGGAGGGTCTGGTACCCGTTTATACCCTTTAACCATGGCATTTAGTAAACAATTAATGCCCGTGTATGACAAACCCATGATTTACTATCCGATATCGGTGCTTATCCTAGCTGGAATTAGAGAAATTTTAATCATTTCCACACCTAGTGATTTGCCAAATTTCAATAAATTATTGGGAGATGGTAAGCAATTAGGATGTGAATTTTCGTATGCCATTCAAGATAAACCAAACGGATTGGCAGCTGCTTTTATAATTGCAGAAGAATTTATAGGTACGGAAAAAGTAGCTCTTATTTTAGGCGATAATATTTTTTATGGATCTGGCTTGCCTAAGTTATTAAAACAAAATTTAGAGGTAGTTGGGGGTATTGTGTATGCATATCATGTGAACGATCCTGAAAGGTACGGGGTGGTTGAGTTTGATGAGCACAATAAAGCCATCTCCATTGAAGAAAAACCACTAAAACCAAAATCTAATTATGCTGTTCCAGGGATCTATTTCTATGATAATTCCGTGGTTGCGATTGCAAAAAGTATCCAACCAAGTACCAGGGGAGAATTAGAAATTACCGATGTCAATCAGGCTTATTTAAACCGTGGAGAATTAAGTGTTCGTATACTAGACCGAGGTACTGCTTGGTTAGACACAGGTACTTTTAATTCATTAATGCAAGCAGGTCAGTTTGTTCAAGCTATAGAAGAAAGACAAGGTTTAAAGGTGGGGTCTATTGAAGAGGCTGCTTTTAGAAGTGGTTTTATTAATAAAGCGCAATTGGATATATTAGTTACTCCACTTTTGAAGAGTGGATATGCGAAAAATCTCATGAAAATAAAATGATAGTAACAGAAACAAGTTTAAAGGGTTGTTTTTTAATAGAACCAGAAATTTTTGCTGATCCCAGAGGATCCTTTTTCGAGAGTTTTAATAAATTAAAATTTAAAGAAAAAACAGGCTTAGACGTAGTGTTTGTTCAGGACAATCAGTCCATTTCTCATAAAGGGGTTTTAAGAGGATTGCATCTCCAAGAAAATGAACATGCGCAAGCAAAATTAATTCGAGTTGTAAAGGGAAAGATCTTAGATGTCGTTGTAGATTTACGCAAGGAATCGCCAACTTTTGGAAAACATTTTTCGATAATTTTATCGGGAGAAAACAACCTACAGCTCTATGTTCCTAGAGGGTTTGCACATGGTTTTTATGTATTAGAAGACGAAACATTTTTCAATTATAAGTGCGATAATTATTATCATAAAGAAGCTGAAAATGGGATCTTATATAACGACAAAGACTTAGCTATTGATTGGTCATTAAAGGGAGAAAAGATTATTTTATTAGAAAAAGACAAGCAATTAATGACATTTAAACAATTTTGTCAATAAAAAAAGAGCACAGTACGCCTGTTTTTTTGTAGGCCTCAAAACAAATAAATTTTTCAATTTCATTTAATTTTTTAAAGGAGTTAGGGCCTATTAATTCACTCAATTTATGTTAAAAAACATCATCAAAATTTTCACATCTCACCTTATTGTTAAAGCGATAGGGATTTTAAATATTGTGATAGTTTTGCTGTTTTTTTCTGTAGAAAATTTTGGAAATTATAGTTTTATAATTCTTGTTTTAAATCTTTTTGCAATTACTGTAGATCCAATATTATCTTCTTATTTAGTTGATTATAAGTTTTTTAATTATGACCGGTATAATTTTGGAATTCTAATAATTACCTTATTTCTTGGCGTTTTGTCTTATTTATTATTAGATGCCTTTATATTAAATATCCCGATAGTATTATTCACCTTGTTTAGTATCACTTACGCTATTTCAGCTTCTTTGAAGTCGTATTTAAATATTAAAGATCGCTATTATGATTACGGAATAGTAGATGTCGTAAGGCAATGCTGTATTTTAATAACAACCATTATTTACTTTTATGGTTTCAACTATAATGAGGCTCTCGAATTATTGGAGTTCAATTACTTGATTTCTAGTATAGCGATGATTTTATTAGCTATCCTATTCCTGAAAAAAGCTGAAATAGAGTTTAGCCTTCAAATTCAAAAGTTAAAAACTTTGTTGTTGAACTCAAAATTTCTAATTTTTTATACAGCCATTATTCCACTTATCACTTTTATAGATTCGTATTTTGTTGAGTCATTTTTGACAGAAGAAGATTTGGGAATGTATTCTTTTTCAGTAAAAATATATAGTATTTCGTTAATGTTAGTCGTTCCAATTTTTACAATATTGAACATTAAACAAATTGAAATTGCCAAAGAACATAATTATTTAAATTTTATAAGAGGAAATTTTAAAAAAATAGCGAGCCTTTCCCTTGTGATGCTTGTATTATCTATTCTTTTTAATTGGATATTGGTGCACTTAGTTTATACCATTTACAGTGATTCCTTTTGGATTACAAATATTTTAATTTTGGGCTCATTTATTACATATATCTCCCTTCCTTTTTCATTTTTAATTGCTTACAGAAAGTATAAATATTTGTTTTTTTTAGGTGTTGTCGCAATTTTATTGAACATATTTATTAATTATTTTTTCATTGCAAAATACGGAATGATCATCGCTGCATTCTCTACTTTTCTTTCTCAATTTGTAATTAATTTTGGGGCAGCGTTCTTCTCGTATTATCTTTTAAAATTAAATAAGTATGAGGGTTAATTTAAAACAGACATACACTTTGTTTTTTCTAATTGGGGTATTTTTTATTCCATTTAATTCATATCAAGGGGTTTCTTTTCTTGGAGAATATCGAAAAGATGGTGCGATTCTGTTCTTTCTTATTTCTTTTTTACTTTTTTTTATTGATGTAGGCTTTAAGAATAAAATTATGCTACCGATAAAAAATGTTTTTATTCAATTTTTAACACTCTTCGTTGTTTGGCTTTTCTTCTCTACTTTATTGAATGCCCCTTCCGTTATAGAGAATTACATGAAACAAACGTCTGGTATAAGTCGTTTTCTAAGACAGGCGGTAGCGCTCTCGTTAGCATTAATATTATGTATTACTGCGTACAATATTTTTAGAAACTTTTCCCCTAAAAAAATATTTTTCAAGCTCAGGAAGGCTTTCCTTTACTCTTTTTATTTTGTAATTATATATTCCTTTTTTGAAATTTTAATCGTGGTTTTTAATGTACATTCTTTAAAGAGTGTGTTCTTGTTATTTGACTACTTTCCTTTTACAGAGACAAGTTTTGATTTTAAGTTTGGGAGAATTTCATCGGTATCTTATGAGCCTCCTTTCTTAGCAATTTATTTGATTACAATTGCAGCCTGGATGTTTAGTTACATATTAACTTCAAAAAGAAAACTCAAATACCTACCGTCTCTTTTTGTTTTTATTTTAACTTTTTTCTCAGGTTCTCGGACAGCATTGATTGTTATATTATTACAGTTTTTAGTATTTATTTGGATTGCTTTTTTCTCCTCTAAAAAGTTAAATAAAATTATTCAAAAATTTTTAGTCTTATCTTTTACCTTGTTTCTGTTGGTTTTTATATTTAAAGGAGAAAAAATTGTAGACGTTATTGAGGACAAGATTGAAACGCTCAATTTCAAGAAAAATTTAGAAAAAAGTATTTCCAACAGATCGAGATTTGGCATTCAATATACCTCTTTACTAATTTTTGCCGAAAACCCATTTTTTGGAGTTGGTTTTGGACAGCAGGGATTTCATGCAAAAGATAAATATCCAGAGTGGGTAACTAAAAATAATTATGAGTTTGATCTTTTTTACTTAAACGAGAATGATACATCTTTTCCGCCAGGGTTTAATATTTATACCCGATTGTTAGCAGAAACAGGCATTGTTGGGATGCTAATTTTTTTAGTGCTCTTATTTATTACATTTTATCAATGTCAGAAGTTAATTAAAATTAAAGAAGGTTTTGATAAAGTCGTTCCAATAGTATTATTAATTTCTTTTATTGGGTTTTCTGTTAATTGGCTTCAATTTGATAGCTTTAGAGTTTATGGATTTTGGATCTGCTTTGCGTTATTAATTCAACAAACACAAAAAAAATCAATCGAGAATGAATAAGCTTGTTCTTTTAATTCCTCATTATGATAACCACAAAGGGCTTTTAGTCTCTCTTGCCTCTATTGGCTGTAATGAAAATTTAGATGTGCTCATTGTAGATGATGGGAGTAACAATAAGTTTGATGAAATAGAAGTAAAAAAGGCTTTTCAAGCCACAGGAAACATTTTTTTCATTTATCTGCAACAAAACAGTGGTATAGAAATTGCACTTAATAAAGGTCTAGAGTACATTATTAAGAACAAATACACTTATACAGCGAGACTCGATTGTGGAGATGTTTGTCTAGGAGATCGCTTTCAATTACAAAAAGATTTTTTAGAAGAAGCAACTTCGATTTCTTTAGTTGGAAGTAATGTTAATTTTGTAGATACAAATGGTGCATATCTTTATACAGTAAAGGTTCCAGAAAAAGACGAACTCATTAGAAAAAAAATGTATGTAAATGCTATGCATATTCATCCTTCTATTATGTTTCGAAATAGTATTTTTCCTAAAATTAATTTGTACCCAACAGCATATCAAGCTGCAGAAGATTATGCCTTTTTTTTTAATGTCATGAATTCTTTTAAAGTTGCTAATATTAACAAGGTACTGGTTCAATGTGAAATTAATCCAAAAGGCATTTCTACATTAATGAGGAAAAAACAAGCAAAAAATCGTATTAAAATAATACTAAATAACTTTTATTTTGGTTTATATCCTATCTATGGCCTGTTGAGAAGTTTACTTCTTTACATAACACCATTGTCAATCCTTATTAAAATAAAAAAAATAGTAAAAAATTGAATCCAAAAAAAATTGAGTATTTTTTTGATATTGCGGTTGCATTATTATTGTTTTCATTGCCTTTTTCAATGGCAATTCCAAATATAATTTTAGCCGTTATTTTAATTTTCAGTTTTTTTAAAAACAAGAAAAAATTAGTAACGAATACCTATTCAAACCTCTTAGTTTTATTTAGCTCATATCTGATATTGAAAGCTTTTTTGGCAAATTCTTTCATCAATAATTTCGATATTTACAAGCACCTTTTTACAATTTTAATTGTCAGTATTTTATTGTTTCAAGTTAAAAATATCTTTCTAGTTATTAAAGGGTTTGTTTTCGGTGTTTTTTTAGCAGTTCTTATTTCTAGTATAAAAATTTTCATCTTTTATTTAGCATACAACCAACTCCCTTTTGGAAATACTTCAGAGGTTGATAATTTAATTTTAATAGAGAGGCCTTACTTTGGGTTTATTTGCTTCTTAACAATTGTTTTATTACATTTTTTAATTAAGAAGACACAAGAGAGTATTCACAAATATATATACCTGTTTCTGATAATATGTGCCGTCCTTTTCCTGTTTATGATTGTTGCAAGATTAGCCCTGTTTTTGTCGTTTTCTTTTATTGCTATTCAACTATTTTTAGAGCTTAAATTTTCAAAAATTAAGTTATTAATGGGTTTTTTATTTTTGACCACAATATTGTTAAGTGTCCTGTTTTTAAATCAAAATATCAAGAACAGATTTCATATTAAGGATTCATTTGAGGGCACAGTTAAGGTTTTAAAAAATCAAGAACCGAGGTTTGTAATATGGGAATGCAGTAGGAATCAGCTAGAAGATACCAGCTTTCATTTTTTTACAGGGTATAAAAATCGAGCAGATATTCAATTCAATTTAAACGAATGTTATCAGTCTAGTATTATCAATAGTTCTAAAAGAAAGTATTATTTAGAAACAAAATTTAACACACACAATCAGTTTTTAGATATTTTTTTAAGTGGAGGATTCATTGGAATTGTATTGTTCATCCTTCCGTTGTTATGGGTTTTTTATTCATTTAGAAACAATTTTAGTGCATTTTTCATGTTGATTGGTCTCGTTGGGTTTTTATTGGTTGAAAATGTATTTTTTAGACAATTAGGAGCCTATTTATTCGGAATTTTCATACCTTTATTTTACGGTGTAATTCGAGCTCACAATAAAGAAGATGAAATTAGATAAAACGATTTTGGTTATGGACTGGTTGGATGCTTACGCTGGTTCTGAGCAAGTTGTTAAATATTTACATCAAGTTTATAAATTTGATAAACTGTACGTGCTTACAAACATTATGCCTTCAGAAAAAATAAAAAAAATTTTTGGAGATACGCCCGTTTTCATCAAATCTACTAGGTTGTCTCTTTTTGGAAGTAAATTTAGATTTGCATTGCCTTTATTTCCGTTATTTTTAAAACAGTTAAAAATAAAAGAAGAGAACGCACTGATTATAAGTGTTACCCATTCTGTCGTCAAAGGGGTAAGTTATAATACAAATAACTCGAAGCATATTTCATATTTAGTTGCAAGAAATCTCAAATATGTTTGGGAAGAAAAAGAGTTATATTTCAAAGGAATTAAAAAATTAGGGTCTATCTTTATTCCATATTTGAGAAGGTTTGATGTTAAGATGTCTAAAAAACCTACTGCAATTTTTTCAGTATCAAACTTTGTTTCAAAATGGGCGAAATTAAAATATAATAGAAAAATTGCAACAATAAATCCTCCAGTAAATATTGATGATTTTGACTTTGATGCAAATAAAGAAGATTTTTATATTTCAGTGGGAAGGTTGGAACCCTACAAAAGGTATGATCTTTTAATAGATGCATTTAATAAAAATGGCAAGAAATTAATAATCATTGGTGATGGCTCTTTAATGGAATCGTTAAGGCAAAAAGCAAACAGTAATATTGAGTTTAAAGGGTTTCTATTTCCAGAAAAATATAAAGATTTTTTAAAAAAAGCAAAGGCATTCATTTTCTGTGGAAAAGAAGATTTTGGAATTGCCTTATTAGAGCCTCAGGTTTGTGGAACACCCGTTATAGCCTATGGTGATGGAGGTGCAATGGACACTGTTTTGGATAAGAAAACAGGAATTATTTACAATTATCAAACCGTTGATTCTCTAAGAGAAGCAATCGATCTTTTTGAACAATCAGTGTTCGATTACGATACAATAAGAAAACATGCTTTAGGCTTTTCTATTGATAATTTTAAATCAAAATTCCAAGAAAATGTCGCTGAAGTATTAGCTTAAATTAATGAAAAAAAGATATTCTCATTTTATAAAACCAATCCAAATATTAATCGATTTACTTTTAATATATGGGGTTATTTATTTTATATCTGACACAGCGTTTTTAAATGCTTATTTCCTTACTTTTATTACTCTTTTCTGGCTTATTTCCTCATATATAACAGGTTTTTATACGGTCTATCGTTTTACAAAAAACTTAAGAATTTCAAGTTTATTAGCGAAGCAATTTTTTGTTTTTATCCTGGGTTATTTTGCCTATTTCGGTGCTTTTAGAGAAGGAACAGTTGTTAACAACCAGTTTTTAATTCTTGCTTCCATCCTAGCTACGATTACTTTTTTCAAATTTACAGTTCAGTATTCTTTAAAAAAATACAGAGCAACAGGAAATAATTACCGAACAACTGTCGTGCTCGGTGATGACACTTCGACCAAAGAGGTAATCCAAGTTTTTAAAAGTAAAGCCAATCTTGGGTATAAGTTTTTAGGTTTTTTTTCCGAGAATAAGCACAATGATCCGCTATTTCTAGGAAATTTTTTGCAGGTCTTTCAATACGCAGAAGAAAATCATATTGACGAAATTTATTGTTCTTTAACTCAGTTGACCAACGAACAAGTTAAAAAAGTAAACAAATTTGCTAACGAAAAAGGAATTCTCTTAAAATTGATTCCAAATGCTAGCGAGCTTTACAGTAAAAACCAAAGTGTACAATATTATGATGATGCATTAATGGTTTTAAGTGTTAAGAGATTGCCTTTTGAGTTTGTGGAAAATTTTTATATTAAAAGAATATTTGATATCATTTTTTCTTTTTTTGTGTGCCTGTTTGTTTTGTCATGGTTATGGCCAATTCTTTTTGTTTTGGTGAAATTAGAGTCAAAAGGGCCATTATTATTCAGACAAAAAAGAGAGGGAATAAATGGTTCGGAATTTACCTGTTATAAATTTAGATCCATGAAAATAAATGAGCAATCCGAGAAATCTCATGTAACAAAGAACGACGCTAGAGTAACCAAAATGGGGGCTTTTATGAGAAAAACAAGTGTGGATGAACTCCCACAGTTTTTAAATGTTTTGAAGGGAGAGATGAGTGTTGTAGGGCCTAGACCTCATTTAGAAAGCCTATCAATAGAGTACCAGAGAGATGTAGAAAACTATTTAAAAAGACACATTGTAAAGCCAGGAATCACTGGTTTGGCTCAAGTCTCGGGTTGTCGAGGAGAGATAAAGAAAAAGGCAGACATTATGAACCGAATTCGTTTTGATATTTTTTACATAGAAAACTGGTCTTTTTTTCTTGATATTAAAATAATATTTAAGACAATATTAAACGTATTTCAAGGCGAAGAAAAAGCATACTAATGAGCTTTAAATATCAAATAACAGCCACGATTGTTTTGTATCACGAAGACCAGGAGATACTCAAAAAAACCATAGCCTCTTTTTTAAAAATACCCCTTAAGAAAAAATTGTTTTTGGTCGATAATTCTGCAACAAGAAGTTTTCAGAACTTTTTTAATGACGAAGAAATCGAATATTTTTTTCCAGGGAAAAACATTGGGTTTGGCAAAGGGCACAATTTTGTATTGGATAAATTAAATTCTAAATATCACTTATTACTAAATCCAGATATCGAATTTACAGCGACTACAATACCAATTTTAATTTCCCAGTTAGAAAAGGAGCACGATGTTGCTTTTGCAACACCTAAAGTCATGTATCCCAATCTCGAAAAACAATATGTTTGCCGAAAACACCCTACTTTCTTTGATTTAATTAATCGAAGAATAAAGCTGGTTCCTAAAGCGATTTTAAAAAATGAATATAGAAATCAAGATCTAACAAAACCCTTTTATCCCGATTTTATTCATGGATGTTTTATGCTTTTTAAAACAACTGATTTCAAAGATTTAAAAGGATTTGACGCGCGCTATTTTCTTTATATGGAAGATGCCGATCTGTGTAGAGAAATTGACAAATTAGGGAAAAAGAAGCTTTACTTCCCTGAAGTAGCGATTGTTCATCATTATCAAAAAGGGAGTGCTAAAAATTTGAAATTATTTTGGTTGCATACATCCTCCGCTATAAAATATTTCTTAAAGTGGGGAGTTTCGTAATAAAAAAGTGGACTTAAATAAAAAATGTCTATCCAAGCAAAGCCTTAATCAAAAGAATTTAAAATATATTTGCACCCAGAACAACACAAAAAAAATGAATATTCTTATTTTAGGTGCAGGCGGTAGAGAGCATGCTTTTGCATTAAAACTTTCGGAGAGTAAAAAAATCACACAACTTTTTGTAGCGCCTGGTAATGCAGGTACCGAAAAAATTGCGATCAATGTAAACATCAATCCTACCGATTTTGAAGCCGTTAAAAAAACGGTGTTAGAAAACGAGATTCAAATGGTTGTTGTTGGTCCAGAAGCTCCATTGGTAAATGGTGTGCATGACTTTTTTTTAGCGGATCCTGACTTGAAATCGATTTCTGTAATTGGGCCCAAAAAAGATGGTGCGCTGTTAGAAGGAAGTAAAGATTTTTCAAAACAATTCATGCAGAAACATGGAATTCCTACAGCACGTTATCAATCCTTTACAAAGGAAAACCTAAAAGAGGGTTTTACATTCCTAGAAACATTAACCCCTCCGTATGTTTTAAAAGCAGACGGATTGGCTGGTGGGAAAGGAGTTCTTATCCTAACTGATTTAGCAGAAGCAAAAGTAGAATTAGAAGAAATGGTTACCAATGAAAAGTTTGGAGCCGCTTCAGCGACAGTGGTTATTGAAGAATTTTTAAAAGGAATTGAATTGTCTGTTTTTGTGTTAACAGACGGAAATAGTTATAAAATTTTACCTTCAGCAAAAGATTACAAAAGAATAGGAGAAGGCGATGTTGGTTTAAATACAGGAGGTATGGGAGCCATATCCCCAGTGCCATTTGCAGACAAAGCTTTTTTAGATAAAGTAGAAAGCTTGGTTGTGAAACCTACCATTGCCGGTTTGAAAAAAGACGGAATTGATTATCGAGGTTTCATCTTCATCGGTTTGATGAACGATGCTGGAAACCCATCAGTAGTTGAGTACAACGTTCGAATGGGAGACCCAGAAACAGAAGCTGTTTTGCCAAGAATTGAATCTGATTTATATGATTTATTTGAAGGCGTTGCCAAGCAAACCTTACATCAAAAATCATTTTCGGTAAACCCAAAAACAGCAACAACGGTCATGTTGGTTGCAGGAGGATATCCAGAAGCCTATCAAAAAGGAAAACAAATTACAGGTTTTGAAAACATTGAAGACTCCCTTATTTTTCATGCAGGAACAAAAATAGAGAACGATAAAGTGGTTTCAAACGGAGGCCGGGTAATGGCTGTAACTTCGTTAGGAGATTCTATTGAAGGAGCATTGGCAAAAACCTATGCTACTATCGAAAAAATTCAGTTTGAGGAAATGAATTACAGGAAAGATATTGGGTTTGATTTAGTTTAAAGCCAGCTTATGTTGCCTTTTCTAGGGTAAATGAAAATTCAGAGCCTTTCCCAAATTCACTTTTCATTAGAATAATTTCGTTGTGCGCTTCTATAATATGTTTTACAATAGACAATCCTAATCCAGATCCTCCTTGTTCACGAGAACGACTCTGGTCTACTCGGTAAAAACGTTCAAATAAACGCGGTAGGTATTCTTGTTGAACCCCTTCGCCATTATCCGTTACTTTTAATTGAAATTTTTGATCATTATAAGGGTCTATACTCACAATAGTGGTTCCGTTTGGTTTTCCGTATTTTATCGAGTTTACAACGAGATTGATAAGTACTTGTTCAATTTTTTCAACATCTCCTTTTACAAAGACTGGAACTTCATAAATTCGATCAAAGAGTAACGTGATGTTTCTCTTTTTTGCTTTCATTTCCAATAAATCAAATACATTTTGAATCAATTCTAGAATGTTGAAATTTTCGATATTTAATTGTAGACCGTCCGTTTCTAATTTGGCGATCATGTCTAAATCTTTGATGACAGCAACAAGTCTTTCAACCCCTTTATTAGCTCTATGAAGATACTTTGTTCGAATTTCTTTGTTGTTAGCAGCACCTTCTATTAAAGTTAAAATATACCCCTGTACCGTAAAAATAGGTGTTTTTAGTTCGTGTGCTAAATTCCCCAAAAAATCACGTCTGAAAGAATCGATTTCTGTTAATGTTTGAATTTCTAGTTGCTTGCCTTCTACGTACTTTTGAACACTTTGAGAAAGAGATTCAATATCTGTTGTTACAGACCTTCTTTGAAACTCATCCGTATCGATGTTTGAAAATTCTTTAAAAATGTTCTTAATTCTTCTGTAGATAAAATATTCTGCTCTGTATTGAATGATAAAAAAGGACAGTACAAAAAACAATAGAACAAAAATAAGAACTGAAAAACCGCCGAAATATGGAGCTATAAAATAATAACTCAGTGCAGCAATTATAACAGCAAGTGTTGTTGAATATAGCGAAGAAACCAACGCATAAGTATATGTTTTTTTAAGTTTCATTAAGCCGGTTTTTAAAGATCTTCTTCTCCTAAAACAAATTTATAGCCTACACCTTTCACTGTTTTAAAATGATGATCGCCAATTTTTTCTCGTAGTTTCCGAATGTGAACATCGATTGTTCTTCCTCCAACTACAACTTCATTTCCCCAAACAGTGTCAAGAATTACTTCTCTTTTAAACACCTTTCCAGATCTTGAAGTTAATAAAGAAAATAATTCAAATTCCTTTCTAGGTAAAGTAATTCTTTTGCCCGCTTTGTAAACAACATATTCATCTCTATCAATGACAATGTCCCCTATTTTAAAAGAAGTTTCCGTTTCAGACTTTAACCTTCTTAACAAAGATTTTATCTTACTCACTAAAACTTTTGGTTTTATCGGTTTTGTTATATAATCATCAGCACCCGCTTCAAAACCTGCAACTTGAGAGTAATCCTCTCCTCTAGCGGTTAAAAAAGAGATAATGACATTTTTTAAAGATTTGATCTTTCGTATTTTTTCACACGCCTCAATACCATCCATTTCCGGCATCATGATGTCTAACAAGATGAGTTGAGGAATGTTTTTTTTTGCTGATTTTACTGCTTCAATTCCATTCGTTGCAGTAAAGACTTGATATCCTTCATTTCTTAAGTTGTAACCAACGATTTCTAAAATATCCGGCTCATCATCAACAAGAAGAATTTTAACATCACTTTTATTCATAAACTGATTTATATATAGATTCAAAAATAAGGATAATTAAATTACAATAAATCATACTTTACAATCATTTAACATTACATCATTGTTTATTAATTATAACGAGCATTTTCATAAAAAGGATCTCCATAATTTACAACTAATTTAAAAACACCCTATAACCACCAATCCTAATATATGATTTTTGACTACAAAAAACGACTTCAATATAAGAAATTTCATCTAATTTTTTTTAATTGACACACAAATACACCCACATTACCTCTATATAAATCAATACACTAAATTCAATAAACTACACACCAAAAAACCCCTACATAAGAAAAATTTTAAGAGAGTGAAAAGTAGGGTTCGGGATTTTTTTACAAAAACAACTTATAGGGAACTAAACTAAAAGGTTTTTCATTTAATTTTAAACAAAAAAAAAGAGGATGATCCCTCTTTCTTTAATTCTTTATTAATATGTTTTTTTTAAAACTATTTAATTATAGTTAATACCATTCCAATCTCATTTCCTCCATTATAACTTTTTGTTTTCTTTTCTCTATTTTTATATTGTATTTGAAGTAAAATTTTAAAGTGAAATTGTTTATATATCAAATATTGAGATTGTGGAAATTTGGAGTCTACAAACATTATACCTCCTTAAAACTATTAACCTCCATTTTAGTAATTCCGTCTCCAAAAGACGATATAGATGGGAGTGAAGTGGCGCAAATTTATTATCAAGAAAAAAACATGGACAGAATTGTAAAATATTGCGAAAAAGACACCATTGCGCTTGCACAATTCCTCTTAAGGTTCAATAACGAAGCTTTGTTGAATGACGAAGACATTACCAGTGTCTATTTGAAAAAAAGAATTTTTTTTTAAGGAAATTATTTTAACCCTCTAATTTCATGGAAAGTTCTAGCCATCGTTCCTCTTTTTGTTCTAATTTTTTGATAATTGCTTCCAATTCTTGAGACTTCGCTGCAATTTCATCCGTAGGAATTTCAACATTTAAAAATTGATTTTCAATCGATGCTTTGTTTTTCTGAAGTCTTCCAATTTCTGCTTCTAAACCTCCAAATTCTCTTTTTTCATCAAAGTTTAAAGTCACAGGTTTTTTCTTTTTTTCCACCACTTTTTCTGGTGTTTTTTTCTTTTCTACTTCTTTAGGAATAGAACCATCATAGGCCCTAAAATCTGAGTAGTTTCCTGGGAAATTCTCGACAACACCCTCGCCTCTGAAAACAAATAGTGCATCCACAATTTTGTCCATAAAATAGCGGTCATGAGAAACTACCAATAAATTTCCAGGGTAATCTAACAAGAAGTTTTCCAAGACGTTTAAAGTAACCACATCCAAATCATTGGTGGGCTCATCCAAGATTAAAAAGTTAGGATTTTGAATTAAAACAGCACACAAGTACAATCTCTTTTGTTCTCCTCCTGAAAGTCTTTCTACAAAATCGTATTGTTTTTTCTTGTCAAACAAAAAACGTTCTAACAGTTGCGAAGCAGATATTTTACGTCCTTTTGTTAGTGGAATAAATTCACCAAATTCTTTGATAACTTCAATCACCTTTTGTCCAGGTTTTACCTTAATTCCAGATTGTGTATAATACCCAAATTTCACTGTTTCACCTACGGTCACCTTTCCTCCGTCAAGTGGAGCAGTTTCTGTGATGATATTTAAAAAAGAAGATTTTCCAGTTCCATTTTTACCAATAATTCCAACACGCTCTCCACGTTTAAAAATATAGTCAAATCCATCTAAAATCTTTTTATCACCATACGATTTTTTCAATTTATGAAGCTCTAAGATTTTACTCCCCAAACGTTCCATGTTAATTTCTAACTGAACTTGATGATCTTGTCTTCTTTGGTGTGCTTTTTCTTTGATCTTATAAAAATCATCTGTTCTCGACTTCGATTTTGTCGTTCTTGCTTTCGGTTGCCTGCGCATCCAGTCCAACTCTTTTTTGAATAAACTTTTGGCTTTGCTCAAATTGGTAGCTTCCAATGCTAAGCGTTCCTCTTTATTTTGAAGATAGTACGAATAATTTCCTTTATACTTATAGATATTTCCTTCATCCAATTCTATAATTTCATTACATACACGTTCTAAGAAATAACGATCATGCGTTACCATGAATAGCGTTATTTTTTCTTTTGCAAAGAAAGCTTCTAGCCATTCAATCATTTCTAAATCTAAATGATTTGTGGGTTCATCTAAAATTAATAAATCGGGTTTGTTAATTAAAACAATGGCCAAAGAAAGACGTTTTTTTTGCCCCCCAGAAAGTGCTCCTACTTTTAATGTTAGATCGTCTAATTTTAATTTTGACAAAATTTGGCGGTATTGCGTTTCAAAATCCCATGCATTGTATTGCTCCATCAAATCAAAAGCCGTTTGAAATGCATCGGCATTTTCAGGATTTTCTAAAGCAGCTTCATATTGTTTCACAACATTTAATACCGTATTGTCAGTCGCAAAAATAGTTTCCTCAATCGTAAGAGCAGGATCTAAATCCATATTTTGAGCTAAATAAGCAATAGAAATCCCTTTTCTACTTACTACCTGACCTGAATCAGAAGTGTCTAGACCCGCAATTATATTCAAAATAGAAGTTTTTCCACTTCCGTTTTTAGCTACAAAAGCTATTTTTTGATCTTTGTTAATTCCGAAAGAAATGTCATCAAACAAAACACGTTCGCCGTAAGACTTAGAGATATTTTCTACTGTTAAGTAATTCAAAAGATTGATTTTTAGGAATTACAAAGAAACAAAAAACCCAAACGTTAACTCGGGTTTTAAAGGGATTAATTAACTTATTTGTAGCCATTGTTTCTTTGGGTTCATTTTTTATATAAAACTTTCTGCTGCATCACAAAAAGAGTACAATTAAAAGCTTATTTTTAATCTTTCAAAAGTCTATAAATGCTAAACATTAAGAACCTTTCAATTTCTTTTCTTCAAAATAAAAAAATTGAAGCAGCTGTTCATGATGTTTCTTTTTCATTGTATCAAAATGAAATTTTAGGAATGGTAGGAGAATCGGGAAGTGGAAAATCGATTACTTCTTTAGCGCTTTTAGGGTTATTGCCAAAAGGAATTGCGAAAGTTAATGGCGCTATCTTCTACAATGAAGAAAATATAAATACCTATTCAGAAAAGGCATTTCAGAAAATAAGAGGCCGTAAAATTGCCATGATTTTTCAGGAACCGATGAGTTCTCTTAATCCAACTCTTACCTGCGGATATCAAGTTGCAGAAATTTTACAACAACATACACAGTTTTCTAAAAGTGAAATTTATGCTACTGTAATTTCTCTTTTCGAAAAAGTAAAATTACCCCGAGCATCTAGTATTTTTAAAGCGTATCCACATCAAATTAGTGGGGGACAAAAACAACGGGTAATGATTGCCATGGCGATCGCTTGCAAGCCGGAAATTTTGATTGCTGACGAGCCAACAACGGCTTTAGACGTTACCGTACAAAAAGAAATTATCTTGTTGTTAAAAGAATTGCAACAAGAATATGGAATGAGTATCCTTTTTATTACCCATGATTTAGCCTTGGTTTCGGAAATAGCAGATCGGGTAGTAGTCATGTATAAAGGAAGTATTGTTGAACAAGGTAGCACAAAAGAAGTTTTTTTAAACCCCCAAAAAAATTATACCAAAGCATTAATCAATTCGAAGCCAAATTTAGAGCTAAGGCTACATACATTACCAACGGTTACAGATTTTATCGATGAAACTGTTGATAACACTGTATATACGAAAGAGGATAGAGCTCGTTTTCATGAAAAAATATATCAGAAAACACCTCTGTTAGAAATACGTAATTTAAAAAAAGAGTTTATTACCAAAGGGGCATGGTTTCAGAAAGACGAAGTTGTAAAAGCCGTAAATAATGTTTCATTTCAGATTTTTGAAGGAGAAACATTGGGCTTGGTAGGGGAGTCTGGTTGTGGTAAAACTACTTTGGGTAGAACTATTTTACATTTAGAAAAAGCAACTTCTGGACAGGTTCTTTTTGGAGGAAAAGACATTACACAGCTATCAAAAACAGGGTTGAAGAAACTTAGAAAAGACATTCAGATTATATTTCAAGATCCTTTTTCATCACTAAATCCAAGAATTACGGTTGGGAATGCTATTTTAGAACCGATGAAGGTTCACGGTATTTTGTCAAATAAGAAGGAAAGAATAACGTATGTTTTAGACCTGTTAAAAAAAGTGGGTTTAGAAGAAGAACATTTTAATAGATATCCCCACGAATTTTCGGGAGGACAAAGACAGCGAATTGGTATTGCAAGAACAATCGCATTACAACCGAAGCTAATTATTTGCGATGAGTCGGTTTCGGCATTAGATGTTTCTGTTCAAGCACAAGTTTTAAACTTATTGAATGAATTGAAAGCAACATTTAATTTCACATATATTTTTATTTCCCATGATCTTTCTGTTGTTAAATACATGTCAGACCAATTGGTGGTCATGAATCAAGGAGAGATTGAGGAGATTGGTGATGCGGATGTTATTTACAAAGCACCAAAAACAACGTATACGAAAACACTAATTGCCGCAATTCCTAAGGGGATCTAGCCTTTTTTTAATCTCTCAATAAGTGGTATATTGCACCCCGAAATTAGATAAGAATTCTTTATGAAAATAATTGTACCAATGGCCGGAATTGGGTCACGTTTAAGACCTCATACGCTCACAATCCCTAAACCTTTAACCGTTATTGCAGGAAAACCAATCGTACAACGTTTGGTAGAAGATATTACTGCAGTTGTAGCACAAGAAATAGATGAAATAGCCTTTATAATTGGACCAGCAGCAAAAGGGTTTCCCGCAAACACGAAAGAGACCTTATTGAAAATTGCAGCAGAATTAGGAACCAAAGGATCGGTATACATTCAAGAAGAAGCTTTAGGAACCGCACATGCACTATATTGCGCCAAAGAATCTTTGAGTGGTCCCTGTGTTGTTGCTTATGCTGATACATTATTCAAAGCAGATTTTAAATTAGACGCAAGTGCAGACGGTGCCATCTGGGTTAAACAAGTGGAAGACCCAAGTGCCTTTGGTGTCGTAAAAGTAGAAGACGGTTTTATTACCGATTTTATTGAAAAGCCAAAAGATTTTGTTTCAGATTTAGCGATTATCGGTATTTATTATTTTAAAGATGGAGATCGTGTAAGAAAGGAAGTTGAATATTTAGTTGACAATGATCTAAAAGAGAATAACGAATACCAATTGACCAATGTCTTAGAAACTTTAAAAAGAGAAGGTGCAAAATTTATTCCAGGAAAAGTAGATGCTTGGATGGATTGTGGTAAAAAAGATCCTACTGTAGATACGAATAAACAAGTGTTAGGTTTCGAGTATGAAGCCGGTAATAACCTAGTTTCTAAAGATGTTGTCTTAGACAATTCAGAAATTATTCAACCCTGTTTTATTGGTGAAAATGTACTGTTAAAAAACACAAAAATAGGACCCTATGTTTCTATTGGAGCAAACAGTATTGTTACAGATTCAACTATTAAAAACTCGCTAATTCAATCAAATGTCTCTATAAAAAATGCAGATTTAGAGCAGGCAATGATTGGAAATCATGCCAAATACAACGGGAAGTACACTTCTGTAAGTATTGGTGATTATACCGAATTATTATAAATGAAATTTATCACAAAGAATAGCGAAAAAAAAATTATAAAGCGTTCCTTTAAAAGTGCGCTAGTTCTTTGCTCTGTATTCTTTGTGCTCTTTTCGATGCCTTCATATGCACAAGATAGTATTGCGTTGCCAAAAGATTTGAATGAAGAAAAGGAGTTGAAATTCCAACAATATTTTTTTAAAGCTTTGGCAGAGAAATCGATTCGTAACTTTCAGAAAGCGATCGAAAATTTAGAAAGTTGCAATCAAATAATTCCAAACGATGTAGCTGTTTTCTTTGAGTTTTCTAAGAATTATTTTGCGCTGTATCAAATAGAATTGGCCAAAGAATATATTGATAGAGCTTTGGTAAAAGACCCAGAAAATTTCTGGATGTTACAGCATTTAGTTGCTGTTTTACAGCTTAGCAACAGCTATGCTGAAGCAATTGAAATACAAATTGAATTGGTAGCCCGGAAACCTAAAAATGTCGAACTAAAAGAAGGGTTGACAAAGCTTTACCTTAGGGATAATCAGCCAGAAAAAGCACTTGAGACTATAAATTTAATTAAAGAACAAAATGGATCTACAACGTATCTTCGAAACTTAAAAACGGCGTTAGAAAAAAGAAAATTAAGATTTAAAAAGGAAGAGGAACCGACGAAACTAGTTTCTTTTCAAGCGAAATTTGATTTTGATAAAACCTACCTATCTCTAGAACGATTATTGAAAAACTCTAAAAATGAAGTAGTTTTATTAAAGTATAGTAAACAAGGAATTCAGCGCTTTCCAGCCCAACCATACGTGTATTTGGTGCAAGGAAAAATCTTGAACCAACAGAAAGGGTACAAAAATGCGTTATCTATATTGAAAAGTGGGATTGACTTTGTAATTGAAGATGAAATGGAACAAGATTTTTATAGGGAAATTGCAAAATCATACAAAGGTCTGGGAAACCTTAAAGAAGAGAAAAAGTATTTAAAGAAATTAAATAAAGACTGAATCTGATGAAATACCTTTTTCGAATATGCGTTTTTTTGCTGTTTTTTACATCTTGTGGCACTAATAAAAGAGTCATTGATGCCAATGCAATTGCGGAAAAAATGTCTGCGAGAAAAGTTGCAAGAAAACATGTTGCAGCTAATTTTGATAAAAAGACGCTTGCAGCAAAAGTAAAAGTGAAGTTTGATAACGGCAAAACAAAAGAAAGTGTTTCTGTTACCATGCGCATTGTAAAAGACGAAATTATCTGGTTAAAAGTGACAAAATTTATTACTATTTTAAAAGTAAAAATAACTCCTACAAGCGTACAATACTATTCTCCTTTTTTTAAAAATTATTATGATGGCGACTTTTCAAGTTTGGTTGAACTATTAGGATTTGAAATTAATTTTGAACAATTGCAAAATGTACTTTTAGGGCAATCAATACAGAATGTGAAAAAGCAAAAACAACAACTTGAAATAAAAGACAATGCCTTTGTGTTGTCACCAAAAGTACAATCCGATTTGTTTAAGATCTTTTATTCAGTAAGCCCGTCACATTTTAAATTAGAGAAACAACAGATTGTAAACCCAATAAAACAACAGCAATTAGATATTTCATATTCGAATTACAAGATAATCGAAGCCGAAATTTTTCCCACAAATATCACTATTAAAGCACAACAAAAGAAGAAATATACTCATGTAGATGCAACGTTTAAATCCGTTAAATTGAATACAAAAGTAAATACTTCTTTTAGAATTCCAGCAAATTATAAACGCCTCAATTTATAATGATCAGACAACGGTTTTACATTCCATTCCTCATTTTCTTGTTAAGTACAGTTTGCATTTCTGGGCAAACTCGAAAGCAGTTAGAAACACAACGAAAGAAATTAAACCTCAAGATTAAAAAGGTAAATAAGTTACTTTTTGAAGCTAAAAACGATCAAAAAAATGCTTTAGTAGATTTAAGTGCCCTCAATCAAAAAATTGGTGTTCGCGAGAAATTGATTGAAACAATTCATTTAGAAGTCAAACTCTTATCCGCTGAAATTGTTGCTAATGAAAACAAAATCGCGAAGCTCAATACACGCCTATCTGCCTTGAAAGAAGATTATGCATCGATGATTTTTAAGTCATATAAGAGCAAATCTCAGCAAAGTAGAACCATGTTTTTATTGTCTTCTCGTAATTTTAGACAAGCCTATAAACGTTTGGAGTACATGAAGCAGTATGCTTCTTTTCGGAAAAAACAAGGAGAAGAAATAATTATACAAACAGACCTTATCAAGCAATTTATTGTTTCTTTAAATTTACAAAAACAAGAAAAAGACACATTAATTTTATCAGAAAACGAACAAAAAAATAAGATCGAACAGGATAAAAAAAATCAAGAAAAACTTGTTTCAGAAATTAAAAAGAAAGAAAAAAAATACAAGAGCGAACTTCGAAAATCGATTCGAGAAGAAAAAAAGATTGCACAAAAAATAGACAAACTAATTAGAGCAGCCATTGCGCGAGCAAACAGAAAAACAAGAGTAAGTTCAAACAAAACCAAGAAAAACGAATTTATTTTAAGCCCAGAAGCAAAAGCTTTAGCGGCAAGATTTGAATTGAATAAAGGAAAGCTACCCTGGCCTTTAAGAGAAAGTTTGGTTATTAGACGTTTTGGCAAACAACCGCATCCAACATTTAGTGGAATTACAATTAACAGTTCTGGCTTGCATTTGGCGACCAAAAAAGGCGAGTATGCATCTGCCATTTTCGGAGGAACTGTTCTGGCAATTCAATTGACTACTGAAAGAAAAAAGAATGTTTTAGTACAGCATGGTAATTATATAACGGCTTATAACAACTTAGAAAACTCTTTGGTTAAGATGGGTGATACAGTAACAATTGGCCAAGAATTAGGAAAAGTATATACCGATAAAGTAACAGGTAAAACAACGCTAATTTTTTTATTGTTTAAAAATACTACCCGTTTAAATCCAGCGTCTTGGATGCTCAAACGATAAGTGAACGTTGCATAACTTTTTTAATAATATTCTTTCTTGTGATTGCGGCGGTCGTAATTACTCCAGAAAATAATGCTGCTGCTACTCCTGCTGTAACGATGTCCTGACCGGTTAAATAAAAATTTTTAATTGGGGTTCTTGGCTTCAAGAAACGCTGCCTGAAGCGCTTTGGAGTATGGTCCAATCCATAAATTTCTCCTTCTTGATAATTGATGAAATGCTTTGTTGTTAAAGGGGTAGAAAGTTCATAATGTTCAATCTTTCCTTTTAGGTGCGGGAGTTGTTTGTATAATTCATTCAATAATCGTTGCGCAATTTTTTCCTTCATTGCAACATAGTCTTCGTCTCGTTTCATCCAGGTTGAACTTTTCCACTTGTCAAAAGGTTCGTACGGCAATAATGTAATGATATCTATGGTGCTTTTTCCTGGATACCGATTGGACCAATCTGAATCTTTTGCAGATGGAAAAGAAATATATACCACTGGAAAATCGGACTCTAAATCTTTTACATAATTATCGACTGCAGTGTCATGATCTATTTTATCTGGATAAATCCAATAGTTTGTTTTTGGTAATTTTAGTGCTTCAGGAGAACCTTTTAATCCGATATACAAACACGCATGAGAAACAGATCGCTTTACTGTTTTTAGTTGTTTTTTTAATTGATGTTTTTCTACAATTTGTTTTGGAAGTAATTTGTCATAGGTCGTCATAATCCCAGCGCCAGAAATAATATTTTTTGCAGAAAATATTTTACCGTCCTTCATTTTTACCCCAGTAGCTCTGTTTTTATTAATTATTACTTCATCTACTTCCGCACTAATTAAAATAGTACCTCCTGCATTTTCGATTACTTTATCAACGGTTGCTGCAATTTTAGAAGACCCTCCAATAGGAAAGCTTCCTCCAGAAAAATAATGACGGGCAACGGCAGCATGCATTACAAAACTACTTTGTTTTGGTGGCAAACCATAATCACCATACTGAGCAGAAAGCACTTTTATTAATGTTTCGTTTTTGGTGATAGATCTTAGAACTTCATCCGTTGTTTTGTCAGAAAAGGTATAAAATTTTTTTCGCAGTTTACCCCCAATTAAAGTACTTAGAATGGGTGAAAGTGCCTTGTCCATATAAAAGCCTTTACTCGTCTTTACCGCAGCAAAAACTAAGTCAACATAGGCTGTAATCGCTTCTTTCTCGTCTGGAAAATAGCTACATAATTTATCTTTAAAATTCTGCACCCCTTTCACAAAATCATACGATTTGTTTCCAATAATAATTTTATCATATACCGCTCCCATGTCTGCCCATTTGAGCTGATCGTCAGAAATGTAGTCGAATAATCTTTTTATGATTGCGTCTTCTCTTTGTACCTCGCCGATATAATGGATCCCAACATCCCATTCAAATCCTTTTCTCTTAAAGACATGCGTAAATCCTCCAGCAATATAATGACGTTCTAAAACCAAAACTTTCTGTCCTTCTTTTGCAAGAATTGCTGCGGAGGTTAAACTCCCCATTCCTGAACCAATAATGATGGTGTCGTACTGTTCTGCTAAGACTGGTTTTTTCTTGTAAGATTGAATCATTTTTAAAATTGAGATGTATCAAGCTAAGATACAATCTTAAAACTTAAAAGAAATTTAATGAGCTTTGTTCCTGATTTTTCAACTAAATCGGAATATTTTTGAACCTCTTATACAAATAAAGCTTTTAATTCTGTTGCGTCTGCGGGGTTAAGTTTTCCTGCTAGAATTAAACTCAATTGCTTTCTTCTTAATGCGCCTTCAAAACGTTCTTTTTCCAAATCTGTTTCTGGTGTAATTTGTTCAATTTCTACAGGTCTTCCAGTATCATCAACAGCTACAAAGGTGTAAATACCTTCGTTTACCTTTGTTTTTTCTCCAGACAGTCTGTCCTCTATCCAAACATCTGCAAAAATCTCCATAGAAGATTTAAAAGCACGAGATACTTTAGCTTCTACAGTTACCACACTTCCAACGGGTACAGATTTGTTGAAGGCAACATGATTCACTGAGGCAGTAACCACAATTCTTCTAGAATGACGTCTAGCTGCAATACTGCAAGCACGATCCATTCGGGCTAATAATTCGCCACCAAAAAGATTGTCTAAATAATTCGTTTCTCCAGGTAGAACCAAATCGGTTAATATTGTTAACGACGCTGAAGGTGTTTTTGAATTCATAAAAATATTTTTTACAAAGGTAAGAATCGCTCCTTAACGAAGGAGGGTATTAAAAGAAAAGGGATTTCGAATTTTTAGAATTTTTTTGCTAAAATCCAGGCGTCTTTAGAAACCTCTTTTTTTATTGTTGTTAGAATTGCAAGCGCTTCTTTGCGCGAGTAAAAACTATCGAAAGCAACTTGAGTGAGCCCCCATTTATTCAATCCTAAAATAGTAGCATTATAACCTTTCTTTTTTAGTTGTTTTAACTTCTTTTCTGCATTTTCTGGGAATTGAAAAGAACCAGCGACTACATGAAAAGATTTTGGAGATTCCTTGGTTACCTGTAAAGAAATTGTTGGTAATGGATTTGAAATAACAAACGTAGCTGCTTGTATTTTCTTGTCGATTGCTTCTTTTTGAGATGCATACATTTGTTCTTGCTGTCTTTCTTGGTATCCGTTGCGAACAATAAAACCTAGAGATAACAAAACAACAGCAGTAGCTGCATATTTAGCAAACAAAGGAATGACAGATTTGCTTGTGTTTGCAGGAACTGGATGTTTTATCGCTGGCGACGAAACCGTTGATAAACCAAAAGAATTTGTTAAGAAATTATGCTCTTTTTGGGGTTCGAAAATCAACTGTTTTTTTTCATTGAATGCGAGTGCTCCAATATTTTCAAAAACAACAGCACCATTTTTTAAAGATTCGTTCCAAGAAGCAACACTAGCATTGATTTTTGCAAGCGCTTTTTCAAAAGAAATATTTTCTACAGCGGCAATGTAGCTAACCACCAAGCCATCATTTTGCTTCAAATGCGTATTGAATGTTATTTGCTTTGTTGGTGGATGAAAAGTATGTGTAAAGGAATTGACTTTTGCGCCAATCTTATTCGTAATAAAACCACCAAAATTGGGTACAATTACACAATCATACCTATATAATAATTCGTTGATGTATTTTTCTACTGTCATATACACAAATATAGGAAATTTGTAAACCTGTAAACGCTGTTGGTCTAAAAATTATTAACAATTTTTTTATATCTTGGTAATCAAATTATTGCCTTTTGGAAGAAGAAAAATTATTAGCAATCTTACGGTTGCAAAGAAGCAAAGCCGTTGGCGACATTTTGGCCAAAAAACTCATTGTAAACGTGGGGGATGTTGCGCAAATCTTCAAAGAAAAAAAAACCACTTTAGCAAAAATTAATGGTATTGGAGACCATGTTTTAAAGCATTTGTTTGATTCGAGCAATGTTTTAAAAGCAAAACAAGAGTTAGACTATATTCAAGAAAATAACATTCAATACTCCTATTTTTTAGAGGATGGATATCCTACAAACTTACTCAATTGTATTGATGCGCCCATCCTTATTTTTAAAGATGGGCGCATCGATGTTTCGAATGATAAAATCATATCGATTGTTGGAACAAGAAATATGAGTTCTTATGGACGAGATTTTTGCAATCAACTTATCAAAGAGTTATCAATTTACAACCCTATAATTGTAAGCGGTTTTGCATACGGAGTTGATATTTGTGCCCACAAAGCTGCTATAAAAAACAACTTACAAACGATTGCGGTTTTAGCACATGGTTTCGAACATACATATCCAAAAGTGCATAAAAAATACATTCACCCAGTCAATGAAAAAGAAGGGTTTATCACCGAGTTTTGGCATGATGATCCACCACAACGTGAGAATTTTTTAAAAAGAAACCGGATTGTTGCAGGCATTTCAAAAGCAACAATTATTATAGAATCTGCAAAAAAAGGAGGTTCTTTGGTAACGGCAGACATTGCCAATTCATACGATCGAGATGTTTTCGCCCTGCCGGGAAGAGCTTCAGATATATTTAGTAAAGGCTGTAATGATTTGATAAAAAACAACAAAGCTGCTGTTGTAACTGCTGCCTCAGATATTGTGAAGATGCTGAACTGGGATTTGCAAGAAAAACCAGTACCAATCCAACAACAATTGTTTCTTGAATTGAATGAAAAGGAACAAAAGATATATGACTTTTTACATTTTAAAGGACAACAGGTTATCGATGTTATTTCTTTAGAATGTAATATTCCGGTATTTCAACTTTCACCGCTTTTATTGCAGTTGGAAATGAAAGGTGTTTTAAAACCTTTGCCGGGGAAGTTGTTTGAACTGATTTAATTATTCTTATTTTTGAGCAAAATCAATAGAAAGATGGCGGTAGAGAAAAAATTGATGTCTAAGAAAAAGCCAACATTTCCTATAAACGAAATGTTAGGGAAGTATTTGTTAAAATACAATAGAACCATAAAGATCCCTATTTTTTATGACGATTTATTACGTTTTCAAGGCTCAATTACGGTCTATGATAAAAGTGATGATGACACTCTTTGGATTCGAACCTATTATTCAGAATTTGACCGACAAGAAATTGATAAGAGTTTAAAAAAAATATACACGATGTTGCATTCCGATGGAAATGATGCAACCATCCCTTTTTTAAATGTAGATGCTATTGATTACTGTACGTTTGGGAATTCTAAGCCATTTCGTATAAAAATCAGAAATATTCTAAATGATAATTACACCTATTTTTATGTAAAAAAAGCGGATGCATCCCGGGTTTATGGTTTAGAGTTAGAGCATATTTTATCTCCCCATAACATGAATTTTTTGGTCTATAAAGACACCTTAATTGAAGAACATATTGCCGGAATTCCTGGAGACGATTTTATAAATGATTTCTTGCCAAAATGTACAGAAGCAGAAAAATCTCAAATTGCAAAAGAATTTGTAAAGTTCAAAGAACGGTGTTTAGTTCGTTTATTGGGAGATATGCGTTCGTATAATTATGTGATTATTCCAACACATGATTTTGATCAAATTATTTATAAAATTAGAGCCATTGATTTTGACCAACAATCTTTTGAAGGAAACTTAAAGGTTTACAATCTTCAGTTTATGAAAGAAAACTTTAAGATAGTAGAAATGGTGAGTAAAAAATTAGACAATAATTCCATCCTGCAGTATAAAGTTGAAGAGCGTTCTTTTATGGCAAAAAGAATGATTGCTGCACCAAGAAGAGCGGCTCGTTTGATAAAATGTATGAAGCAAGACACTATTTCTTTTCCAGGCAATGTTCAGTTGTTGAAAAAGCATTTGATAAAATATGTTGGAGATGTGAAATTTAAAGATTGTGAAAACATGGGAGAAGTTCTAGAAACTATTCTCGATTTTGTAAAACGAAATTACTTAGACATAAGTAACAAAGAATTGTTTTAAGCAAAGATTATTTTTTACTCCGTACACTTTCAATAGCAACCGTTATTAAAATCAATCCACCTCCAATATAGGTATTGGAGTTTGGAATTTCATTTAAAAAAAACACCGCCAAGCCAATCCCGAAAATGGGTTGCAAACTACTAATAATGGTGGTTGTGGTTGCCGAAAAAAACTTTAAAGAATGTAACATGAGGCTATGACCAACGGCAGTGGTTAAAAGCGCCAATAAGAGAAGGAAAGGAAACTGACTTTGCAGTCCGCTAAGATCCATAAAAAATAAAGTTGGCAATAGCAAGATGGTAATAATAACCGTTTGATAAAACATGAGCATGGTTCCGTTATAATTGGCAACATGTTTTTTTAAGATTAGGATTCGAATGGCATAACAAAGTGCAGAAAACACTCCAAATAAAATTCCTTTTACTTGTGTGCTTTCTAAATTAAATTCAGGGACTAAAAAAGAAACTCCCCCTAAAATAAGAAGCCCTAATGCAATGTAGACCGGGTCAAACTTCATCTTAAAAAAGAATGGTTCTAACAATGCCGTTATAATGGGAAATGTATAGAGAGACAAAATACCCAAAGCAACATTAGAAAGTTTTAAGGCATAAAAATAAGTTACCCAATGCGCTGCCATAAAAACCCCACTCATAAAAAAAGGAAGGTATTCTTTTTTTGAGTGGATGCGTAAATCGATTTTTTTGGAGGTACAGTAAACATATAAAAATACCATTGCTAAAGAAGCTCGAAACCAAATAATGACTTCAGTAGGGAGTGCAATGTACTTGCCTAAGACCCCAGAAGTACTTATAAATAGGGTTGCTAATAATAAATTAGAAAAATTTTTAAGATTTGAATTTTGCAAAATTTATATTTTTTGTAAAATAGCCAAAGCTGTTTTTACGGAGTCAATTCTGATAAAAGTGATCAGCAGACGCAACCCGTTCTTAGTTTCTTTTTCTTTCATGACACAACTTTTTCCATTTTGTTGCACATATTTTAATATTTTCGTGAAGGCTTCCGTTTGATAAAAATCACTCTGTTGATTCGCTACAAAATAGCCAAGCATTCTTTTCTGTTTTAAAATAATTTTTTCCAATCCTAAAGCCTTTGCCAACCACTTTATTCGAACAGAATCTAAAAGATCACTGACTTCATCGGGTATTTTTCCAAAGCGATCTACTATTTCTGTTTCAAAAATGGTCAATGCTTCATCAGTTTCAAGGGTTCCTAGTTTGTTGTACAAACTCAATCTTTCAGTGACTGAATTCACATAATCATCCGGAAATAAAATTTCAAAATCGGTGTCAATTTGCACTTCTTTTACAAATTCTGTTGGTTTGGAAAGGTCTTTTGGGTACAACTCTTTAAACTCATTTTCTTTCAGCTCATCGATGGCTTCTTTTAGAATTTTTTGATAAGTATCAAATCCAATATCATTAATAAAACCACTCTGTTCTCCACCTAATAAGTCTCCAGCACCTCGAATTTCTAGATCTTTCATTGCAATATTAATTCCGCTCCCTAAATCAGAAAACAACACTAGCGCTTCAATTCTTTTTCTTGCATCATCTGTCATCATGTGATAGGGAGGCGTAATGAAATAACAGAAGGCTTTTTTGTTGGAACGCCCAACTCTACCTCTCATTTGGTGCAGGTCAGACAAGCCAAAATTATTCGCATTATTAATAAAAATCGTATTGGCATTTGGTACATCCAAGCCGCTTTCTATAATGGTAGTGGATACCAAAACATCAAATTCATTGTTCATGAACCCGAGCATTAATTCTTCTAATTTTTTGCCATCCATCTGTCCATGACCGATTTTAATTTTTGCTGATGGAATTAAGCGTTGTAGCAGTCCAGCAACCTCTTTGATGTTTTCTATTCGATTATGAATAAAGAACACTTGTCCTCCTCGAGAGATTTCGTAAGAAATAGCATCTCGTATGGTTTCTTCGCTAAAGCGAATTACATTGGTGTCTATCGGGTGTCTGTTAGGTGGCGGTGTTTTTATCACAGACAAATCTCTTGCCGCCATTAAACTAAATTGTAAGGTTCTTGGAATTGGTGTTGCAGTCAATGTCAAGGTATCTACATTTTCTTTTAATGTTTTTAGTTTGTCTTTAACTGCAACGCCAAATTTTTGTTCCTCATCGATAATTAACAAGCCTAAATCTTTAAACGCGATTCGTTTGTTTGTTAATTGATGTGTACCAATAATGATATCAACTTCGCCACTATTAACACCTTCTATTGCCGCTGTTTTTTGTTTTGCAGTCCGAAAACGATTTAAGTAATCAATCTTTATTGGAAAGCCTTTTAAACGTTCAGAAAAGGTTTTAAAATGTTGAAAAGCCAAAATAGTCGTAGGGACTAAAATAGCTACTTGTTTTCCGTTATCTACTGCTTTAAAGGCAGCTCTAACTGCTACTTCTGTTTTTCCAAAACCAACATCACCACAAATCAATCGATCCATGGGTTGTTCTCTTTCCATGTCGTTTTTTATGTCTTGTGTTGCTGAAAATTGATCGGGGGTGTCTTCGTACATGAAACTTCCTTCCAATTCATGTTGCATGTGCGTATCTGGACCAAAAGCAATTCCTTTTTGTAGCTTTCTTTTCGCGTATAACTGAATTAAGTTGAAGGCGATGTGTTTGACTCTTGCTTTTGTTTTTTGCTTGATTTTTTTCCAAGCTCCAGAACCTAATTTATAAATTTTGGGTGGTTTTCCGTCTTTGCCATTAAATTTAGAAATTTTATGCAGTGAGTGAATACTTACATATAAAATATCTCTATCTCCATATACGAGTTTTATGGCTTCTTGTTTTTTACCTTCTACATCAATTTTTTGTAAGCCTCCAAATTTTCCAATTCCGTGGTCCATATGGGTCACATAATCTCCGATTTCTAATTTATTTAATTCTTGAAGTGTAATGGCTTGCTTTTTTGCATATCCATTTTTTAATTTAAATTTATGATAACGCTCAAAAATTTGATGATCCGTATAACAAACTAATTTTGTGTGAACGTCAACAAAACCTTGGTATAATGGGAAAACAATAGTTTCGAAATGAACTTCAGTTTCGGCATCCTCAAAAATGTCATGAAATCGATTTGCTTGTTGCTCGTTGGCACAAAAAATATAATTGGTAAAACCTGCCTTATGATACTCGTTTAAGTTTTCTATTAATAAGTGAAACTGTTTGTTAAACGAAGGTTGTGGAAGCGTGTTGAATGTAACTTCCTTCTTGTTGCCGATATGAAATTTTTCAAGGTTTTTTTCGTTTCCAAAATTTACCAAAGAAAAATCTAGTAATTGCTTTTTTATAAAGGCACCATCACAAAATAAATCGACGGGTTTGGCGTGTTTTATTTCTTCGGATAAGTTATCAAAAGCTTCTTCCGCTTTTTTGAAAAACAAATCTAAACTGCCGGTAAGGAGGTCGTTGTTTTTTGAAAAAACAAGGGTCTTGTCAGAAATGTATTTTAAAAAACTTTCTCGACTTTCTTTTAGTGTTTTGTTTTCAATATTTGGTATGATCGCTATTTTTTTTAGCTTTTCTTTAGACAATTGTGTAGCAACGTCAAAAGTTCGAATACTGTCTATCTCGTCTCCAAAAAACTCAATTCGATAGGGTTCATCGTTTGAAAAAGAAAATACATCAATAATTCCTCCTCTCACAGAGAAATCACCCGGTTCAGTGACAAAATCGACACGCTTAAATTTGTATTCAAATAAAATTTCATTTACAAAATCTAATGATAAGTTTTCGCCAACAGTAACTTTTAAAGTATTCTTTTCTAATTCCTTCTTCGTTACTACTTTTTCAAACAATGCTGTTGGATAGGTAATAATTACCGCCGGTTTTTTTCTAGAATTAATTCTATTTAAAACCTCAGAACGCAATAAAACATTTGCATTGTCGGTTTCTTCAATTTGGTAAGGTCTTCGATACGAACTTGGATAAAAAAGCACATTCTTCGCTCCTAAAAGTTGTTCCAAATCATTTAAATAATAGGCAGCTTCTTCCTTATTGTCAAAAATTAAAAGATAGGGTCTGTCTGTTTTTTTAAAAGTTTCAGCGATTACAAAAGACAACGAAGAGCCCACTAAATCCTTCAGTTGAAGAGAAGTCTTGTCTTGTTGAAGCGCTTTAATGATCTGCGAAATATTTTCAGATTTTTGATACTGATCTACAATGCTCTGTTTGCTCAACGAACTAAATTTTTATACAAATGTAAGCTCTATAATGATAAAAAACCATTTTCAATTTTATTTTCTATTCAAATAGAATATATTTACAAAATTTACCTTAAGTCCCTCAAGAAAAACGAGACTTCAATACCCCAATTTAATGATATTAAATAAAAACTTTTTACTTACAATATTTGTATTAATTTTTACAATTCCTTTCTTGGCTCAAAGTAAAGAAAGTAAATGGACTGCAGGAGTTAGTTATGCACTCGCAAAATATACTCCAGAGCAATCAAAACTTATGGGATATCAATTTGTACACCAATTTCCGAGACTCGATGTTTCTCGACATTTGGTAGGCGGATTCTCATTGAATGCTGCAGTAGCAGCAGGTCAAATTATAGATCCACAGTTAAACGAATACCTAACCCTAGATGCTACGGTTCGATATGATTTTAATCGATCAGATGATAACGCAGTGCCTTATTTGTTATTAGGGGTAAGTTCTATTAATGCGTTAATATCCTCATCGACCTTAAATTTTGGTGCAGGAAATACGCTCTGGTTTTCTCAACAGTATGGGGTTAATTTTCAAGCCATGCTGAGGTATTCATCGGACAAAACCTATTTGCAAAAATCCCATAAATATTTTTCTGTGGGTATCGTATATAGTTTCATACCAAGAAATCTAGTAAGAAGGGTTTGGGGAAGGTAATGTCAAAATCAATATTAATTTTCGTTTAGATTTATCATTTCAAGCAATATCATATTCATTTTGCTTGAATTTATATAGCCATTCAATTGTGCCTCAATTTCTAATTTAGAATTTAAAATTGTAGTTGTTGGGTATGTGATGCTTCCTTTTATTGATGCCAATTCGCTGGCCAATTCGTGAATGCCTGTATTTGTTCCTTTAGGCATATAATTAAAAGTTTTACCTAAAAATGAGATGTCCTCTTTTTCTTCACCATCTAGTTTTATAAAGTAAAAGTGCTCATTTAAGAGACGTACTACTTTTTCATTTTTAAATGTATTCTTTTTCATTCCTGAGCAAAATTTGCACCAATCTGTGTAGATAAAAACAACAATAGGTTTAGGGTTTTGCTGCTTTAATTTTTCTA
>Ga0209119_1000509_pt1 | contig 39486 bp, 34 predicted proteins | sample COG_03_FD_184747 | JGI IMG/M metagenome (GOLD analysis project Ga0209119, IMG submission 184747) | Pelagic Microbial community sample from North Sea - COGITO 998_met_03 (SPAdes) (version 2) | ecosystem: Environmental > Aquatic > Marine > Neritic zone/Coastal water | place: Helgoland, sampling...
TCCTATAGAGCCGTGGTAGACCACCACGTTGATAGGCTGGATGTGGAAGCGCAGTAATGCGTGTAGCTGACCAGTACTAATAGCTCAATTGGCTTGATTTATGCACTGAAAAAAATTTTTATAGAATTATAGATATAATTAAATTCTAATACCTCTATCGATCAATTGTGTCATGACTTCTTCATGAAAAGTTTGTAATAGCTCTTTCGAAAAGATAAACATGAAATGAGTTTAAGAAAAAATTACATTTTTTTAAAATGATGAAAAAGAAATATACTGTTGATATTTTCAACGAATTAAAAATTTTTGATATTAATATTAATGAATTAAGAAGTAATCATTTTTATAAAAATGCTCTTATTAATAGAGATTTTTATTATAATAAATATAAAAAATATTTAAATAAAAATCACAATAGCTGTCATCTCTGTAAAAATAAAACTAGTAAAATATTTATTACTTTTAAAAAATATCAACTTAGAAAATGTTTAAAATGTGATGTGATTTTTAATAACCTAAATTTAAAAAAATTTCAAAAATCTGATTTTTTCAAAGAAAATAAAGTTAATTTAAAAGATTTTAAAGAAGAAATGATTAAAACTTTTAATTATAGAAAAAAAAATTTTGGATTAGAAAGATTAGAGTACATAAAGAAAAAAATCTTTCCTAATCAAAAAAAAATTAACGTTTTAGATCTAGGGTGTGGATCAGGATATTTTTTAAGCGTTCTTAATGATAATAATATTAAAAATAAAGGTATAGACCTAGATAAAAGCAGAATTAACTTTTGCAAATCAAAAAAGTTAAATGTAGAACTTTCAAATCTTTCAAATGAAAAAAATAACTCATATGATCTAATAACAATGTTTGACGCAATTGAGCATTTTTATAATCCAATTTTAGAATTAAAAAATGCAGCAACAAAATTAAAACCAAAATCTTATATATTGGCATATACGCCCAACATAAACTCATTATCTTTTGAATTAATGAAATCAGAATTAAACTTATTTGCTGTATTCAGGCATATATGCTTTTTTAATGAAAAGTCTTTAAAATATTTGTGCAAAAAAACGGGTCTTAAAATTAAGTCGATTGAATACTTTGGCCTTGATGTTAAAGATTATTTTCAAGCTATTGAATTTAAACAAAATATTGAATTAAATAGTAGATTAAAACTATTTGCAGATTTAACTCAGTCAATTATAGATAAGCAAAAATTAGCCAATTCTATGAGAATAATATTTCAAAAAGTTTAGGCTAAATTATATTTAAAATTAAGACTCTAAAAAAATGAAAAAAAAAATTATATTAGTTGGTGGAGCTGGATATATAGGCACTGTTTTAACAGATCATCTTTTAAACAAAGGCTATAAGGTTAAATGTATAGACAATTTAATTTATGAACAAGATGACTGTTTGAGTAGTTTTTTTAAAAACAAAAATTATGAATTTATAAATATTGATATAAGACAAAAAAATCTATTAGTTGAACACTTTGATGTTGATTGTAGCGTTGTTCTATTAGCCGGTCTAGTGGGCGATCCGATTTCAAAAAAATATCCTCAAATAAATGATGAGATAAATTTGAGTGGAATTTTGAATATTATTGAAATCTGTAAAGAAAAAAATATAGAAAAATTGATATTTACATCAACTTGTTCAAATTATGGTATTACTGAGAACAATATAAAGGCTAAAGAAGACCATAACTTAAACCCTCTTTCATTATATGCCTCAGCAAAAGTTCAGATTGAAAAATATTTGATGAGCATAAATAAAGACTCATATTTAAAACCTACCATTTTAAGATTTGCTACTGCTTTTGGTTTATCACAAAGAATGCGTTTTGATTTAACAGTAAACGAATTTACAAAAGAGTTAATTCTTGGAAATGAGTTGATAGTCTATGACCCGCTTACCTGGAGACCATATTGTCATACTCAAGATTTTGCTTATCTAATTGAAAATGTTATTTCAGCAGATGTAAATAAAGTTGGATTTGAGATTTTTAATGTTGGGGATAATGAAAATAATTTTACAAAACAAATGATAGTTGATGAAATTTTAAAAATTTATCCAAAAGGCAGAGTAAAATATCTTGAAAAAGGTTTTGATAGAAGAAATTATATAGTTGATTTTTCTAAAGTTAATTCAGTGTTAGGATTCAAGCCTAAATATACAATTAAAAAAGGAATAGAAGAAATTATTATAGAAATTAAAAAAAATACATTTAATTTTGAAAATAAGAACTTTTATGGAAACTATAATTTAAATCTATAACTCAGTGATATCACTCCACGAACCAACATTAATGGGAAATGAAAAAAAATATCTAAATGAATGTATAAGCTCAAATTGGATTTCAACATCTGGAAGGTTTATAAATCTTTTTGAAAAAAAAGTATGTCAATATACTAAATCAAAATATGCCGTGGCAGTTAATAGTGGGACTTCCGCCCTTCACTTAAGTTTATTGCTATCTAATATAAAACCAGGAGATGAGGTAATTGTTCCAACTATAAGTTTTATTGCACCAATAAATGCAATAAATTATTGTAAAGCTAACCCTATCTTTATGGACGTAGATAAATTTCTTAATATAGATATTAGCAAAACAATTACTTTTTTAGAAAATGAAACATTTACAAAAAAAAAATTTACATATAATAAAAAAACTAAAAAAAAAATTTCCACAATTATTGTTGTCCATGTTTTTGGAAATCTTGTAAATTTGAAACAGTTAATTAAGATTTGTAAAAAGAAAAATATTAACTTAATAGAAGATGCAGCAGAAAGCTTTGGCTCATATTATAAAAATTTTAAAGACACCAAACACGCTGGCACAGTTGGAAAATTCGGATGTTTGTCTTTTAATGGCAATAAAACTATCACATGCGGTGGTGGAGGTGTTATTTTAACTCAAAAAAAAGAATTAGCAGATAAAGCTAGATATTTAGCCACACAAGCAAAAAATAAGCCAGTTGAATTTGTTCACAACAATATTGGGTACAATTACAGGATGACCAATTTACACGCAGCTATTGGAGTTGGCCAAATTGAAAATATCAATAAAGTATTAAAAAAAAAAAAAAAAATTTTTCAACTTTATGTTGATAAAATATCAAAAATAAATGGGATTTCTATGATTTTACACCCAAACTATTGTTCAGCTAATAATTGGATAAATTTAATCCAATTAAATAAGATAAAATATAAAAAAAATATAAAACAATTAATCAAAATCTTTACTACCAATAAAATTCAAGTAAGACCAATCTGGTTCTTAAACCATCTTCAGAAACCATATGTAAATTGTCAGAGATATAATATTATCAATGCTCAAAAATTTCTTGATTCAGTTTTGTGCTTGCCATCAAGCACAAGTTTAAACAACATTAAAATAAATAAAATTGTAAATATTTTAAAAAAATACGAGATATAGTTATTTTTTATAAATTTAAATGAAAATACAAAATAGAAAAATTTCAAATATAAACCCACCTTTCATTATTGCTGAGATAGGAATAAATCATAACGGCAATATGTTAAATGTATTTAGATTAATAGATTATGCGGTTGCTGCAAAATGTGATGCTGTAAAATTTCAAACAATAAATGTAAGTAAATTAATGATTGGCAATACACCTTTGGCTAATTATCAAAAAAAAACTAAATTTAAAACAATGAATGATTTAATTAATAGATATAATTTAAACCACTCAGATTTTATTAAAATTAGAGATTATTGTAAAAAAAAAAAAATAATTTTTTTATCTACTCCATTTGATGTTGAAAGTGCTTTCTTTTTAAACAAAATAAATGTTCCAGCATTCAAAATTTCATCTTCCGACAATGATAATATTTTTTTAATTGAAACAATAAAAAAATTTAAAAAACCCGTTATAATTTCATCTGGAATGACTAAAATTGATGAATTGAAAAAAATACTCAAATTTATTAGGTTTCCAAAAAATAGATTGGCAATTCTTCATTGTATTAGCGATTACCCAACTGATATAAAAAATTCTCAATTAGGTGCAATGGATCAACTTAATAAGTTAGGTTATCAAATAGGGTTTTCAGACCACACAATTGGCTCATCAGCAGCTATAGCCGCGGTTGCAAAAGGAGCCACGATTATCGAAAAACATATTACTTTAGATAAAAATATGGAAGGTCCTGATCATAAAGCATCTTTGGAATGTAAAGATTTAAATAAATTTGTCAAAAACATATGTGATATAAAATTTAGTTTAGGCAAAAAAAGAAATTTTATTAGTAAAAAAGAAACAGACACAAAAAAAGTTGCAAAGAAAGCTATTTATTTTTCAAAAAAATTAGACAAAAATCATAAGATTAAAAAAAGTGATTTGATTGCCCTAAGGCCTAGACTTAATGGGGTCTCACCAATGGAATATAAAAAAATTATTGGAAAACGTTTAAAAGACCCCGTTAAAGCTGAAACAATTTTTAATAAAAACAAAATTTGATAAAACGGCTGTTATAATAAATGTTAAAAAAGTAAATAATTAAAAGAATCTTATAATTTTTAATGAAAAAAATATTATTTATTTCCAGCTCTAGAGCTGATTATGGATTAATAAGGGACGTAGTTCTTCAGACTCAAAAAGTTAATAAAAATACATATTTAATGGTAACAGGATCTCATTTATCTTCAGAATTTGGACAAACAATTAAAGAAATTCAAAGAGATAAAATTAAAAAAATTATTAAAAAAAAATTATTTAAAAATAAAATACATAAAAAAAATTTTAGTGATATGCAGATTAGTAGCTATATTGCTGAGTCAATAAATATTACTGCACAAGTATTAAAAAGTTTATCTCCTGATATTATGGTTATATTGGGTGATAGATACGAACTACTAGGTAGCGCAATATCAGCAATGTCTTTTAGAATACCAATTGTACATATTCATGGTGGGGAAGTGACAACGGGGGCTTTCGATGATTCTATTAGAAATTCAATATCTAAATTATCACATTTACATTTTCCAGTACATGAACAATACAAAAAAAGATTAATTCAATTGGGAGAAAACCCAAATACTATTTTTAATTATGGTGCATTAGGAGCTCACTCAATATCAAAAACTAAATTATTATCAAAATTTAAATTAGAAAAAAAACTTTCCATTCAATTAAAAAAAAAATTAATTTTAGTTACTTACCATCCCGTTACTCTAGAGAAGGATCAGTCTAAATATCAGATAAAAAATTTAATTAAATTTTTGAATACTCTGAATAATGAGATAATTATAATTACATCATCAAATTTTGATAATGAATCAGATATTATAAAAAAAGAAATTTTAAATTTTTCAAGAAATAAAGATAATGTTTTTTACTATAATTCTTTGGGAAATGAAGTGTATATTTCTCTAATGAAGATTGCTTACTTAGTTATAGGAAATTCATCAAGTGGTGTTTTAGAAACACCTAGTTTTGGAACAAAAACAATAAATATAGGTAATAGACAAAGTGGAAGAATTATATCTAATAATATAATTAATTGTGACTATGATTTTTATTCAATTAAGAAAGCATTTTTGAAAATTAAAAAAAGATCAAACAAAATTTCAAATCCTTTTTTAAAAAAAAATACACCAATAAAAATTGTAAAAAAAATTCTAAATTTTAAATTTAATTTAAAAAAAAAATTTTATGATATCTAAAAATATTTACCTAGGAGACTCTAGTATAAAAAAAACATTTATTAAATTAGATCAAACTATTAATGATGCTTTAAAAAGTCTTACTAACTCTAATGCCAAAATATGCATTGTTGTAGATAAAAAAAACTTTTTTAAAGGAGTTTTAAATGATGGTGATATTAGGAGAGCTCTATTGAAAGGAAAAAGTTTAGATACAAAAATACATAAAGTTTATAATAAAAAACCAGTAGTACTAAAAAAAAATTTTAACAAAAAGGTTGCTTTACAAAAGTTAAAAAATAAAGAAATCGATCAAGTTCCTATTGTTAGTGATAAAAAGGTAATAGGTATTTTTAATAGAAATAGACCAATATTTCAAAATTTAAAGATTCCAGTTGTAATTATGTCTGGTGGAATTGGCTCGAGATTGAAACCTGTCACCGCTAAAATTCCAAAAGCTTTAGTCCCTATAAAAAAAATACCAATGTTATCTATGGTTATAAATAATATACAAAAACATGGATTCAATAATTTTACACTAACTACATTTTACAAAAATAGATTAATTAAAAATTATTATAAAAATGGCAAAAATCTCAATGTAAAAATTGATTATATTACAGAAAAAAAACCCCTAGGAACAGCAGGCTCTCTATCTCTTCTAAAAAAAAAAATTAAGGAAAAATTTTTTTTATTAACAAATTGCGATGTATTAAGTGAAATAAATTATAGAAGTTTATTAGATTTTCATATTAAAAATAAAGCTGATTTAACTATAGCAGTTAAAAAATATGTTACAGAAAATCAATATGGGGAAATAAATACAAAAGGTATCAGAGTAAGTAATATTATTGAAAAACCAAAAAAAAATATAATAATTAATTCTGGAATCTATGTTTTAAAAAAAAATTGTATCAAAAATTTAAAGTACAATCATTATACAGACATGAATGAATTTATAACAAAATTAATCAAAAAAAAGAAAAAAGTAATAGCATTTCCATTTTATGAAAATTGGTTTGATCTAGGTACAAAAGAACAATTAAAAATTTTTAAAAATTATACAATATAGTGAAAAATTTAATTATTATACCTGCAAGAGGAAGCTCAAAAAGAATTAAAAATAAAAATCTTGTAAAAATTTTGAACAAGCCTTTAATTTCATGGACAATCAATTTTGCTAAAAAATTAAGAAAAAAAGATTATGATATTGTTGTAACTAGCGATTGTACTAAAATTAAAAAAATTTGCAGGATTGAAAATATTAACTTTTTACAAAGACCAAAAAAAATAGCAAATGATTACGCCACAATGCATGAGGTAATTTTTCACGCTTTAAATAATTTGAATCAAAATTATAAATATATTGTTTTATTACAACCAACATCACCTTTAAGGAAGTTAAACTCGATTTATAAATCAATAAAAATTTTAGATATTAAAAAAAAATTTGATAGTCTCATTCATTTAGCAAAAGTCTCTTCTTTTACAGGTAAAGTAATTGATAATTTGTGGATACCAGATTATAAATTAAATAAAAGAACACAAGATATTAAAGATAAATGTTTGCCTACAGGAAATCTTTATGTTTATAGATCCATTTTATATAAGAATAAAATTCAACTCCCAAAAAAAACATATGGTTTGATTTCTCATAATGAAAAATGGGTTGATATTGATAACCAAGAAGATTTAACAATTTTGAATTTTTATTTGAAAGAACCTAAGAACAGGAAGATTTTATTTAACGGTAGATAAAAATAAAATTATAAGACTAAAATTTTTATTCATTAATTAAAATATCATGTATGTTCATAACATCAGGAATTGATAAAAATCTTGATATATTTTTATTAACATCAAGTTGAAAAATTCCCGCATTGCACATAATATTATTAATTTCCGAACCCATATCTTTACTTAAATACATGTCTTCACTTTGGCCGACGTAAAAATAAGTTCCATCATGAGCCAAACCTCTTATAAAACCTGAAAATTTAGAAATCTTTTTTGTGCCTAAGAGTAAATATTTATTAAACGAATCTAATATATAGATCTGACCGTCTATGACTTCAGGACTATGTGGTTGGCTTAGATTAGAGATTAAATCGTTTATATTTTTACTATCGGTCTCTATTTCTGATACACCACCATCAAATATTCCTTTTCTCCAAAGTCCTGATCTAGAAAAATATGAAACTAGAAGGCTCGACCCTAATACCGTAATATCATTTATATGACATTGACCATCCACAAATTTTTTTGATTTGTTTGAGAAAATTATTTTGTCAATCAATTTAAAATTTTCTTGATCATAAACTGAAATCTCATCAGTAGCCGTGTTTGGTACATAAAAACTCTTCTTCTCAGGTATATGAGCTATACCACAATAATTTGGTTTTTCATTTTGATCCTTGCTTTGATCTAAATTATATTTTTGAATTATCTTAAAATTACTATCAAATACATGGACCTCTTTTTTAATATACTCAATTACATAATAATAATCCTTTAGTTTTATCATTTGTCTGTATTGACCATCAATTTTTTTTTCATATTCTTGATTTGCTACATTTGCGATAAATATACCACCACCAAGCTTACTACTTCTTGCTTTACCTAAGTCAAAATAATCTGATGATGAAAATATTATATCTTTTGAATTTTTTTTTAACTCTTGAAGTTTGCCCCATTCTCGAATTTGTGGAGTACAGCAGAAATTTTTTTCTGCTTCGAGGTTATATTTCTCTAATTCAGATATAATGGTATCTGGTTCTGCAGTTATCACAACATACTCTTCATCAAAATTAAATTTTTTAAGAATTTCTGGATTTATCACCTTGCAGTCTAAAAAAAGTGTATTTTTGTAAGCTGGATTATTATCTAAGATAATAATTTCAATTTTTTCCTTATAAATTTTTGATAGAGTTTTAGGAACCCAATCTTCTGATCTGCCAAAGAAATATACTCTTTTTTTTTGTTTTAATATTTTATTTAAAATAGGCCAATCTAACCAAATATTCATGAGCTAACTTACCTGTTTTTTTAGTTTCCATTTACCATTTTTTTTTGTCCAAAGGTGTGTCGCACGCCATTTATCACAAATTTGATGAAATTCTTTATCATTGATATTACAATATTCTAAAAATTTACTATAATATTTCTTAGGAAACTCACCATCATATTTTTTTACTAATTTAACTCCTTCTTCTCTTGTCAAATGTTTTTCACGTATTTCATGAGCTGCATCTGAAGTTGCTCTTCCAATACCAAATTTTAAGAACATAAAATAAAAATGGAAACCATCAATGGCGTCATCAAGAGACGCATACTTTGAAAAAGTACCCTCTGATCGTCCATCTGGATTAGCTTTAAAACCAGTGTTTTTTGTTGAATAATAATAATGTTCTTGAGGATCCCAAAACTGGTAGTAACTCCAAAATTGTCTATTTATTTTTTTTGATAAAATTTCATCTATCGGTGGTGACAAATAAATATCCATTTCTTTTTTAGTATAACCTTTTTTTATCCATTTTTTTGCCTCAAAATCAGAAAACCAATATTTTACTTCATCCTTTGGTGAAAAAGATTTTTCTGAAGCACTTTTTTCTCCACCATATTCAAACTCACCATTTTCCCCATCCATAATTAAACTGATATCAAATTGTAGCGCCATCTTAACAGGAAAACTTACCTGTCCATAAATAAAAGGTTGGAATGGATCGCCTATTTCAATCAGAGAGTCCCTAGTTAATCTTCTGTGAACTTCTCCATTTGGTGTTCCTAAAATATTGCTCAGACCAGAATGAATTAATCCTTGAAAGTTTTTCCACCCAATATCTGTATAAATATGGGGCGCCCATGTTACCGTAAGAGGATTCATATTATATTTGTATTTAAGTTTATGTGCTACTACTGCACTGTCCTTGCCACCACTTGAAGGAACAATGACATCAAATTTACCATTTTTTTTTCTATATTTTGATAGTAGGTTCTTTAATTCTTTTTCTCTTTCAGGCCAACTAATTCTATTTTTATTTTTTATATTTACACATGCGTTACAAACCCCATCATTATTAAAACTTATTCTAGGTCTTTGATTTGAAATAATACAATTTTTACAAAATTCTACTGTTTTTGGGAGATTATATGTTTTTATAATGTTTTTTTTTTTAAATTTTAACATTGCTAGTTTTAAATATAATTTTATAAGATTTAATATTGATTACTAAATATAATTTATACGCTTATAAAGCAATATGAAAAGAATTATTTCTAAATTAGATATAAAAGGTCCTAATTTAGTTAAAGGGGTAAATCTCGAAGGTTTAAGAGTATTAGGTGAACCCAGTTTTTTTGCAAAAAAATATTATGAAAATTTATCTGATGAAATTATTTATCATGATTGTGTTGCAAGTCTTTATGGTAGAAATAATTTTTTAGATTTAATTGAAAAAACATCATCTGACATATTCATTCCAATCTCAGTCGGCGGTGGACTTAAAAGTTTAAAAGATATAGAAAAAGTTTTAAGCGCAGGAGCAGATAAAGTATTTATTAATTCTGCAGCTATAAAAAGACCTAAGTTTTTAATTGAAGCAAGTAAAAAATTTGGATCAGCAAATATTTGTCTTTCAATAGAAGTTGTTAAAAATTCAAATAATGAATTTATATGTTTAAGTAATTATGGTCGAGAGATCTCTAATAAAAAGTTATCTGATTGGTTTTATGAAGCTCAACAACTCGGTGTTGGAGAAATTATTTTAACTTCAGTTCCATGTGATGGTATGGGAAATGGATTTGATCAAGAAATTTTAGAATTAATTTATGAAAAAATTAAAGTTCCATTTATAATTCATGGTGGAGCAGGCAATGAAAAGCAAATCTATGACGTATTGAAACATGACAAAGTATCTGGAGTTGCTATATCGTCAATGCTACATTACTCTGTAGTGAGAGAAAAAAATTTTAAATTTGAATCAAAAAGTGAAGGAAATACACAATTTTTAACATTCTCAAAAGATACAATTAATTTTAAGAAAACTAGCATTTTATCTATAAAAAAATATTTAAAAAAGAAGGGAATTAAAGTTAGGTTATGAGGTATATTTCAGTCATTGATACAGGAATAAACAATCTTAGAAGCATTATTGGTGCGGTAAACCATTTAGGTTTTAAAACAATGATTACTAATGATAAAGATAAGATTATGAATTCTGCAGGGCTTATTTTGCCAGGAGTCGGATCCTTTCCTGCAGGAATGAAAAAACTTAAAGATAGCGGTTTAGATACAATTATAAAAAGATATTTTAAAAAAGATAAACCTATACTAGCTATTTGTTTAGGCTTTCAAATGTTATTCAGCTCCAGCAATGAGTTTATAAATACAAAAGGCTTAAATATTTTGAACGGTAAAGTGAAGTCTCTTAAAAGTCTTAATACTAACAAAATTGTTCCAAATCTTGGATGGAATATATTAAATTATAAAAAAAATAAAAATAATGATTTGTTTAAAAAAGTAAATCTTAAGCCTTCAATATATTTCATACACTCTTATTACGTTGAAGCAAAAAGTATAGATTATATAACTTCAACTATTAGTTTTGGAGGAAAAAAAATCACTACTTCTATTCAGTATAAAAATTTATATGGTGTACAATTTCATCCTGAAAAGAGTGGACATAATGGATTAAAAATTATTAAAAATTTTCTTACACAAACTGAAAAAAAAAATGAAAATAAAATATAATCTACCGAAAAAAATAATTTTTTGTAAAAAGTGTGTGATGTCAAATCAAAGACCTGGTTCAATATCAGAATTTTTTCATACAAAAGATAGAAAAGATGCAAAATATCTTAAAATTAATGAGCAAGATGGCATTTGTGATGCATGTAAACAAAATGATATCAAAAACAATATTGACTGGAAAGAAAGGGAAAAAAAACTAATTAAGTTATTAGACAAGCATAGAAAAAAAAATGGTGAGTATGACTGCCTTATTCCTGGAAGCGGAGGAAAAGATAGCGCTTTTCAGGCCCATGTTTTAAAATATAAATATAATATGAATCCGTTAATTGTTACCTGGCCTCCTATACTTTATACTGACTATGGGCTAAAAAATTACAATAATTGGATAAATATTGGTGGCTTCGATGCTTTGGTTGTTAGACCTAACGGTAGAATAATGAAAGAATTAACAAAACTCTCAATAATTAATTTGTTTCATCCGTTTCAAACATTTATTTTAGGTCAAAAAAATATTGCACCTAAAATAGCTTCTAAATTTGGAATTAAACTAGTATTCTATGGAGAGAATGAGGCAGAGTATGGAAATCCAATAGCTGAAAATAATTCATCTTTAAGAAAAAAAAGCTATTTTGCAGTAAAAAATTATAAAAATATTTATTTAGCAGGAATTAAAATATCTGAACTTATAAAAAAATATAAATTTAAATATCAGGACTTAAAAATTTTTTTACCAATCAACGATAATGAAATAAGCAAAAGCAAAATTGAAATTCATTATTTAGGTTATTATCTTAAATGGATTCCTCAAGAAGCTTTTTATTATGCTGTGAAAAACACAGGTTTTTCTCCAAGACCATACAGAACACAAGGAACCTTTAGCAAGTATAATAGTATAGATGATAAAATAGATGATCTACATTATTATACAACTTTTATTAAATATGGAATTGGTAGAGCCACTTATGATGCTAGCCAAGAAATTAGAAATAAACACTTAACCAGAGATGAGGGAAAAAATTTAATTAAAAAATATGATGGTGAATTTCCTGACCGATACTTTACTGAAGTAATGGATTTTTTAGATATTAAAGAAGAAACTTTTTTTAAACTTTGTGATAAATTTAGATCTGCACATTTATGGAAAAAAAAAGATAATAAGTGGAGACTAAGACACACTGTGAATATTGATGGAGCAGATGACTAAAAATTTTTTAAACGGCAAATTTATATAAGATAATTTTCATTTTCTTTTCTTTTTTTTATTTTTTTAGCTGGAAGACCGTAATATACAGAATTATTATCACATTTATTGTTTACGAATGATTTTCCACCAATAACAGTATTATTTCCTATTTTAATTCCGTGTTTAACTACACAACCTATTCCTAAGTAACTATTCTCACCCACAGTTACATTCCCACCTGTTATAACTCCGGGAGCACAACTAGAATAATCTTTAAAATAATTATCATGGTCTATTGAAGACGAAGTATTTATTATGCAATGTTTTCCAATTTTTGTCTGAGTGTTTATCACCACACCTGACATAATTAAACTTCCTTCTCCAACTTTAAAATTACCATTAATTACGCTATCTTTTGATATTATTTTTTCCCATTTAAAATTTTTATCTAGTTTTGAAATTTCTTTAACAATTTTTCTTCTTATATAACCAAAACCAACTCCAATAATCCCTAAAATATTATTGTAATTTTTTTTCTCTTTCTTTTTTTTATCTTTTTCTTTTTTTATAAAGTTTTTTATAGTACCTAAGTTATAATAATTTTTATTTTTGTAAGTTATTATTTTTTTTCCTTTTTTACAAAAATCATCGACAAATCCCACAATGTTATAATCTTTATGTTTTATTATTTCTGAAAAAACAACTTTAGAATGATCATTACTACCAAATATAACTATATTTTTTTTTGACATATATTACTATAACATAACTTTATTAATCATGAATTTAATTATTTTCATTAAATATTTTTTAAAATCAGAATGGACAATCAAACCGCCTAAAAAAAATAAATATGTTTTAGTGGATGGTGATTATAATCCTTTCTTAAAATATATAAAAAAAAAAAATTTTACTATTTTGTATAGAAGAGGAGAAGAGATTAATTTTTTTATTTTATTTAAATGTTTATCTAAATTTCAATTTTCATCGCTTGATTATTGTGCTGAATTTATAAAGTATGTTTCACCAAAGTTAATTTTAACAGCATTTGATTATCACACTGTTTTCTATAAGCTTAGTAAAAAAACTGGAATTAAAACACTAATGCTTCAGAAAGGGCAAAGGGGAGACTCTGAAGGAATTGTTTCAAATAGTAAATATTATTTTCCAAAAAATAGCAAAAAGTTATTCCATGTTGATTATATTCTATTATTTAACAGCACTACTAAAAAGTTTTACTCTAAGAGAATAGGTGGAAATTATTATGAGATAGGATCTTTTGAAAATAATTTCACCAAAATAGATTCTAAAAAACAAAAAAAAGAAATAGTTTTTATTTCAAATTATAGCCATACAAGTAATGATAAATGTGAAAATGAGAATGTTGTTGCATTTTATTTAAATGAATTAGCTAAAAAAAATAATATTATTTTTAGTATACTTCCTAGATATCGAAATAATCCTAAAATATTAACTCAAGAAAAACTTTTTTATGAAAAAATAATGAATAATAATTTTAAATTTATTTTAGATAAAAAGAAAACTAGTTACGAATTATTATTAAATTATAAGTTTGTTTTTTCTTCTTACTCTACTTTAGCAAGTGAATTTTTGGGAAAAGGATCCAGAGTTGGTTTTGTAATGTTTAAATCTTTAAAAAATCCAATTTTTTCATATAGATTTGGAGCATTTTCAAAATTTAAATTTAGAGGATTGTTTTGGACATCATTTGGTAAGTTAAATGTTAAAGAAATTAATAGAGTTTTTAATTTTGTCATTAAAACAGAAAGAGCAACATGGAATACTAAAACAGAAATTTATAGAAAGAAGATTATGAATTTTGATCATGAAAATAAAATATTTAAAAAAATTATAAAAAATTATAAATAATATTTTTATTTATTTAATTCAAAAATCACTTTTTCCCAAAATAACATACTATCATCATAAACATTAGATATATATTTTTTAAAATATTCATCATATTTTTTTTCATCAATTTTAAGGAAATTATTAAAGTTTATATTTTGTATTTCATCTATATTTATGGCATTTGTACCAAATTCTTTAGCAAAAAATTTTAAATTTTGAACTGATCTTGGATAGTTTTGAAACATTTCATTTGTATAAATAAAAATTATTGGCTTTTTTAAAATACAAGCAAAATTGGCAGAAGTAGATCCATGCATAATAACTAATTTTGATTTTTTAATTACATTATAAGTGTCATAAAAAAATTTTTCTCTTTCTTGATATCTAGTATCATCAAACGGAGCCCTAGGATGAATTGCTACAACAACTCTATTATCAATATTTTTCTCAAGAGTAGAAAAAAATTTATTTAAAGAGTTAAAATAATTTTTTTTTGTTACTACATTTTTTTTTAATAGATGTAAATCTGGGTGATTTTCCATGTATGCATCAACGAATGTAACAAATTTTTCTTCTTTAAGTAAATTTTTATCTTTTAAAAAAAAATCATAATCCATAGAGTGAGTATTAATAATTTTTATAAATTTTTTGGAATTAAATAATTTTTTACCTGAACAAATTAAAATTGGTTTTTTATATATATAATTTATAAAAAAAATATTAATCTTAACAACGATTAAGTGTGAAATTTTAAAAAAACTATTTTTTAATATTAAAAAATTTTTAATATTTTTTGTAATTTTTTTAAAACCATTTTTTTCGTAAAAAGTTGGATAGTTATTTATTTCAAATGCTAATCGAGTATTTTTTCTTTCTAATTTAAGATTTGCATAAATTTTAAAAATACTACCCACAGCAAAATCAGCATAGTAAGAGTATTCAATTTTGCTAATAACTTTATTTAGTTCCTTTAAATTAGAAATATTGTGTATCTCAATATTTTTTAAGTCCTCAGTTTTAACTTTTTTTTCTTCATCTAAAAAATCATATTTAGTATTTGATATATTAAAATAACAATAAATAATTTTCCAATTTTCTTTAATAAATAAGTCTAAACCAAATCTATAGAAATTTCTTTGCTCAAGAGGCTGAGATGTTAAAAAAATGATTTTTTTCAATTGTATTAAATTTTTTATTTAAATATGTTTAATTGTAAAATAAAAATGTGCATACATATAGCAATATTAATTTTAAGGCATAAGATCAATAATATCAAAAATTATTTAAAAAAGAGATGTTAACTTGATTATAATAAATACAGATATCAGAATTTATGTTAATCATATTTATGCCTTATATTTTAGATTTGTAAGTTAAATAAATTAAAAATATTGATTTCAGATGCACAGTATAGATAAATTATTAAAAATTTTACCTAAAGAAATAAAATTAAAATTATATATTTTTATTGTATTATTGATAATTGCTACTTTATTTGAATTATTAAGTATTTCTGCATTAATACCTATTACTGAAATAATCATTAATGGCAAAACATCATTTCAATTTATAAATAATTATATTGAATATTCTGAAAATAATTTAATTAAAAATCAAATTATACTTGCTGCTTTAGTATTTATTATTTTTTTATTTTTATTAAAAACTTTATACTTAATTTTTTTTTCTTATTGGACAAATAAATTTTCACAAAATGTTTTTAAAATTTTAAGTGAAAAAATTTTAGGAAAATATTTAAATAATAACTACCTATTTTTTGTTAATCAAAAATCTTCAGATCTTATAAGAAATATTATCTTTGAAGCAAAAAACTTATCACAAATGACTTTTTGTTATTTAAAAATATTAGTTGAATTATTTGTGTTTATTACGATAGCAATATTAATTTTGATTATTGATTTCAAAACTTCTTTAAGCTTAATATGTTTCTTTTTAGTATTTACATCAATTTATTACTTTTTTACAAAAAAAATTATTTTTAATTTTGGGGTTGTTCGACAGAAATCTTTTGCTAAAATTTTAAAAAATTTACAAGAAATTTTTGGAACCATTAAAGACATCAAATTAAAAAGTTCTGAAGTATTTTTTAAAAATACTTTTAGTAACAATACAGAGGCATTTGTAAAATCTGCCTATAAGTCAAATACTATTCAAGAAGCTCCAAGATTTTTAATTGAACTTTTTTTTCTTATAATCTTAACAATAATAATAATATTTAATATTTCAGACACAAATGGTGTTCAATCAATAGTACCATTACTAATTATATATTTGACTGCTGGTTTGAGATTGTTACCAGGGTTTGTTAAACTAAATAGTTATCTACAGCAAATTGAGAGTTTTAAGCCCTCATTAAATTTAATTTATAACCAACTTATAAATCAGAATAGTGAATTAATAATAAATAAAAATAATAGCTTAAATACTAATACTATTTCAGGAAACATTATTTGTAAAAATATTGATTATGCTTATGAAGAAAAAGTTATATTTGCTAATCTAAATTTTCAAATTAATAAAAATTCTATTTTTGGAATTTCGGGACAGAGCGGCTCTGGAAAGTCTACATTAATAAATATTATACTTGGATTATTAACACCAGGTAAAGGTAAAATTTTAGTAAATAACCTTGATATAAATAACAACCTTCCACAATGGCAAAAAGGCATAGGATACGTTTCCCAAAATATTTTTTTATTAGACTCTACCTTAAAAGAAAATATAGCGTTTGGTGAAAAAATTGAAAAAATTAATTACAATAATTTAAATAGAGCAATTGAAAACGCAAATTTAACAAGTTTTGTTGAAAATTTAAGTGATGGTATTGATACAAATATTGGTGAAAGAGGTTCAAAAATTTCTGGTGGGCAAATGCAAAGAATTGCAATAGCAAGAGAATTATACCGTAATCCATCAGTTTTGATCTTAGATGAAGCTACCACAGGTCTTGATTATGAAAATGAAAAAAAAATATTTGATAGTATCAAACAACTAAAAAATAAGATGACAATAATTATTGTGTCTCACAATAAAAAAACAATTGAAATCTGTGATAATCTATTGGACCTAAACAATAAAATTTAATAAGAGAAGATTAAAGAAATTTATATGAAAGCAAACTTAATTGATTGTACTTTAAGAGATGGTGGATATTACAATAATTGGCAATTTTCGAAAAGAGATATTCAAAATTATATAAATGAAATTTCAAAAACTGGCATAAAGTTTGTTGAAATAGGATTTCTATTTTTACCCAAAGATTCAAAAAAAGGATTAACCGCTTATTGCAACAACGATTTTTTTAAAAATTTTATATTTCCGAAAACTGTAAGTTTTGGAATAATGATTAATGCCTCTGATCTAGTTAACTATGTCAATAAAAAAGAGGAAGAAAAAAAAGTACAAACTTTAAAAAACTTAAAAAATACTAATTTATCATTTATTAGAATTGCATGCCATTTTGATGAAGTTTTCAAAATAGAGAAATATATTAAAATTTTAAAAAAAAATAAAAAAATAAATTTATTTGTAAATATAATGCAAATTAGCGAAATTAATTCAAAATCTATTTTTAAAATTTGTAATTATTCAAAAAAATTTTTCAAATGTTTGTACATAGCTGACAGTTTAGGTTCATTAAAAAAAAGCCAAATCAAAAATATCGTAAATGAATTTAAAAAAAATTGGCCACATGATTTAGGTATTCATGCACATGATAATCAGTCGTTAGCTTTAGAAAACACATTGTATGCTAACAAAATTGGTTTGAACTGGCTTGATAGCACAATTACTGGCATGGGTAGAGGACCAGGTAACACTAAAACAGAAGAATTAATAAAATTTTTTATTAATAGAAATTATGGTGAAAAATTAGCTTTAAAAAAACTTTTGATAAAATTTTCAAAATTAAAAAGAAAATATAAATGGGGCACTAATTATTATTATAATTTATCAGGAAAATATAAGATACACCCCACATATATTCAGACTATGCTATCAGACACAAGATATAAAAAAAATGATTATATGAATGCAATTAAATATTTAAAAAATAAAACTGCTAAAACTTTTAATCCATTCACTTTGCTTTCAGCGTTTAATATTTATGAGTTCAATAAGAATTTGAAACCTAATAATAAAGATTATATTTTTAAAAATAAAAATTATAAACAAGCACTAGTTCTTGGACCAGGAAAAACAATTGAAAAAATTAAGTCTCAACTTGATAATAAAATTAAACATTCAAATTTATTAGTTATTTGTCTAAATAATACAAAAACAATAAACAACAAGCTAGTTGATATTAGAGCTTTTTGTCATCCTATAAAAATACTTTCGAATTTAAATTATTTTAAAAATTATAATAATACTTTATTGTTACCATATTCTTGTTTATCAAAAAATATTAGAAGTTATTTTGATAAAAATTCCATATTAGATTATGGCATTAAAATTGAAAAAAAAATAAGTATTAATAGCAATTATATTGCTCTAAAAAATCCTTTAGCCTTGATATATGCAGTAGGGTTCTTAATATCAAAAAATATTAAAAATATTTATTTTGCTGGTTTTGATGGGTATTCAGTAGATGAGCCCAATCAAGACGCAAGTTTTGAAATGATTGAGTCCTTAAAAAAAAAATACTTAAAAAAAAATATTAATTTTGCATCATTAACTACCTCAAAGTTAAATATAAGAAAAATAAATTTAAAACAAATTAGATAATGAAAGTAAGCATAATTATTCCAGCAAGATATGGCTCAAGTAGATATGAAGGCAAACCATTAGTAAAAATATTAGGACGAGAGATGATATTAAGAGTTGCTGATATTTGTGCTAAAGTTGTAAAAAAAAATAATTTATTTATCGCAACTGATGATAAGAGAATTTCTCAAAAAGTTGACGAAAATGGATACAATTTCATTATGACTTCTAAAAAATGTCTTACAGGCACAGATAGAGTCGCAGAGACATCAAAGAAAATTAAATCTGATATTTACATAAACGTTCAAGGTGATGAACCTACAATTAGGCCAAATGATATAAAGAAAATAATTAATGCAAAAATCAAATTTCCAAATCATGTAATATGTGGTTATGATAAAATTCATAAATTTGAAAATCCATTTAGTTTGAATTTGCCAAAAGTAGTAGTTAATGAAAAAAGTGAATTAGTGTATATTTCAAGGTTAGCTATACCTGGTTCAAAAAAAAAATTTTCAAAAAAAGATTATCTTAAACAAGTTTGTATTTATGCTTTTAATAGAAATGAACTAAAAAAATTTTATTCTAGAAGTAAAAAAGGAAAATTAGAAAAAATTGAAGATATTGAAATCTTAAGATTTTTTGAGGATAATATTAAAATTAAAATGATTAGATTAAATTCTGACTCAGTTGCGGTGGATGAAAAAAAAGATGTCAAAAAAGCAGAAAAAATTATAAAGAAATTATTAAAAAAAAATTAATAATATTAATTAATATTTTGATAAAAAAAAAAATTTTAGTAACAGGAGCTGCTGGTTTTATAGGTAGTAAAATTTGTACTGAACTTATAAGAAGAAAGTTTACAGTGATTGGTTGTGATGATTTTTCAACTGGATCAAAAAAAAATATTCACAAAGGAATAAAGTTTATAAAAGTTGATCTTTCAAATAAAAAAGCAATAACTAAATTACCTAAAAATATTGATTATATTTTTCATTTAGCTGGACAATCGTCAGGTGAAAAAAGCTTTGAAGATCCCCTAGATGATTTAAATAGAAATTTCATATCGACATATAATTTAATAAGTTATGCAAAAGAAAACCAAATTAAAAATTTTTTTTATGCCAGCTCTATGTCAGTTTATGGAGACACAGTAAGAAAAGCTAGAGTAACAGATTTCTGTAAGCCATTATCTTATTATGGTTTACATAAAAAACTTTCAGAGGATTATATTATTAAAAACATAAACAACTTTAATTTTATAATTTTTAGAATGTTTAATGTATATGGACCAGGGCAAGATTTGTTTAACGAAAAACAAGGAATGGTTAGTATTTATTTGGCAAGTATTCTTAAAAAAAATAAAATAATTGTCAAAGGAAGTGTTAATAGATATCGAGATCTTATCTACATAGATGATGTTGTGGATATTTGGATTGAAGGTTTAAAAAACAAAAGAATGAAAAATAAAATAATTAATTTAGGAACTGGACAAAAAACTAAAGTTAGTCAAATGCTAGAAATTTTGAAAAAGTTGCATATAAAAAAAAGTAAAATTATTATCAAAAAAAATACTCCAGATGATCAGCAAGGAATATATGCAGATAAGTCAATATTTAGACTAGTTCACAAAAAAAAATTTATAGGTATTAAAGAAGGTTTTCAAAGATTTTATAATTGGGCTAAAAAAAATTAACTAAAAATGAATAATGGTTTTTTTCAAAAAAAAAAAATAGCTATTCAAAAGATAAAAAATAAAATAAATTTTTTTGAAAGCAAAAAAGCTTATTTGGAAGATGCACAATGCTTATATTATCCAACATTTACAGACTCGATAGGATTATTCAATATTTATAAATTTTCTGAAACAAAAATAAACAGATTATCTTTTTTTATCAAAATATTAAAAAATATATTTTCAGGTATTTATTTTTCAAATTCAAAAATAATCCAAAATCTAAATAAAAATAGCTTTAGCAACATAATAATTACATGGGCTAACTTAAGCAATTTTAAATATGATGGTTCATTAGATGATAGATTTTTTAATATGAATTCAAGGAAATCCAAAAATACCTTATGGATTGTTATATACTCAGACAAAGATTTACCCAAAAAAATTAATAAAAATATTCTTATTTATAAAAATGTAAAAACAAAAATAAATTTTACTAAATTTATTATTTTTTTAATCACAAAAATTTTTAACTATAAAAATTTTATTTTATTTATTCATAGTATTTCAAATTTTTCTTTTTTTGGAGGTAATTTTTTTAATGATATTAAAATATATCTAAAGCCTGAAGTAAAAAATATTTTTTTTCCTTTTGAATATCAGCCATTTCAAAATAAGATTATTCATTATGTAAAAGAAAAAAAATTTAAAACTAAAATTATTGGATATATTCACGCCCCACCTTTGTCATTTCCATCTAATTATATTTACAGAAAAATTAGCCCAGATGAACTAATTCTGAATGGTGAAGACCAATTACATTGCTTTACCAAACATCTTAATTGGCCCAAAAAGATTATTAAAGTTAGGCCATCTACTAGATTTTTAAATGACAACAGTATTTCCATGAAGAACAAAATTTATTTTCCAATGACTATTCGTGACGAATTAAAGGTAATTGATTCATTTAAAAAAATAATAGACTCTTCTAGATATGACATTACCAATATGAAAATTCAAAAACACCCATTTTCGGCAAAAGAACAGAAGGTAGTTAATTTTGAAAACAAATTAAAAAATATATTAAAAAGTGAAAAAAAGAAAAAAAAACAAAATACAAAAAATTTGTCAATTTTTATTGGATCAACTGGAGCTATTGTAGAAGCTTTAGAAAGAGGAGTTAACGTGATACAAATCTGTGAGTTTCCTGTACTAGATGTTTACTCCAGTATATTTTGGAAAAATATTATTGTTAAACAAATACATAATAATGTATTCACTTACAGATTAAAAAAAAAAGGTAAATTAATAAAGCTTGGTAAGCTAGAAAAAAATAAAAAATTGTATGGCTATAAGCTTTAAAAAATTAAGTAAAAAATTTTCTGGAAAAAAAGTTTTAGTCACTGGACACACTGGTTTTAAAGGGTCTTGGTTAGTCTTGATACTCAAATTTTTAGGAGCAAAAGTGATCGGTGTATCTGATAAATTAGTTAGTTCACCATCTCATTTTCAATTAATAAAAAACAGAATAAACATTAAAAATTATTTTTGTGATGTTAGAAATATTGAAAAATTTAAAAAAGTCATAAATAAAGAAAAACCAGATTATATCTATCATCTTGCTGCCCAGTCTCTAGTTAAAAAATCTTATTCTAATCCACTAGAAACTTGGTCAACTAATTTAGGAGGTACAATTAATTTGCTAGAAATTTTGAGAACATACAAAACAAGTTGTGTTGTAATTTTCATTACAAGTGACAAAGTTTATAAAAATATAGAAACTAAAAAACCCTATAATGAAAATAGTGTATTAGGTGGGTATGATCCTTATAGTTGTTCAAAAAGCTCAGCTGATCTTGCAATTCAATCTTACATACAATCATATTTTATAAAAAAAAAGAAAATCAAAATAGCAATTGCAAGGGCTGGCAATGTAGTTGGGGGTGGTGATTGGTCAAGTGACAGATTAATACCAGATTGTATAAAGTCTTGGTCAAAGTCAAAAAATGTAGATATTAGACAACCAAACTCAACAAGACCATGGCAACATGTTATTGATATTGTTTATGGGTATTTAACTTTGTCTTATTTTTTAAGTATTAATAAAAAACTTAATCATGAAGCTTTTAACTTTGGTCCAGATCATAAAAAAAATCATAAAGTCAAAGAAGTTATCGCATTAATGAAAAAAAATTGGAAAAAAGCTAACTGGAAATATAAAAAAAATAAGACACAAAAAGAGTCAGTTTTATTAAATCTTGACTCACGAAAAGCAATTTTAAAATTAAGCTGGAAACCAATTTTAAAGTTTAAGGACGTAATAGAGTATACAACCGTTTGGTATAAAAATTATTATGAAAAAAAAATAGATACTTACGATCTATCAGTTAATCAAATTAAAAAATTTGAAAATTTATTGAATTAATATTTATGAAAGTAGTTATTTTAGCAGGCGGTTTAGGTACGAGAATATCAGAGTACACAAAATCAATTCCAAAACCAATGATACCATTAAATGGTAAACCCATAATTTATTATATAATGAAGCATTTTTATAATCATGGATTTAAAAATTTTTATGTTGCAATTGGATATAAAGGTATCGTTTTAAAAGATTATTTTAGAAAAAATAAATTTCCATGGGATGTTAAACTTATTGAAACTGGTCAAAAAACAATGACTGGTGGAAGAATAAAAAAGTTAAAAAAATATATTGGAAATGAAAGATTTTTTATGACATATGGTGATGGTTTAAGTGATGTTAATGTTAGTAATCTATTAAATTTTCACATTAAAAACAAAAAATTAGCAACACTAACAGCAGTTAGGCCACCAGCTAGATTTGGTAAAATTAAATTAAACAAAATAAATAATGTCACATTATTCAGGGAAAAATCAAGTCTTGATGAAGGTTGGATAAATGGTGGGTTTTTTGTTTTAGAACCAAAAGTTTTTTCATTAATTAAATCTGATAAAACTTTTTTTGAAAAAGAACCTCTTCAAATATTATCACAAAAAGGTCAGTTAAAAGCCTACAAGCACAGAAAAATATGGCAATGCATGGACACTGTTCGGGATAAAGAAATTTTGGAAAAACTATTAAAAAAAAAAATAATAAAATTTTGAAAAAAAAATTATTAGTTATTGGTGGCACAGGCTTTCTCGGATCACACGTTTGTAGAGAAGCTATAAAAAAAAATTATAGAGTGATAAGCGTTTCAACAAAAAAAACAAAATTTAATCTAATAAAAAAAGTGAAATATATTAAATGTGATATTTCTAACTCAACAACAATTAAAAGAAAACTTAATTTTGAAGTGGACTACATCATAAATTTTGGAGGATATGTGGATCATTCTGATAAAAATAAAACATATCAAAGTCATTTTAAAGGATGTAAAAATTTAATTGATTTCTATCAAAAAAAAAAAATTAAAAAGTTTATCCAAATAGGAAGTAGCCTTGAATATGGTAAAACAAAATCTCCTCATAAAGAAAAAATAATGACAAAAAAAGTTATTCTTTTAAAAAGTATTTATGCAAAATCAAAATTATTAAGTACCAATTATTGTATGAATGCTTTTAAAAAAAATTTTTTCCCTGTAATTGTGTTAAGACCATATTTAGTTTATGGACCAGGTCAAAAGATAGATAGATTGATTCCGTTTATAATTTCAAAAAGTTTAACAAATAAGACATTCCCCTGTTCATCTGGAGTACAATTAAGAAACTTTTTATTTGTAGAAGATTTTGTTAAAGCAATTTTTAAGACTTTAACTAAAAAAAATGTTAATGGAGAAATAATAAACATTGGATCTAATAATAATTTAAAGGTCAAAAAAGTAATACTTATGATCAAAAATTACTTAAATTCTGGAAAACCAATGTTTGGAAAAATCAAACTAAGAAAAGACGAATCCATAAAATACTATCCGAGTATCAAAAAAGCAAAAAATTTAATAAACTGGAAACCATTAATACAATTTGAAAAAGGACTAATTCAAACAATTAAATATTATAAAGAAAAAAGTGATAAAAAAAATATTAAAAAAAATACTTAAAAAAATAAATTTTTTTAAGTATTTAAAATATAACATTATTTTAAATTTTTCAAAAAAAGTTTCAGGATTGCCATTAGCAAATAAGGGCCTTGATTTTATTGTGTCCTATTCAAAAAAAAATTTTATTTCTCATATCATAAGACCCAAATACTCAGAGGACTTTAAACTAATTTCAACTGAACAGATTGATCAAAAAGAATTTGGAATAATTATTCAAGGACCGATAAGTAACAAAAAGGAACTTATCTTTCTCAATGAAACACTTAAAATTTATAAAAAGATTTTCCCAAAAACATTAATAATAATCTCAACCTGGGAAAATTCATTCACTGAAAATTTACAAAATGATGATTATATAAAGATTCATAAATCTGAGAAACCAAAAGATCCTGGATTAGGAAATATCAATTATCAAATTAAATCTACAAGTAATGCAATTAAGCTTTTAAAAAAAGAGGGTATTAAAAATATATTAAAAACAAGAACTGACTGTAGGATAATGAAGCCGAATCTTAAGTCATATTTTTTAAGTTTGCAAAAAACTTTTGTTTCTACAAATCCTAAAGATTCAAGAATTTTTGCCTCAAATGTTGCAACATGCAAATATAGAATCTATGGTCTGACAGATATTTTGTTATTTGGTACAACAGAAGAGATAGAACTTTATTTCAAGGATGAGACAGAGGCTGATATTTTAAAAAATTATTCTTTTAAAAGAATTATAAATGAAACTGCAGTAATGAGCGAAATTTTATTATGTGCAAGGTATTTAAAAAATAAGGGTATACAATTAGACTGGACACTAGACCATTGGTGGCAATGTTTATCAAACTATTTTGGTATAGTAGACGCCAATAGTATTGATTTATTTTGGTATAAATATGACTGGAATTTTGAACAGAGATTTGTCAAAAATTATTTGTTTAAATCATCAAGATCAATAGAATTTAGTGAGTGGTTTTCTATGTATAATGAATATGAACTCAACCTTAAAACTTTAGATTATAAAGAAAAATTTTTCTTAGACGAAAAGAAAAATAAAATAACTAAGAAAATTTTCTAAATTAAATCGCAAGCTATATCTACAAATTTGGATGTATATTTTTTATTATGAAAATTGATTAGTGTAAAATATAGGCTTGAAGTTAGATACCTCAGAGTTTCAACATTATCTATTTGATTTTTATTTATCATAAGGTTTTCAAAATGACTCTTAAGATCATTTAAATAATTTTGATCCATTTTTTTTTCTAAAATAATATTTTCATATCCTGTTAGGCTTTGATAAATTTTTGCAAAATCATAATTGATGTCACCAAAAATAGTAAAATTTTTACCTAAACTTCCTCTTGGATCTATAAAGATCAGATCATTATTATTTTTTTTTATTATATTTGATAAAACAGGATCACCGTGAATAACACCAATTTTTCCTTTATTAAAATTTTCATAGTTTTTTAAATATTCACTTATTTTATCTAAATATTTTTTTTTATATTTTATTAAATTTTTTGTTCTTGTATTAAATTTTTTTGAGTAATTATCATAAATGTTTATTTTAATGTGATCCTTCAAAATTTTAGAGTTATGTATAAAGTTAAGTTTTTTAAATAAGATTGTAAGGTCTTCTTTGGTTAATAAATTATTCACTAGCAAATATGAAAGCTTTAATCCGTTAATTGTATCCATTTTATAAAAATTTTTACCAGTATCTTTAATTTTTGGGAAAAATTTTTTTATTTTAAATGGTATTTTTTTTAAAAAATTAATTTCACTATTAAGTTTAATTATATTTGAAGATTTTTTAATTGTAAATTTTTCACCAACTACAACTTCATTAAAATTTCTTGTTAAATAATCTTTTGATTCATAGTAACCCAATTTTGTATTTAGATTTTCTATTGGATTTATTGATAGATCATCAATATAAAAATTTGCATAAGGTTTTCCTAGAACAAGTTCATCATATCTAATTTTAAATAATTTTAATTGATCAAGGGTAAGTTTTTCTATTTCTTTTTTAACTTTTTTTATATTTCCATTGTGTGTTCTCATTCTTCTAGCGGTATAAATGATTATGTGGTGCCCTTGTGAATGAAGAAAGTTTAAGAATTTAATATTTTTAATAATTGGTTTTATAGTTTTATAATCATCTTTCACTTTTGGATATGTGACCAATGTATTATCAAGGTCAAAACAGAATCTTTTCTTCTCTATTTTATTTTTCTTACTAAAATCAATTACTTGCTTTGGTGTACCCAAACAGGCGAATTCTTTTTCTTTAATTTCTTTACCTATTATTAGTTCTTTATTTTTTAATAATAAATTATAAATATCTGACACATAAATTTTTTTATTATTTTTAAGTGCAGATTTAGAATATGAATTGAATTTTTGAATATTATTAAAATAATAAGCACCAGTATTTGCGTTATTACTTATTTTTTTTTTTTCTTTTATTTCATAAATTTTATTCTTATTAATTTTTACATAAGAAAAAATCGGCTCTTTAATTTTTGTCTTGTGGTAAAAAATAGTATGATAATCTTTATTAAATTTATTAATAATATTTTTTCTATAAAATGTATCTCCGTCTAAAATCAAAAGACCCTCATTTTTTGAGTTTTTTTCTAAAATATTTGTTAATTTGAAAATCGTTTCTACTGGTCCGTGAGTATTATAGTCAAGTTTTAGAAAATTTATATTGGGATATTTTGCAAAGTGTTCTTCAAAACTAAATTTTTCTAATTGATTGTTATAGACGATATACAATCTATCTTTTTTTTTTAATTTTAAGTTATCTAAAACCCAAAAGATTATTTCTTTTCCTAATACTTTTATAAGCGGTTTTGGATCATCGTAACCTAAATCAGAAAACCTTTTACCAACACCACCAAGAGGGATAACAATTATCATATTTATATGATAATAAATAAACAATTATTCTCTTACTTCAACAATTTTAAGTTAATTTGATAAAAAATAGCATGTTAATTATTAAAGTTTTCTTTATAAGGGCATATATTTTTTGATTAATTTTAAGTATACTTATTGCAACAAAAATAAACAAACTTTCTTATGCAATCACATAATTCAAAAATAGACTCTAATAAAAGTTTTGGTCTATGGTTTTTTTTAATTTTTTTATTAATTGGTATTTATCCATTAATTGACAATGCTGAAATTAGGGTATGGGCTTTAATTGTCTCATTTTTATTTTTTGGTTTAGGAATATCAAATTCTAAGATTTTATCTTCGTTAAATAGATCTTGGTTTAAATTTGGAATAATATTGAGTAAAATAATGTCTCCATTAATAATGGGTCTAATATTTTTTTGTATTGTGATGCCAATTGGAATTATAATGAGATTGCTTAATTATGATTTACTTCGATTAAGATTAAATGACAAAATAACTTATTGGGTAAAAAAAGATGAAATAAAAAACAATATGAAAAAACAATATTGACATGAGTTTTATTAAAGAATTTTGTGAATTTTTAAGAGTAAGAAAAAAATATTGGTTAATACCAATAATAATAGTGCTATTCTTATTTGGTGGATTGGTCGTTTTAACACAAGGATCTGCAATAGCACCATTTATCTATACAATTTTTTAATTTGACTTCGATATTAGGTATCTCTGCATTTTATCATGACAGTGCAGCTTGTATTTTAAAAAATGGTGAAATAATTGCTGCAGCACAAGAGGAAAGATTTAGCAGAAAAAAACATGACTCGAGCTATCCCTATAACGCTATTGAGTTTGTTTTAAATTATGCAAATTTAAATTTAAGTGAAGTAAGCCAAATAGTTTTTTTTGAAAAACCGTTTCTAAAATTTGAAAGATTATTAGAAACTTATGTGGCTTTTGCTCCTAGAGGGTTTATTTCTTTTGCAAAAGCAATGCCACTATGGATTAAAGAAAAACTTTTTCAAAAAAATTATTTATTTAATCAACTTAAGATTCATGATCAAAATTATAAATCTGATGAAAATATTTTTTTCTCCGATCATCATTTAAGTCATGCATCAAGTGCTTTTTTTCCATCACCCTTTAAAGAGGCTGTTGTTTTGACAGCAGATGGTGTCGGCGAATGGGCGACGACAACAGTTGCAATTGGCAAGGATAATCTATTAGAAATTAAAAAAGAAATCCATTTCCCCCACTCACTTGGACTGCTTTATTCAGCTTTTACTTATTATACTGGATTTAAAGTTAATAGTGGAGAATATAAGTTAATGGGCTTAGCTCCTTATGGAAACCCTATTTATGAAAAAAAAATAAAAAATCTTATTGACATTAAAGATGATGGATCTTTTCGATTAAATCAAGAGTATTTCAATTATGCGACTGGTTTTACTATGACAAATAAGAAATTTCATAATTTATTTGGTCGAAAGCCACGTAATCCTGAAATTGAAAATATTAATCAATTTCATATGGATATAGCAGCCTCAATTCAGAAAGTAACAGAAGAAATAATGCTCAAAATAGCAAGGTCAATTAGAAAAGAGTATGATATTAAAAATTTATGTTTAGCTGGTGGTGTAGCATTAAACTGTGTAGCTAATGGAAAAATACTTAAAGAAAAAATCTTTGATAATATTTGGGTACAACCTGCAGCTGGCGATGCTGGAGGTTCTTTGGGTGCTGCTTTAGCTTTATGGTATGCAGAACAAGGAAATAAAAGGTTAATAAATTTAAAAGATAGTATGAAGTTTTCTTATTTAGGAAAGGAATATAGTCAAGAAGAAATAGAAAAACAGTTAAAACATATTGGAGCTAAATTTGAGGTTTTAGATTATGAGAAATTAATTGACAAGACATCTGATCTTTTAGCATCTGAAAATGCAGTAGGTTGGTTTCAAGGAAGAATGGAATTTGGTCCAAGGGCATTAGGTAATAGATCTATTTTAGCAGACCCAAGATCTGATAAAATGCAGAAAACTCTAAATTTAAAAGTAAAATTTCGTGAGAGCTTCAGACCTTTTGCTCCATCAATTTTAAAGGAAGATGTGTCAGACTGGTTTAATATAGATATTGATAGCCCCTATATGCTATTAGTTGCAGAATTAAAATCAGATAAAAAAATTAAAATGAATGATGAGCAAAAAAAACTTTATGGTATAAATAAGCTAAATGTTAAAAGATCAGATATTCCAGCAGTAACTCATGTTGACTATTCTTCAAGAGTCCAAACAGTTACTAGGGAGGCTAACAAACCTTATTATGATTTAATTTCAAAGTTTAAAGCAAAAACAGGTTGTCCCGTTTTGGTGAATACTTCTTTTAATGTTAGAGGAGAACCAATCGTCAATTCCCCAATAGATGCCTTTAACTGTTTTATGGGTACTAATTTAGACTTTTTAATAATTGGAAATTGTTTATTAGACAAAAAAGCACAAAATAGAAATTTGACTAAAAATTATGTTAAACAGTTTGAACTTGATTAAAAACGTTACAAAAAATTTAATTATAATTCTTTTATCGTTTTTAATAAGCTTAATATTTGTCGAAATTATTTTAAGAATTAAACATAACTTAAGACCAAATTATGATATTGAGATGTGGAAATACGCAAAACAGTTAAAAGTTAAAAGTAAAAATCCCAAAATAAATCACACCCACAAAAAAAACAAGACAGCAATATTACAAAATGTTGAAATTTCAATTAATGATTATGGTCAGCGTGATAAAAATTTTAAAAATTTTGAATTAAAAAATTATGAGAGAAGTTTTTTAATCTTAGGTAGCTCTATTACATTAGGATGGGGTGTTGAAAAAAAAAATAATTTTTCAAGTTTATTAAATTCACTTTCAGAAAAAAAAAGCAAAAATTGGATATTTGTTAATGGTGGTGTTGGAAATTATAATACAGAAAGATATGTAAATAATTATTTTGATAATTGGGAGGAATTAGAATTCACAGATGTTATTGTGCATTTTTTTGTAAATGATACAGAGTTATTAGATAATAATCAAATAAACTTTTTCACAAAGCACACACATGTAGGCGTGATTACCTGGAAACTATTAAATTCTTTTAGTGCAAAACTAAGAAAAGAAAATTTAGTAAATTACTATAAAGAAAAATATGAAGATAATTATCTTGGTTTTATTAATGCTAAAAATGAAATTATAAGACTTGATAAGCATTGTGATGAAATTAATATTAATTGTCATTTAATTATAATGCCTGATATTCATCAATTAAATCCATATAAATTAAACTTTATAAATAAAAAAATGCTTGAATTTAGTAATCAGATTAACTTAAATTATTTAGATTTAACGCCAAGTTTTCAAGGTATTAATGAAAAAAAAATTTGGAATGATTTTCTTGATCCACATCCAAACTCAAAAGGTCATAAAATTATTGCTGAAAATATTTTTAGTTATTTAAACAAATGATATTTTCTTCATATCAATTTATAATTTTTTTTTTAATTTTCATTTTTCTTATAAAAAACTTTCAAAGTTATCAAAGGCAAATTATTTTAATTTTTAGTATATTTTTTTATAGTTATTGGAATCCAGTATTTATTTTTTTAATAATTTTTTATTGTATTATGGGTTACATTTTAATTAAAAAAGAAATTAAACTAAGCTATTCAATAATTTTAATTATTTGTCCGTTAATATATTTTAAATATTCATATTTTTTTTTTAATTTATTTTACACAAATAAAACTAATCCATTTATTTATACAGGTGAACTTCCGCTCGCAATTTCATTTATTACATTCACAATTTTAGCGGTCATAATTGACATAAAAAAAAAAATATTTTTGGATAAACTCAACTTACAAAGTTTTTCAGAATTCATACTTTACTTTCCACAATTGATAGCTGGACCAATTTTAAGAGCTAAAGAATTAATTCCAAAACTTAACAAAAAAATTTCTTTCAATTTAGGTAATATTAAATTTGGACTTATTTTATTTTTAATAGGTTTTGTAAAGAAAATTTTTTTAGCAGATAATATAGGGATATTTATAGATCCATATTTTGAGAGTCCCAATCTTTACACAAGTAAAGATTTAATAAAGGCATTTTTTTTATTCCCAATACAAATATATTTTGATTTTAGTGGTTATGTAGATATGGCACTTGGAATATCAGCAACATTGGGAATTTATTTACCTATTAATTTTAACAAACCTTATTTGTCATATTCTTTAACTGAGTTTTGGAGAAATTGGCACATTACTCTTTCTAATTGGTTCAGAGATTATTTATACATCCCTTTAGGTGGTTCAAGAGTTGGAAGTATGAGGAGAAACTTAAATTTAGTTTTGACTATGTCATTAGCAGGTTTGTGGCATGGTGCAAGCTTTAATTTTATCTTATGGGGTTTTTTAAATGGTATAATTTTATCATTCGAAAAAAAAATATTAATCTTAAATAAAAAGAACTTATTTAGATTAGTTCTTAACTGTTTTATAGTCTTTAACTTATGGGTTATTTTTAGAATTGAAAAGTTAATTTTTATTAAATATTTTTATTTAAATTTATATAAAAATATTGGTGAAATTTTTAATATATTTAATTTGTTAATCTTTTTATCTATAATTTTTTTTGTATGGGTTCAAAAATATGAAAATCATAAATATATTAGTTCAATTTCTAGAAAATTGAGTTTAAATATTATTATTCCCATCTTTTTTGTTTTTTTACTTACAGGTTTTGGAATTTCTCTAGGACAATCTGAAAAATTTATATACTTTAATTTTTAGATTTTATGAAGTTTTTATTTAAAAATTTATCACCAATATTTTTAATTATTTCATTTTTTTTGTTTTTTTTTGTTTTTTTCAAATCAAATTTTACTTTCTTAAATTTAAATAGTTATTATAAATTTTATTATTTAATTTCAATTAATTTAATTTTTTTTTCACTAATTTCTTTTTTATTTAGTAAAAAAACAAAAATTATTATTTTTCAAATAATAATTATTTTTATAATTTCTTTATACTTATTTGAATTTGTATTAACTGTAAAAAATGTTTATTTTAACACATCATTCAAAAAAATTTATAAACAAAACTCTGAAAAAAAATTTGATACTAGAACTCAATTACAAGTTTATAAAGACATGAAAAAAGATGATAATTCAGTGTCTATTCCAATTCCCCCAAGGAGATATCTAGGTAAAACTACATCTTTAATTCCATTATCCAGTATTTCTAATTCTAAAATGATAGGTTGCAATGAAATTGGTTATTATCCTTTATATGAGAGCGATAGATATGGTTTTAACAATAATGATATTATTTGGGATAAAGACTTAATAAAATTTTTAATCATAGGCGACTCAATTGCATTTGGTGATTGTGTTGAGTCCTCTAAAAATATTCCTTCCAATTTATCAAGACTTTCCAATCAGGATGTATTGAATCTAGGAAACCGAGGAAATGGACCACTTTTAGATTATGCAACTTTAAGAGAATATTTAAAACCTAATGTGGGTAAAATTATTTGGCTTTATTCTGAAGGAAACAATTTTTTAGATTTAAAAAGTGAAATAAGAAGTGATATTCTATTGAATTATATTAAAGATCAAGAATTTACTCAAAATCTGAAATTTAAACAAAAAATTATCAACCAAATGGCAAAACAACTAATTTATAAAAGAGCAGAGAATAAAAAAAAATTTTCAATAAAAAATTTTATTAAATTAAATGCTTCTAGAGCAATCTTTCATAGTTTATATTTCGGGTCCACACAAACTTTTGAATTAGTGAATGAAATGAAAAATATTTTCAATCTAATGAATGATTTAGCCATTAAAAATAATTCAAAATTATATTTTGTTTACTTGCCATCATATTTTAGATACTCAGAAAAATTTTCCAACCAAGAACTTCAAATAGTAAAAAAAATTATAAATGAACTTAATGTCCCATTTATTGACATTGATAAAGAATTTTTTCAAAAACAGATGAATCCTTTAAGTTTTTTCCCTTTCGAAAAGTATGGACATTACACAGAGCTTGGATATAAGGAAATTTCTCAAACCATTTATAAGTTTGTAAAAGATTAATAAAAATCTGATTAAATTACTTTGATATTTACTTTGTTGATTAAAATGATTAGTTTATATTATAAGTTAAACAAATATGTTTTTAGATAATATAGATAAAATTTCTTCAATATTGTTTTTATTAATAGGCTCAGTTTATTTGAGAGTTCTATTGCAAGCAGTAGGCCAAACTTGGATAAAAACAATAGCACACACATCTACATTGATGTTATTGCCAATTTTAACTTATGTGATTACAAGTGTAATCTCTGGAAATATTGCTTTGTCATTAGGTATGGTGGGAGCGTTATCAATTGTCCGTTTTAGGAATCCTGTAAGATCCCCTCTTGAATTATCTGTGTATTTTGGAGCAATTACTATGGGCATAGCCGTATCAGTATCCAGTAAATGGCTAATCTTGCTCATAGGATCCATTACATTAGTCTGCATAGTTCTTTATCTCTTAAATAAAATAAACAAATTTTTTTCACAAACGCCTTTTTTTATAAGTTCATTTTCTGAAGGAAATGCAATGTCAACATTAATGATTGTTGCTAAAAGTGAGTTAAACAATTTAAATAATCACGAAGATTTAAAATCCAAAACATTCAATAATGAACAAACCACATATATATTTGCATCTTCTGATTTTAAAAAGTTACAGAATTTAGAAAAATCTATAAACTTGAACAATAAAATAATATCTTCTCAACTTAATAAATAAAAAAATGCCACGTTTTTTTATTGTTATAATATTTTTGACTTTAAATTTTCAATTGACTGCAGAAGCTAATTGTAATTTTAAAACTTCTGAATTTTTAAATGAACTAAAAAATCCAAAAAATATTAATTCAATAAATATCAAAATTCCAAAAAGTGGACAATATGTTAGAAATGCTTTTAAAATACTTACTGTAAAAGGAGATGTCATACCATCAAATTTAAAAAATAAGTTTAAGGCAAATTTAATAGTAAATTATAATTTTGGTGAATGTAAATTTTTAGCAAAAATTCGTCAAAGTGGTGATAGGAAAGATCATATTAAGTTTTTAACCGGAGGAAAATTATTACAATCTCTTGATGTAAAATTAAATAAAGGAAATATTCTTCGAGCAACTCATTTTAAATTGCTTATACCTGAAACTAGAAATGGAAAAAACGAGATTCTTGCATCTTTAATTTTGAAAAATAATGGTTTTATTGCCCCTGAAACTTTCGAAGTTTCAACAATGATTAATGGTACTAAATCTATCATGATTTTTCAAGAAAATGCAAAAAAGGAATTGCTGGAAAGAAATCTCAAAAGAGAGAGTGCAATTTTTGAGGGAGATGAAACACTTCTTTGGTCATTCAAAAATTATGATAAATTTTTTCTAGAACCTTTAGCATTATCAAGACTAGTTAATGGCAATTGGTTTTTAAAAGGACCATCATCTCAAAAAATCTCACTTGGTGCCTATTCTAAATTACAATCTATCTATTTAACTTATGCTGCAACAATAAAAGATCAACCTAAGGGCACTTGGGGAGTAAAATTAGAGCCAAATAAAGAAAATTTATATAATTTTGTAAAATTTGATTTTATGTTACTAGCTATGAATGGGACCCACGGACTAAGACCACATAACAGAAAGTTTTATTATAACTCAATTACATCAGAATTTATTCCTATATATTATGATGGTGACGTAGAGTTTATTGATCTAAAAAATCAACACATGGGTCATCTTACTAGTGACATAACTCAAAAATTATTTTCAAAGTCTTTAAATTATGATTGGATTAATCAAATTAATAAAACTTTTGATTATAAAAATTTAAAAAATGAGTTTATTAAAAGAGTGAGCCTAGCAGAAAATGATGCTGAGGAGTTTTATAATTTTGCTATAAATGCCTATAAATCAAATATAGTTAAAATAGAAGAATTAATAAGATCATCCTCTCAAATAAAAAATAACAAAATAATTAAAAACAAAATTAATTCATTTACCGAATTCCAAAAAGAAAAAAAAGTTTCTCAGATGTTAGTTTCAGATGTCAAAATCAATAATGAAAAGTTTATAGTGGATTATTTTAATGGAAATTCAAAAGTGATTGATGAAAAAGAAATGAAAGATATAATTTCCAAAAACTTAAATGGCAATGGGAGGGTCTCATTAATTCAATCCAAAAACCTTGAAATAGATACAAATTTTTTTTTAAGAGAAATTTCTGAATTTTCAGGTAAAATTGCTGCATCCCCTGGTATAAAAATAAGCATAGATAAATTAAATAAACATATCTCATTTACTCAATCTAAAAGTAGAGATTGGGTACTGATTGACTCTGCTGAATTGGATAACTGGAAAATAAAATTTAATGGATTAGAAAAAAAGCTTAATAAAAATTTTTTTTCAGAACAACGATTTAATCAATTTGGCTTAACAGGCTGTTTAACAATTTATAGATCTACATTTAAAAATGTTTCATTTGAAATAAATAATGGTGAATGCGAAGATAGTCTTAATATCCTTAATTCTAAAGGAAATATTGATTCTATTCACATAAAAAATGCTTTTGCTGATGCTTTGGATGTTGATTTTTCAGAAATAAACACTTCAGTTATTGAAGTATCCCATGCATTAAATGATTGCCTTGATTTAAGTGACGGAAAATATAATTTTGAATATGTTAAACTTAATGGGTGTGGTGATAAGGGATTATCCGTAGGAGAGCAATCAACTTTAAATTTAGAAAAAATTTTAATTTATAACTCTAATACAGGCATAGCTTCAAAAGACAGTTCAGAGATAGTAATTGATAGAGCCTATGTTGAAAATGTTGAATTTTGTTTGGCTGCTTATAATAAAAAACAGGAATTTCTTGGAAGTATAATAAAAATTAAAAATATTGAGTGCAAGAATTATTTCAAAAAGCATAATTTAGATAATTTATCTAAAATAGAAGAAGTAAACAGCAATTATTATAATGAAAATATCATTGATAAAAATAATCATCAAATCATATCAGAAAAAAATTTGATTAAAGATATATCTGCAATTAATTACGATCAATCAATTAATGTTGTGATTGAAATACCCTTAGGAGATGATCAAAAATGGGAAGTCTCAAAATTTGATGGAAATTTAAAACATGAATTTTTCATGGGGAAACCCCGATTAATAAATTATTCGCCATATCCAGTAAATTATGGAATTATACCTAGTACAGTTTCGTCTATTGAGCTAGGAGGTGATGGTGATCCTTTAGATGTAGTTTTTTTAGGAAAAAAAAGAGATAGAGGTGACATTATTAAGGCAAAACCAATAGGTGTTTTAAAAATGAGAGATTTTGGTGATAAAGATGATAAAATAATAGCTGTTCCAAATACTGAAAAATTTTTAACGATAAATTCACTAGAGGATTTAAATAATAAAGATTTAGAGGAATTGGAAAAAATAAAGTCTTGGTTTCAGAATTATAAAGGAACAAATATAGTTGAATTTATTGGCTATGGTAACAAATTAGAGGCAGAAAAAATAATAAATACATCAATAAATCACTACAATAAATATGGAATAAAATTTTTTTAAAAAAATGAGTTTTCGAAAAGAAAAAAAATTTCGCCTTACAATTAATGAATTTTATCTAATGAAAAATTTACTTATCGAAAATGGTATGACTAAACTTTATCGCACAAGAAAAGTTAATAGTATTTATTTTGATAACTTATCGTACGATATGTTTAATCAATCTGAGGAAGGTGTTGTTCCTAGAAAAAAAATAAGAATTCGCTGGTATGAAGATATTAATAGATTTGTACTTGAAAAAAAAATTTCAAGTATAGAGGGAAGGTTTAAAACAACTGAAATATATACTCTTAATTCAAATATTGAGGAAATTATTAAATGTTCACTTTATGATAAAGATTATGGTGTAATACACCCAACTTTGAAAGTATCTTATAATCGAGAATATTGTATGTTTAAAAAAATGCGCATCACATTTGACTCTAACATTTTATATAAAATATAACCCCTTAATCCTATATTGGAATATAAAGATCCTGAAAGAGTTGTTGAAATTAAAACACCAATTGGTTTTGGGGATGATTTTATTGAAAAATCAATACCATATCAAACATCTAGATTTTCAAAATATTCAAGAGGATTATTAATTTCTAATAAACAGTTTTCTGAATTTTAATAAAATTTTTAATATTTTTTTAAAAAATTATAAATACCTTCAGAGACTTTTTTATATCCATTTATTGTATAATGCAAGTCTAATGCAAAGGAAAATAGATTTATTGGATCTTTCTCTTTTAAAAAAACCTCCTCACGGATATCAATAAAGGGAATTTTTAAATCATGGATTATATTTTTAATTAAATAATATTCTTCATCATTATTATTTCCTGACTTATAATGTTGGTATTTAGGTAAATATACAAAGTATAATTTTGAATTATTTTGTATTGACAATTCTTTAGTTAAAGAAAGTATTTTTTTTAATAACTGTGGTTGAATTTGTGTTTTGGATTCTTTAAAAAATAATGAATTTCTAAGGTCATGAATTTTCAAAAATATTATCAATTTTGATCTTAAACTATTTCTTTTTATTCGTTTATTAATTTCATCATTTGCAATATTATCAATCTCTCCCTGTTTATCTCTGAGACTCTGAGTGAAATTTAAATCAATTAGATAATTTTTTAAGATTTTATTTTTGTATTCCTTATTTAAATCCTTAAAATTAGTTGATGCATCAAAAACCCAAATAATATTCTTAACATTTGGTTCTAAGTATTCTCTTAGTGTTGCATATTTAATTAATGGTCCATTATTATCATAACCTAAATTCAAAACTGATTTATTTGACAATTTTCTAAGTTGTGAAGCAATATCAAAAGGCCTATTTACTGATGATCCATGAGTAAATGAATCTCCAACTAATAAAAATTCTATCTCTTTGCTGTTCCATTCATTGTCTGGATTATTAAATCCATACCTATCACTTTGATATATTGAATAATATCCATTCTCATTATCATATATAGTTTTGGAATTTGATATACCAGATAAAGGTAAAATTGAATTTTTTTTACGAAGATGATTTGTTGGAGCAACTTTTATCTTTATATTTTTATTATTTTTTTTTAAGTCAGTATAAATTTCAATTCTGTTTCTTGTATCAAAGTTTTTTCCAGTTTCTACTTTATATTTAAGCTTTATTTCTGATGAAGGAAATTTTGAAATTTGTTTCTTAAATACAAAAAATCCCTCTATACTATATAAAATTACAACTGAGCTAAAAATAAATATAATTAAGTTTTTTTTTGCCTTTTGACTTATAAAAAAAGTATAAATTGAAAAAATAATTAGTGAGAAAGAGATTATGTAATATGTCAGGTAGTAGTCATTTTTTAAACCATTCCAATAAAATTCAGATCTATATATAGTGTAAATTAATAATGTAATTGAAGTTATTAAAAAAAAAATTGAAAATGTTTTTTTGATAAACTTCATTAAAGTGAATAA
>Ga0209119_1000511_pt1 | contig 39339 bp, 40 predicted proteins | sample COG_03_FD_184747 | JGI IMG/M metagenome (GOLD analysis project Ga0209119, IMG submission 184747) | Pelagic Microbial community sample from North Sea - COGITO 998_met_03 (SPAdes) (version 2) | ecosystem: Environmental > Aquatic > Marine > Neritic zone/Coastal water | place: Helgoland, sampling...
CATGATGATGGAACTCAAGTCACTTATTCAGCTGGTGATGCTTACGCTATAGATCCGGGGCATGATGCTTGGATCGAAGGAGATACACAAGCTGTTGCCTATGAATTTCATGGTGCTTGGGGCGAATGATTTAATTCATTATTAATGAGGAGGAAAAAAATGTTTGCAACTTTTACTGATTGGGAATTTGAAGATATGGATGGTGCTCCAGATATTGCTCGGGGTATGTGGCCTATGATGCAAGCAGCCGGTGCCACTAGTTTTAGGGCAACTCAAACAGGACAAAATACAGTGCGAACAATGCTAACATGGCCAGATTCTGAAACTGCACAAGCAGCTATTGAAAAAATGAGAGCCACTGCCTTAGAGAAAATGCCAGGTAAAGTTGTCAGCACAACTGCTGGAGCTATAATGGTAGATCTAAGTTAAAGTTTGATTAGCTAAGTTATATTTAGAATGGGTATTTTTTTAATGCCCATTCTATTTTTCCATATTGACTAATGCGTTTCATATTTTGAGAAAATATATAGAATATATTCTCCTACTGGACACCTTTTTTTGAAGTGTTATTGTAAATAAATTCAACAACAAAAAAGGTTTTAAGAATGTCAAAAAAAATGATAGTTTCTGCGATCGCAATGGCGCTTTTAGCCACCAATGCATTTGCAGATGGGCACTGTGCATCTGGTAAAACACTTGAAAAAGGTAAATTCACCATAGCTACAGGGAACCCAGCTTATTTTCCATGGGTGTTAGATGATGCGCCTGAAAGTGGCCAAGGTTTTGAAGCTGCTGTGGCATATGCAGTAGCTGAAGAGATGGGTTTCTCTAAACAAGATGTAATATGGGTAAGGTCTTCATTTGATGAAGCTATTCAACCAGGTGTCAAAAATTTTGACGTAAACATGCAGCAATATTCCATAACATCTGAGCGAGATCAGGTTGTCGATTTTTCAGTACCATATTACACCGCTCCTATGGCTGTTTTAGTTGGTGCTGGTGCAACAAATACTTCAGCAACAATTAAAGCTTTAAAGGGTCTGAAATGGGGAGCTGTTGGGTCAACTACTGCGGTCCAGAAAATAGGTTCAAGTGTTCAGCCAGACAATGCGCCTTTACTGTACGCTGATAACGCAGATGTAAATGCTGCTATAACTGCAAATCAAATTGATGCTGCGATGTTTGATCTTCCAACAGCTCTATTCTTGAGTGCTGTGATGATTGAAGGATCAAAAGTAATAGGCCAGTTTCCATCTTCAGAAAGTGATAATGCTGATCAATTTGGTATGCTCATGGAAGAAGGAAACCCTCTCAAGTCGTGCGTTGACGAAGCATTAAACACCATCACTGGAAATGGGATATTAGCATCTATTGAGGCGCAATGGTTACAGGACACTACCGGTGTTCCATTAATAAAGTAATATGAAAAACTATAAAGCGGCGGGAATGACCCGCCGCGAACACTATGAACAACAACAACGACGTAAGTCGTTAATTATAGCTGCAATAAGTACAATATTTGTTGTTGTTGCTGTAATTATATTTGTCCCAATGACGCCAGGTTGGGAAAAGGTTCAAAAAAGTTTTTTTAACGCAACAGTGTTGGCTAAAACTTTTCCAAAATTATTAGATGCTTTTAAAGTGAATATAATGATCTTTGCATGGTCTGCACCTGCGATAGCAGTTCTAGGGTTGATGATTGCACTAGCCAGAGATGCAAAAGCCCCTGCTTTATTTCCATTGCGCATTTTTGGTGCTGCATTTACCGATATTTTTCGTGGAGTTCCTGTGATTTTGACAGTTTACTTGATTGGTTTTGGAATACCGGGCTTGGGTCTTCCACGACCATGGAATTCACCGTTTATATGGGGATCTCTTGCATTAATTTTAACATATTCAGCTTATGTTGCAGAAATTTTTCGTGCTGGCATAGACAGTGTGCATCCAAGCCAAAGATCTGCTGCACTGTCGCTTGGGCTTTCTGAAAGACAAGTTATGAGGGATGTTATTTTACCGCAAGCGGTTCGTAATGTTGTTCCATCTCAGATGAATATGTTAATTGCTCTTCAAAAAGATGTCTCACTATTAAGTTTCATTGGTCCAGTAGAAATTTTTCGCCAAGCGGGAGTTTATAAATCTTTATTTGCTAATTTCACTCCTTATGTGGGGGCTGCAATAATTTTCTTAATAGTAACTATACCTGCTACCCGATATGCGGATTATTTGATGGCACGACAAATGCGTGAAAGACGATAATGCAAAAATTAGAATTACATAATGTTATAAAACGATTTGGTAATAATACAGTTTGCAACGGAATTAATCTTAACGTTGAGCAAGGACAAATGGTTTGTTTGATTGGAGCATCTGGTGCCGGAAAATCAACATTGCTAAGATGTATAAATTTACTTGAACCTATTGAAGATGGTGAGATATTTTTAGATGGAAAAGATATTTCTATACCAGGTCTGAATCCACAAAGTGTACGATCAAAAATTGGAATGGTATTTCAAAGTTTTAATTTATTTCCACATATGACTGCATTTGAAAATGCAATATTAGCGCCCAAGCGAACAAGTGGGATATCAAAATCTCAACTTAATTTTGAGATTGAAATGCTCTTTGAGCGTTTTGATTTAGCCGAAAGAATGCATAATTATCCTGACCAATTGTCAGGTGGGCAACAGCAAAGGGTCGCCATTGTTCGAGCTCTTGCAATGAAACCTGAAGTTATGTTGTTTGATGAGATTACTTCTGCGCTCGACCCACAGCTTGTTGGTGAAGTTTTGGATGTTTTATTACAGCTTAAAAACCAAGGAATGACTATGGTTCTTGCAACGCATGAGATGCAGTTTGCTCAACAAGCTGCAGATAAGATATGCTTTCTCAAAGATGGAAAGATTGTAGAAGAAGGTTCAGCTACGGAAATTTTTAATCGCCCTAAAAAAGCTGCAACAAAAGCATTTCTAACACGTGCATTAAAGTAAATTTTATAATTCAAAAAATAATTGAGGATATATAATGCAACTTTTTAATAAATGGGAACAAGTTTGGGATAATAAGGATGCCAGGGCATTTTTAGACATGCATCATGCTGAGTTTGAATTCCATTTTCATTCAAATGGAAGAATTTTGAAAAGAGTAGATATGTCGGTTGATATGGTTGCTGGTGTTATGAGTAAAGAAACAATTAAAAATAGACGATGCATATATGAAAATGACAAAATATTGGTGATCCATCAGTTTAACGAATTTGTAAGTGGGGATAAAGAAGCTCTCATGATTACGGTATTAAAGAAAGATGGATTGATGTGGAGAATGGAAACTGGCGCAACGGAAATCAAATAACTTATGGATATGAGTCTATTTTATATCTCGATGAATAGCTGTAACAGAACTGAATTTATTGGATAAAATTTTAGACAGTTCTTCTGTAATTGCAACCGATCTATGTTGTCCTCCTGTGCAACCAATTGCGATAGTTAAAGATGTCTTTCCCGCTGTTGAATGTAACGGTATCCATTGTTCCATTGAATTTGAGATGTTCTTAATAACATCTTCAGCTTCAGCCTGAGAGAATACATAATCAGCAACATCATCATCAAGTCCATTTTTTGATCGTAATTCAGTCTTATAATATGGATTATCAAGAAAGCGCATATCAAACATAAAGTCTGCATCTAATGGCACACCATTTTTATATCCAAAACTCATTACATTTATAATTATGTCTGAACTAACATCACGGTTTAAAATTAATTTTCCTATTCGATTACGTAGTTCATTAGTTTTCATTGATGATGTATCAAGTACATAATTAGCGCGAGCTCTAATCTCTGAAAGTAATGCACGCTCTTTCGTAATGCATTCAAGTAGGCTCTCACTTTCATGTATTGGATGCCTGCGGCGCGTTTCAGAATATCGACGAACCAAAACTTCATCAGCGCAGTCTAAGAAAAGAATGGTGTTTGATGCTGTTGAGTTTTCCAAATTATCAATGGTTGATAAGAAACCAGTAAAAAAATCATTTCCCCTAACGTCTAAAGATACAGCTAAACGCTGCTCTGGTTCTTTTGGGGTATTTGAAAGTTTAGATAGATCAGATAATAAAGCCAAAGGTAAATTATCGACACAAAAGAAATCAAGATCTTCTAAAGCTTTCATGACTTCAGATCTTCCTGCACCTGATAATCCGGTAACAAATATAATTGATTTATTCAATGTTAGAACCTTATTTTCATTTTACACTCTCTATTAGATATGTAGGTGGTTTGCATTTTTTTAGATTTATAATTTTTTTTAGTGTGATGGTATCATTATTTCTTACAAATTCAGGAGCGTGAATACCACATTTTACAAGTAATGTATCCCACCCTGCGCTAAACCCCCCAAGAATATCATGATCTAAACTATCTCCTACCATTAAAATACGTTTTGAATTTAGAATATTTTGTAGTTTTTTGAAAATTTCTACATGAGGTTTTCCGTAAAAAACTACCCTACCACCACATTCGCGATAATGATGGGCTAATACTCCAGCTGCTGTAATTAGTTTACCGCCAGGGCGAGGACTTAAGAGATCAGGATTTGAACAATATAGTGGAAGGTTTAAATCAAGTGCTATTTCTAAAATATCAGTCCAGTTAATGAGATCGTCACCATCAGGTAAGCCCATCAGTAAAATTGCTTGTGCAGAATGGACTGTGTCTTCAAATGAAACATCCAGACTTTCTGCCCATAGCTTGGCATCACCTTTATCACGTTCTATTGGAAAGAACTTTTTTTCATTGATTATATTTGATGATATATCAGTCCATAGTGCTTCACCGCTTGTCATGATGGTTTCAAAGAGTGTGCTTTGGAATCCCATCATAGAAATTCGATCTGCGTTTGATAGTGATCGTTTACCAGAGTTTGATAATATTGCTAATTTTACATTACTTTTCTTTAAGCCGTTTAAGCATTCAATAGCTCCTTCAAAAGAAACCTTACCATCATGAAGCACGCCCCATTGATCGAATACAATAGCATCATATTCATGAACAATTTCAGATATACTGTTTATTTTTTTTGTCATTTAAATATTTTTTTGGGTTAAAAAAGAAAACGTATTAATTTTTAAGAATACTAATTTGGTTAGATGAACATCCTAACTATATTAATAACATCAGATCAATTTTCTGGCAATATAGAAAGAAAACGAACATTCGTTATTGATGTTTGATATTTTTTAGTGTCTCATATCGACATATCAAATTTATTAAATTTAGGGGGGAGTTATATTATGAAGTTAACAAAACGATATCTATTAAAAACAATTTCAAAAGCTGCTGCAATTGTGCTGTTTTCAACAACTGCAACATTTTCTGTAGCTGAAGGAATATCAGCAAAGCTTGATGCATGGTTGATGGAGAATTCACTAGGATCGCACGCTACTGGCCAAGAAAACTGGGATGAAATTGTTGCTGCAGCTAAAGAAGAAGGTGGGGTATCTGTTTACACAGCTTCTGGAAGAATTGCAAAATTAGTCGACCATTTTGAAGCTCTTTACCCTGGAATAAAGCTAACAGTTTATGATCTTGGTTCAGTCAAAACGATTGAAAAAACGGTACGTGAACAAGATGCAGGTATTTTTACAGCTGATGTTATTACAACAGGTAATTCAGGTCAGGTGATGTATGAGCTTTTAGGAAAAAACCGTATTTTTAATTATGTACCTTCGCATTATGTAGGCCGAATTCCGTCAGAAAACCGTGATCCATTACTTATTAGAGTAAATGAAGCTATGGTTTTTTTCTATAACACAGAAGTCCATCCAGATGGTGCGCCAATAAGCAATGTTTGGGAATTAACTCAAGAAGAATATCGTGGGCGTGTAGGTATTAAGAATCCAATGTCTTCTGGGTCTTCATTAATGGGGCTTGCAACATTAGTACAAGAGCCAGAAGAAATGGCAGCTGCTTATAAGCGATTAACTGGTGAAGATATTGTGTTAAGCGATGGAGTCCCAGATGCTGGATACGAATTTGTAAAAAGAATGTTAGAAAACGATATAGTTATATATAAATCGGGATCTAAACTAGCTGATGCTGCGGGTAAAGCTGGGCAAGATGATGCATTAATTGCCATGGGAAATATGACCTATATTTCACGCAATGATTCTAAGGGAAATGTAAATGCAATCGTATCAGATTTGGATCCAGTTGCTAGGCTTGTATACCCTAACTTTATGTCAATTGGTGCTCATGCTCCAAACCCTAATGCGGCTAAAGTATTGATTGCTTATTTGCTAGGAAGTACTGACATAAATCTTGATACAAAACTTGATAAGCCATACATCGAAGGCGCAAGTTTTGACTTGCTTCAAGGTTTAGCTCCGTATCATGATGCAGGATCAGTAAGTCCACGTAGTGACGTTCCATTACCTCAAGGTGGTGAAATTTGGGATGAAATGAAGGGCTGGAATGTATCTGCTAAATTTATGTGGGAACAAGGACCTAAATTGCGTGATTTTTGGATGATTTACTCAAGCCAATAAAGGGCGCTTAAATGGGACAAATACTTCTCAATGGGATCGTAAAGTCCTATGGAAAAGAGGTCGTGGTTAAAAACCTCGACCTCAAAGTTGAAACTGGAGAATTTTTAACAATTCTTGGGCCATCAGGTTGCGGTAAAACTACTACACTTAGAATGGTGGCTGGTTTAGAAGAACCAGATCAAGGGATGATAAAGTTAGATGATAAGGTAGTTTTTTCACGAAATGATGGTGTAGTTGTTCCACCTGAGGCACGTCATCTTGGGCTGATATTTCAGAGCTATGCTTTGTGGCCGCACATGACAGTTGCAAAAAATATTACTTTAGCTTTGAAAGAGCAAAAGATATCAAAAAGTGAAATTGCAGATAGATTAAAGAATGCTTTAGAAATGGTTCAGCTTACAGGATATGCTGAACGCTACCCTTCAGAACTTTCTGGTGGTCAACAACAAAGAGTTGCCGTTGCAAGATTGATTGCATTAAGACCAAAAATTCTACTAATGGATGAGCCTCTTTCTAATTTGGATGCTAAATTACGAACTGAAATGCGTGCAAGCTTGAAACGTTTACATCGTGATCTTACCGCAACAACAGTTTATGTAACCCACGACCAAATAGAAGCCCTAACTTTGTCTGATCGAGTAATTATTATGAATGAAGGGCGGATCATGCAAGAAGGTTCACCATATGATATATATCATCATCCAGCTAATATTTTTGTGGCTGAGTTTATTGGTGATCCAGGCATAAATTTATTTGAAGGCAAAATTGATAATGGGAAGATTAAGTGCAGTGATATTGAAATTCCGTTACCTGAAAATTTTGCAAAAAATAAGGGGCGTTTAATTGTAGGCGTAAGGCCAGAAAAAATTGAGGTATCCGAAACTAAAAAAAATGGATGGCAAGAAGTCGTAACAGGAATAATTCAACCCACAGGGGCTAATACAATAATAGAAGTAAAAGCTGGAGAAACCCCCATTACGTTGCTCCAAAATGGTTTTATAACTCTACCTGAAAATTCAAAACTTTGGATTAATTTTGAGCATGATACATTAAGTTTCTTTGATCCTGAAACGCAGGAAAACCTGCGTAATAATGTGGGTTAAATTTATGGCTATTTCTGCAGGCAACAACAAACCTAAATTTTGGTCTATTCGTAATATTTTCTATCAATCGTATAGACTAAAAAATAGGCCTGAATTGGTCATTGGATTGGTAGCTCTTTGTTTTTTGAGTTTTGTGGTGTTAGTGCCTTTGTTGCAAATTATTAAAGATGCCTTAACATTTCAAAGTTACGATCTTGCTTATGAGCCAGATGGTGTGGTTGGTGAATTTACTCTATTCCATTTAGATCGAGTATTTAATCAGCCTATATCTGCCGCTCTTTTCTACAAGCCACTTTTAAACAGTTTAAAAATGGGTTTTGCTGTAACGGTAATCGCATTATCGGTTGGGTTTTGTTTGGCTTGGCTCATGGTAAGAACAAATGTGTATTTTAAGGGTATTTTTGGTGGAATGCTTGTAATACCTTATATGATGCCGTCTTGGGTTATGGCAATTGCTTGGCTCAGCTTATTCAAAAATGATCGTATAGGTGGCTCAGAAGGATTGCTTACATATTTAACTGGTGTCCAAGCTCCGGACTGGGTGGCATATGGGTTCTTCCCAATCGTGATAACTTTAGCATTACATTACTATGCATATGCTTATTTATTGATTTCTGGGGCCTTAGCTACTGTAGACAGTGAACTTGAAGAAGCTGGTGCCACTAGTGGTATGGGTAAATGGAAGCGGATCCGTGTAATCACTATGCCGTTGCTAATGCCAGCAATTGGGTCTGCAATTGTTTTAACATTTATTAGAATTCTTGGCACATTTGGCACTCCTGCATTACTTGGATTACCTGTTCGTTTTTTCACATTTTCGACACAGATATATGCTTCAATAAATGCTAGAAACCAAGGCGATGCATTTGTGTTAGCATTAGTTTTGATAGTTTTGGCTATATCATTTATTTGGATTAACAGTCGTATTATTGGTGTGCGAAAGAGCTACGTAACAATGACTGGAAAAGGGTTTAGAAAGAGTGAAAGTGACCTTGGAAAGATGCGTTGGCCAGTTACAGTGTTACTTATTTTGTTCCTTTGTATAACAGTCGCTATGCCTTTGATTTTACTACTCTGGGAGTCTTTAACGCTTATCCCAGGAGATTATAGTTTATCAAATCTTACGACCTATTTCTGGAAAGGTCAGGGTGACGTAAGTCTCGCGTATGGTGAGCCAGGAATAATTCACAATAAGGGCATACTTGGTGCGTTGCTCAATTCTATTAAACTAGGATTTGCTGCTGCTATATTTAATGGAATTCTTGGACTTTTAGTTGGTTATGCAGTTGTCCGGGGTCGAGGTGATAGATTGTCAAAATGGTTAGAATCGATTGCTTTTGCCCCATACATATTTCCATCTATAGCTCTTGGTGCGATTTATATTGGTATGTTCTCAACCAGTATAGGGCCAATACCTGCTTTATATGGAACGTTTACAATTTTGATTTTAATAACAGTTATTAAGAATTTACCATTTACATCGAGAACAGGAATTGCAGCAATTTTGCAAATCCACCAATCACTAGAAGAGGCTGCGCGAGTTCAAGGAATTGGCTGGTTTAGACGAATGCTGCGCATAATCATACCACTTTCAATGAGTGGCCTTGTGGCCGGTATGTTATTGACATTTATTACAGCCATGCGCGAATTATCTTTGATAATTTTGTTAATTTCGCCAGGTAATATGGTGCTAACAGGTTTAATTTTTAGTTATCAAGAACAAGACATGGCGCAACACTCAAGTGCGGTAACTCTAGCTCTTGTGTTAATTATTATCACAATCAGTGTAATTGTTAGAGTTATGTCAAGAAGTGCAGGAGTAGGGCGCTTAAATGTTACTTGATTTCATATCGCTATTTTTTACAAAATAGAAACTAGCTGCAGCGATAAAACAAGTTATTCCGGCAAATAAGAAAGAAGGGACATAGCTACCTATAAAATCACGGCTAACACCTGCTCCAACAGTCATTAATCCAGCCGCAACATGATGAGATGCAAATATCCAGCCAAAAATTGCAGGACCTATTTCTCTTCCAAATCTGCCGATGGTTAGTTTGACTGTAGGTGGAACAGTTGCAATAAAGTCTAATCCATAAATTATAGCAAATATTGTCAATGCAGCATATGAAGGGTCTGAGCTCACTAGCCAAACTAAACTTACTCCACGAAATCCATAATAAATTGTAAGTAACCATCGATTGTCATAGCGATCAGCTAGCCACCCAGAGCCAGTAGTCCCTATAAGATCAGCTACCCCTATTACGGCAAGAAGCCATGCTGCAGCTGCAAATGGTACACCTAGGTCTCCACAGAAGGGAACTATATGTGCTTGTGTTAAACCAAAACTAGATATGCCACATATCATAAATGTGAGAGCTAAAATCCAAAATAATTTGGTCCTCATGCCAACGAAAAGTGCATTAAAAGATAAGACAATAAAATTTTCTTTGTAAGGCTCAGGTGCTAAGCCTACTTCTGTTTCACCAAGACGGGGAATGTTGATGTTTTCAGGCCTATCCCAAGCAAAAAGATAAAATAATATTATACTAATAACAGAACCAATCGTTGGAATACCCATCGCGGCTCTCCAGCCATATAAATCACTTATTGTAGCCGCAAGGGGCATGAAAATTAATGTCCCAGTTGCTGTAGCACCTGTCATCAAACCGATTACGAGTCCTTGCCTTTCGTTGAACCATCTTGAAGCAATCACAGAAGACAATTGCATAGCAGTCAAACCTGGACCTATACCAAGTAAAATACCCATACCTACCCATAGATGCCATTTTTCAGTTGTGAAAATCGAGATTATCAACCCAATAATTAACACAATGCCTGATAGTCCAACCATTCGACGTGGGCCATATTTTAGCATCAAACCTCCCGCAAATGGTGCTGAGAGACCAAAGAGTGCCAGTCTTAAACCTGTAGGGGCTGCTATTTCTCCAATTGACCAGCCAAGGTCCTTTGACATTGGAACGATTAGAACACTTGGAACTCCAACAGAAGCTGTAGCAAATAGAGCTGAAAAAAACGCCAAAGCAACCATCACCCATCCGTAATGGATATCATACTTTGTACAAAAACTTAAAGCTGAGCTTCTTGTCTTTAAACTTATATGCATTAAACTTCTTTTGACCCGTCTTCGACAAAATCACGGTCAATTTTGGGTAATGGCTGATCATTAATAGCTGCTTCAAAAGCTTTAAGACGTTTGTAAATTGAGATTAGCTCTATAATGGTAGTCCATGAAGAAACTAAGAATTGAAATGAAGATGCTACCTGGCCAAAAGCTCTTAAAATTTGGTTCATAATCCCAAGTGTAATTCGACCTGAAACAATTGTTGGAATTAAAAATACATAAGCAATTACATTATCTGCTTGTATGTACATATATCTAAACAGGTTAAAATATGTGTAGTGAAGGTATATCCTAAAATAGTTTTTTCTCACATTTGAAAATAAATCGCGTAATGCTATTGGTTGGGCATTTGCTTCGTTATCTTCTCCTAAAACTAATTCTTTGCGAAATGCAGCTTCAACACGTTGATTTCTAAATTCTAGTCCAGGTAATTTTATTCCAGCAAACAATAATATTAATGTACCAAAAATTGACCATACGATTGAGAGTGTGACCAATGGATATGGTATTGCCCCAAGTATTGGTAATGACTCTACATGTACTGACAATGCTGCAAGTACTGGTAGGAAAGCAATTAACGTCATTATTGAATCTACAAACGCAACTCCTAATCCTTCCATAATTGCAGCAAATCTCATTGTGTCTTCTTGAATACGCTGAGATGCACCTTCAATATGGCGAACCTGTTTCCAACGAGACACGTAAAATTCATTCATCGCTGTACGCCAACGAAATATGAAATGTGAAGTGAAGAATCTATTTGCAATAATGAATGCGATGTAAGGAAACGCGATAGTGCAAAAAATAATAAAATGACCATAAAGTTGTGAAACAGTAACCTCTCCATTCCCTCCAAGAGCTGTTTGAATATCATTATAAAAAGGTCCATACCAAGCATTTATGATCACAGAAACTTGAACTGAGGCGTATGATAAATAAATTAATAAAGCTGATCCTAAAATTGACCAATTTTGCCAAAAATGTGAGTCATATCTTCGCCATGAATAGTAAAAAATTAAAGTGCCAAAAAGATAAAACAAATCAAACCATAAAAACTCAGAGGTTATAAAATGACCTAATCCAATGACTTGTTCTTCTGTGTCGAGGCTGAAGCCTAAAGAATTACCCAGTGTTTCTCCAATACTGTACCAAACAGTAATTAGGAAAATTATCCATAATACTAATGAGCCAAAGAAAAGTTTCGGTTTTGGAAAAAAAGATTCAAACATTTTGTATAATACTCTATTTGGGTGCCCGATTTGTTCGGATGAAATTGTTTTGCTTTGGATTTGTGCAAAGCTATATGTCTTAATATGATTCAATTATGGAGCAAAATCAATGTCAGAATGGTTATATCAAATTCGTATAAAAGTGTCGGAAAATATATCTAATGATTTGAGAGATATGTGCCAACTAAATTTATCCAAAAAATTGAAACAAATAGCAAAAACTCATCAAATGGCACTTGTCTGTACTTATGATGCATTTGAAGCATATTGTGTTGAAGCTGAGCAAAATGGTATTGATGGATATGGATTATACCATTGGACTAAAGCAACAATTGAAGACCCATTAAAGAAGGCGAAGCATTTAAAATCATTTGCGTTTTATTTGGGTGAAGATCAAATTTACCCAAAAGAACTTGCAAGTTCTGTTCAAAATCAACTCGAAGAAATAAATGATAAAGAATTACAGGAGATAAATCTTATAGATTCAAATCCTGCAAATAACCCTCAGCCACCAAAAAAAAATTTATAATTAAGTCGCTTTAGTTAGCTTTTGGCAAGGTTTCAATTTCAACTGCTTCATTTAAAAACATTGATCGTGCACAATTTGCGTCTAGATCGATTGTAGTTTTAACGTTCTGGTTTTCAAGGTTTGCTTCAGTTTCTACGCCTGAGAAAATCCCTGGACATATTTGTCCGTTAACACGAATTACATTTACTGGGTTGTCAACAACCACACCAACAGTGTCAGCAATAACAAGTTGATCAACAAATACAAAAGTTTCTACAATTTTAGCTTCAGGAGCATAAATTTGAGCTGCCAAAGTACCACGTGCTACACAATCACCTACATTTGGCTCAAAGTTAAGTAGTACTCCATCGAATGGTGCTCGCATGGTTAAATCATCAAGATCAAGCTCTCTTGATTGGACTTCCAGCTGCCCGATTTCGTAAGCAATATCTGCACGTGATTTTTTTGAATTTGCGCGTGTTAATGCTTCCTCAGCACGATCTACAGAAAAAGTAGCATCTAATTTTTTGCGTTCGGCAGTTTCAAGCATTGTTTCATTAACTAGACCCCGTTTAAATAAAACATTCGTACGATTAAATTCACGTAATACAAAATCAAATTCTTCTTTCGCACGCGATAAATCTGCTTTTGCTACTGTTATAGAAAATTCACTTTCTTCAACAGCAGCTTTTAAATCTCCGGCACGTGCTTGTGCAGACTTAAGCGCAAGTTGACTTGTTCTGTCATCTAATTTGACAAGAATTTGATCTTTAATCGCTAAGCCAGAATTTACAGCGACTTGAGATACCTCAGTAATACAGCCTTGAGCTTCGTATGATAAACCTGATTCATTTTCAGCAATTACTGTTCCAGCTAGATTAATTGATTGGAAGTTTTCTTGTGCAAGCAGAGGACTTGAGAGAGCAAGAAATGCTATACTTAATTTACTTACTATAAAGCCATGTTTCATGAAAATTCTCCCGATTTCTATCAACTAAATTTGGTCTGAATTCGCCAAGAGTCAATAGCTGAGTTATGCTAATCGTTGATCTAAAGTACTGGATCACCAATTTATATCATTTTTTAAGTGTGTGCTTGGTGATTGGTAAATACCTACCCAAGAGTTAATTTTTTTCTTGATACCTATTCAATTATTCATCATTGTGAATATATTAGAAAATTTCTGGCTGATGCTGTGTTTTATTTTTTCTCCCTCAGCATCAGTCAAATAGATTTTGTATTTATTAGAAACTACTTGGAAAGATGTACTTTAGATTGAGAAATGCCAATCAACATTAATGCTGATGAAAAGGCAAAGAATATTGATATACCCACATATTGAATATCTAGAGAAATATCAAAATCTAATAATAATCCTGTGATTGCAGGGCCGATTGCTGAGCCAAGTACCATTGCTGCCGCTGCGGCAGCTTTTATTGTGCCCAAGTATTTAGTGCCAAAAAATTCAGCCCAAAATGCATTGGGTAGTGTTGTATTAGCTCCTGACGTAATTCCTAAAAAGATAAAACCAATTAAAGTCATGAGTAAGGTATCGCCATATGCAAATAATAGAAAAGCAACAATCATTGGTAATTGAAAAAACGGTATTAATTTAGCTGTGCCAAATTTATCTAATAAAACACCTGACAGTATCATCGTGGTAATTGCTACGCCCGTATATACTGGAAACATTGCAACTAAGTTAAAATGATCCCAACCTTTTATTTCAGAGAAATGAACCTGTAAGAAAAAGAAAGCTGTATTAAAGGCAGATTGACCAATAAATGCGGGCATCATAAACCAAAATAAAGGATGGAATAAAGTTTGCTTACGGTTCCAATGTCGATTGTTCATGCCTAAGGACTGGTCTTCAGCGTCTATAGATTGGGGGCTTCGTTCTTGGCGCAAAAGCCAGATTAAAATTGGGATAGCTAATAGCGTTATTAAGGCAGCAATTATCCAAATTTCTTGCCATGCAAAATATACCAAAGCTGACACTAATAATATAGGAATTAATGCTTCACCGATTGAAAACCCTAAGTTTGCAACAGAAAGTGCTTTTCCACGGTTGCTTACAAACCAACGTGACATTGCAACTGCAGAAATGTGAGTGGACATCCCTTGCCCAGTTAACCTCAAACAAAATATAACCACAGGCAATAAAATTACTAATGGATTAAACGCCATGAACAAACATGATGCTGCAAGCGCAAAAAGCACTATTGGACCAAGTTTTCGTACCCTCATTATGTCTGTAAGGCCACCCGCCCATATCATTACGATTGCGGAAGCAAATGTACCGAACCCATAGATTGATCCCCAATCTCCATGAGATAAATTAAAAGTATTTCGGATTTCGCCTGAAAATATTGAAATGAAATATGTTTGTCCAAAACTTGATAAAAAAGTAAGTAATGCACCCGCAGTAAGCCATCTGAGATTATTTATTATGAAATTATACATGTTAACTTTTTATTAAGTGTAATTTAAATTTAAATCTTTAAGTCAAGCCTTGGTTTCCAAAAAGGTCGAAACAATTCAATTTTTGGGCATCTGTTCATCACTACTTTTAAGCCAGCATCTTCAGCTAATTTTGCAGCTTGGTCATCATAAACGTTTATCTGACCCCAAAGAACCTTAGCGCCAATAGAAATAGCTTTCTCTGCAAACCCATAAAATTCTTCCTTTGGTCTGAAGACATCTACCATGTCAACTTTATGTTCAATTTCTTCAAGAGAATGATAAACCTTTATTCCACGTATTTCCTTTAGTTTTGGATTTGGATTAACAGGAAAAATTGTGTACCCAGTTTCGTGAAGAACACGTAATACTCCATAACTGAACTTAGTTTTATCAGCACTTGCGCCAACAAGAGCGATAGTTCTTACAGAACTTAATATATCAGCAAGGTATTTTGGATCATATTCGTAGATATGATTAACTTTTGCATCAGGCATTACTATTCTTCCTTTAACGTAGCTATGTCTGCTTTTAGCTCATGAGGTTTTAATGGGTCTAAAAATGGGTTTCGATATAACTGATTATGACTTTCTACGCCGATTTCAATAGTAATATCAGTTAATGGTCTTGCAACGCATAATATAATATAGCCATTATTAATTTGCCGGTTGTTTAATGCCACCTGCCTATTTTGATCAACTTCTCCTGAAATTAATTTTGCTGCACAAGTAATACATCCTCCGTATTTACAGCCAAAGGGTAGATCTACACCTTGGTCACGTAAACTTTCTAAAATCGGACGTTTAGGGTTTACCTCAAAAGTTTTTCCATCTCGGTTTGCTAAAGTTATTGCTGTCATAGCCAAATATCACTTGTACAATCACCACCTGGATAACGAGCTTCATGACATCGACTTGGACCATTTGGCTCTTTTCCAAAATCAACAATAAAATCTTTATTTAATGACATTCCACCGTGTATTGGATCACAATCAATCATAACCATTACGCCACCACGTTCACGTATTTCAGGATAAAACTGATTGTCCCATGTAGAAAATAAAGATGTTGTCACATATAGTCTTTTCCCATCCAAAGAAAGTTGGAACATTTGTGGGCCACCAGCTATTTTCACTCCATTCACAATTGGTGCTTTACCAAGCAATCCACCCATCCAAACTTGGCCAGTAAGCTTTGGATTGTGTGGATCTGAAATGTCATATTGGCGCATATCGCCATGAAGCCAATTGTTCAGATAAAGGTACTTATCATCCATTGATAGTAGAATTGCTGACATTACGCCTGGAACTGGAAGTGGCCATTCTGGGTGTGGTTCATTCTCAACATCAATTATTTTTTCCCACTGCCATTTTTCATCCTTATCTTTCCACCAGTGAATAACATTAGTACTGAGCGCAGCCCCGCAAAAACCATGAGAACTATCTGGGTCATGATGAAATTTAACCTCAAGTGGCAGCAATCCATCTTCCCCAAGATACATGGTTTCTATGGGTTCTCGTTTTTCGAAATCCCAGAAATGAATTTCTCTTCCATACTTCAAATGGCCCACTTCTTCCAAATCAAACCCAGGCATGAAAGTATTAGGTGCTGCCCATTCTGAACTGACCATAATATTGTGGCGAGGCTGATACCAAAAATCGTAACCAAACTTTATGTTGCCCATAGAATTTTCCCATCGACCCTGAATTTCAAAATCTTTGTTCAAATGTAAATATCCCCCAGGTGCTTCGCCTTTGGCATCTCCGAGCATTGAAATAATAATTTCTGAACCTAAACAATGCACAGTATGTGGGCCTGATAAATTTGTTTTTGATTTTATATCTGCCCCATCAATTACTTTGTACAAAGAGGGAGCGCGTGGATCAGTTGCCGTATCAACTATGTGAATATTATTAGAGCGTACACCTGGTAGTAATAAATATTTTCTCGACATTGACCCGTCATCAAAACATGATGAACAAGCATTCCAACCCATATGATGTAGTTCATCTCCAATGCCAGGCATTTCTAATCTATGTATTACTTGACTGAATCTTTCACTTTTTGGGTCGACATCAATAGTTGCCAAATAATCAGGCTTTTGAATGCCGGTACCAGTATAAATTGATATCGTATATAATAGTTTTTCACGAGGTGCCTTAATGGCTTCTAAAGGGCTAGAATACCCTGGGCCACAACATTCCATTCGATTATTCCCTTACTTAAAGTGTTAAAAATCTTATTATTTGAACTGATGTTCATACATTTGAATAAGTTTTTTTGGCGTGCAAGTTTTTTATTCAGAATGAATTCTTTACTTTACGTAATTTTTGCCAATATTTTTGTAATATAAAATAAATTAAAGGAGAAAAATAATGAAAAAAATGTCAATTATCAGATTTAGACCAAAAAATGGATGCATGGATGAATTTATAGAGGCTTCTTTAAAGTTTTCAAAAGATCGTGGGACTGCGGTTCCGCCAACTCATTTTTTAATGAAATCTGGAGATGAAGTAATTGCTGTTGTCATAAGAGATTCTGATATTTTGCAGGAGAGTATGAGTGGTGGTGTTGATTGGCTAGATACTCAACGACATCTTTTAGAAGAATTTAATGAGGTTGATAGGCATACAATACCTCTTACTGGTGATTTAATTGAATACAAATAAAAAATGATTTATTATGGGGAGAGTAGATATCGTCCTAGTCTCCTCGTTAGAACTTATTTTAAGTTTTTAGAGCCTGATCAATATCTGCAATAATATCATCTATATTTTGCAAAAACAACTTATTGGTGAAATTGATTTTACTGCAATGTCTACAAAAATTTCATTGAAGCAAATCAAAAATGAATATTCTTTACCTCTCTCTCATTTAGAAAAATTGAATAAATTAGATTAATATTTATTCCAGATATCAAATTTTTTCCATGGTTTGCATGAAGAATTTTGAATCATATATTCACCAAAATCTTTTCCATCAATTGAACAATAAGCAACAAATCGATCATAAGTTTTAGCACCTGTCAATTTGCAATCAGCAGCCTGACCAATAAATTTCAAAGCAATCTCTGATGCAATCATACCTTTAGTTGAGTTTTTTTCAGGACAATCCAGTGCGGCTAATCTAATGGGTATTGAGCCTACAATAATTGTATCGCCATCACGCACATGAGTAATTAATCCAGATAAAATACTGATTTTTGAATATTGCTTTTTTGATGAACTTTTAATGGATTCGTCAGCCATTACTGAGTTTATAATTAAGGTAAAAAACATTGAAATTAAAATAGTAATTATGGAATTATGGAATCTCATAAGTCGGTCCACATGTAGCAAATTCCAACCTTTGAAAAGAATTTTTCTAGATTTTCTATTGTCATCTCTATTGTTCGATCATTAACAAGAGGGTGAATATAAATAACAGACTTACTCTTTAGGTTTTTATCTAAAAATAGTGAAACGTCATTTTTTACACCAGTAATCATTGAAAGTGGTGTAACAGAGCCTGGTCGTACGCCTAAATGCTGCATTAATCTTTCAGGAGACCCAAAAGATAAATTACTGAAACCTAAGCTTTTGCTTAGTTTTTTTAAATCTACAGTTTGATCTTGCTGGGCAACCAATAAGATATTCCTTTTTTTCTTATCCCTTAAATATAAATTTTTAACGTGCCCTCCACCATTTTCAGAAGATATAAAAATTCCTTGTACTTTTTTTGAGTCTTCAACAGTTCTCAGTGGGACATGCTTAAATAAATTATATTTGATATTCCATTGATCTAGCGTTTTTAGAAGTTCATCGGATGAGATTGGCAAACTATCTTGAAACTTTGATGATGCGTCTACCATTGTTTGATGATCCTAAAAGTGAATATTAACTGTTTTATAATTCTAAATTTATATTATAAAAAAATACTATCAATTATTAAATTTCGGGATTGTCATGGTAACAGACATAAGAATTACACAAGATAAAAACGATATATTATCTTGCTTACAACTTAGGAGAACAGTTTTTATTGAAGAACAAAATGTCCCTGAGGATGAAGAGGTTGATGGAGATGATCCTAATTGTGAACATGTCCTATTAACTATTGATGAAAATCCAGTAGGTGCAGCTAGGCTAAAATATTATGATAATTTCATAAAAGTTCAAAGAGTTTGTGTTCTTGAAGGTTATAGAGGACAGGGTATTGGGTCTAATATCATAAATTTTATAATTAACTATGTTAAGGAAAATGGTATTCGTCAGTCGGTTCGATTAGGCTCACAAACCCATGCACTAGAATTTTACAAAAGGCTTGGTTTTATTGAATTTGGTGATGAATATTTAGATGCGGGTATTTTACATAAAGATATGGCATACCAAATTAAATAATCTCTGATTTTCAGTTTAGCTTAACTTTTAATAATATCAAAATTTGGATCATACGGGCAGGATTCAATTATTTTTGCACTAATTTTTTCGCCAAGTATATCTACAAATGTTTCAGTGCCAATCGTGGAATATTCTGATTTAATAAACGCATATGCAATATTTTTATTTATTCTATGACCCCAATCGCCAGATGTAATGGTGCCAACGACTTTATTATCAATCGACACCGTTGCCCCACCGTGAGCTGGCGCATCTTTTGTGTCGATTTCTAAAGAAACCAATTTATTTAAACATTTTTCTGATTGTCTAGATTTTAAAGCTTCTTTTCCTATAAATTCATTTTTATTCATATTAACGAACTTGTTTAAACCTGTTTCAAATGGATCGAATTCAGTTAGGATATCTGCTTTCCAATGAAGAAATCCTTTTTCTAATCTCATTGTGTCGACTGCCCTTGCACCAAACAATTTTATATCAAATTCAATGCCAGCTTTTTGTATAGCTAAGTATGCGGCATAGAGGGATGCATTAGGTATATGAATTTCATAAGCAAGCTCACCAGAGAAACTTACACCCATTACTGTTGCAGGGGCTATGCCAATAAAACATTCTCGAAGGCTAAGCCAAGGAAAAGCATCTTTAGACCAATCTCCACGGGAACAAGCTGAAAGTACTTTACGTGCATTTGGTCCAGCTAATACAAGTATCGTTAGATCATTAGTTAGGCTTCTTAATTGGACATCTTCAACTGGATTTAAATGCTGCCTTAGCCAATCCATGTCATGATATTCACTTGCAGCGGCTGAGCCATACCAAACTCTTGCAGGGCCCCGATCACTTTGTGGAAGGTTGGCAATAGTCGCTTCACCTTTTAACATGCCATGATGATTAAGAAAGTATCCTAAGCCAACTTTACCAGTTTGTTTTTTAATATTACCGCAAAAAATTCTATCTAAAAAATTATGTCTATCTGATCCAGTTATTTCAATGCGATTAAAGCCATTAACTTCACACAACCCAACATTTTCTTGAACATTTTTGACTTCTCTTGCGATCAGATCAAAAGCTTCATCAAATTTGAATCCTAGTGTAGTTTTGAAATCTTTTGTAGGTTTTATATATTCTACACGTTCCCACCCATTCACAACTGTAAATTCAGCACCTTGTTCAGCAAAAATTGGTGTAAGTGGTGTGGTTTTTGCATTTCTTCCTGCAGGTCTATGTTCATGTGGAAAATGAAATCGAAATTCGTTCTGGTAGTCTTCAATTGCTTTAAGTGCAGTTAATTCAACGTTTGTATGTCCAGCAAAGCGTCTAGGGTCAATGCACCAAGTATCATAACAAGCTTCACCATGAACGATTTGTTGAGCTAAAAGCCAGCCATGACCGCCTCCTTCACCTAAACCAGCACGCAGTCCTATTATACAAAAAGCATTTTGTTTGCCGGGGATTGCACCAACTAAAGGTGCGCCATCAATGGTGTAGGTTATTGGTCCATTAACTACTGTATGTATTCCGGCTTCCATGAGAGCAGGCATGCGATCAAATGCACCTTCTAATACATCCGTGACACGGTCTAAATCGTCCGGGCAAAGCGCATTCACAAAATTTGGATCAATGCCATCCATGCCCCAAGTTTTACAGTCCTGTTCATAGAAACCTAGAAGAAGACCATTTTTTTCTTGTCGGCAATAATAATCTGAAATTGGACACCTTAATAAAGGCATACGATGCCCCGCAGATTTTATTTCAGGAATGTCTTCGGTTAAAAAATATTGATGTTCCATAGAAGTTACGGGATGATGTACACCCATCATTGATCCAACTTCATTAACTCTATATCCACACGCATTTACAATAATATCACAATCTATATCACCGTGCTCGGTATGAACAGTCCATGTATCATCTGATCTTTGCGTCAATGCAGTTACAGGAGTATTCCTATAGACTTCAGCGCCAGCTTTGCGAGCTCGCCTCGCTAAAGCTTGGCAAAGTTGAGCGGGATCAATATCCCCGTCTGATGGGTCCCAAAGACCCCCTAGAAGATTATTTTTTGATATAAGTGGGTGGCGTTTCGCACATTCATTAGCATCGATAACTTCAAAATTAACATCCATGCCTTTTGCCATAGATGCAAAATGACGATACCCATCCATTTGTGCTTCTGTATTCGCTAAACGAATGCCACCATCTCCGTGATGATAATTTATTGGGTACTCTGGATCTTCTGATAATTCTTTGTATAAATTAATTGAATGAGATTTTAAGCCTACCATTGTCTGGTTCATACCAAAATTAGTGACTTGGGCTGCTGAATGCCAGGTGGTTCCGCTTGTTAACTCATTTCGCTCTACAAGTACGACATCACTCCAACCTTCTTGTGTCAGGTGATAAAGTGTTGAGCATCCAGCAATGCCGCCGCCAATTACCACTACTTTAGTACGTGATTTCATTTGTAGATTCCTCATAGCTCTTACAATTCGTTTAATTTAACTACAGTTATCTGCAAGATTAGGTTCATTATTATTATATTATTGTAATTTATTTATTATTTATTGGGAACTAATTATAATTACTACCTACAATCCTGTGAGATATGAAAGACTATAGATAATATTTCTAATGTGAGAGCTCCAAATATGCACAATAAATCAATAAAAAGAGGTGGGCGAAGCAAAAGAATAGAAAAAAGATTGGCAAAACCTATCATAGATCCATGCCCACCTGGACAAAAGGGAGGATCTTATAAGCCATTAAGCCAAGATGATATTAAAAAAATTTATAATACTGCAATAGACCTTCTCGTAAATCTTGGAGTTGGTGAAGTTCCAGAACGTTTGTTTAAAGATTTGATTGCTAGTGGAGCAAAAGATAATGGTTCAGGTAGGGTGCTTTTCCCAAAAAATCTTATTGAAGAAGCAATAAGCAATGCTGCAAAATCTTTTGTCTTGCATGGAAGAGATGAAAAAAGATCAATTATAGTTGGTGGTAGTTCTGTTTATTTTGGTACGGGTGGAGCTGGTGTGCAGACATTAGACATAGATAATGGGAAATACAGGCCCTCCACATTAGAAGATTTACATAATTTTACTAAATTACAGGATACTTTAGCAAATATTAGTTGGTATACACGCTGTTGCATTGCAACTGATGTGCCCGATACATATGACTTAGATGTAAATACTGCCTATGCTTTAATAAAAAATACAACAAAGCCTGTAGCAACTTCATTTACATTGGCTGAGCATGTTAAACCAATTGTTGATATGCTTGATATTGCGGCAGGGGGACCTGGAAAATTCTCCAAAAGGCCATTTTTGAAAGCACACATCAGTCCATTAATTTCACCAATGCGTTATGGCGAAGATGCAGTTGACGTAGTGTATGAATGTATAAAATATAACATTCCAATCTCTTGTATAACTGCAGCGCAAGCAGGGGCGACAGCTCCAGCAACTTTGGCTGGGTTTTTAGCGCAATCATTAGCTGAAACATTAGCAAGTCTAATAATGGTCCATGCAATAAAGCCCGGGTTTCCTATGGTATTTTCTAATTGGCCATTAGTAATAGATCTTAGAACGGGTGCATTTTCGGGTGGAAGTGGTGAAACTGCAGTTTTAAATGCGGCATCTGCACAAATATCAAACTGGTTAAACTTACCTTCTGGAGTTGCATGCTCAATGACTGATGCAAAAGCTATAGATGCTCAATATGGCATGGAAAAAGGAATAACTTCGTTTGCTGCAGCGTCTGCAGGTGGAAATTTGATTTATGAAAGCTCTGGAATGACAGCTTCTTTGTTGGGAGTAAGTTTTGAAGCTTTTGTATTAGATGATGAAATGCACTCTCATACTTATAGGGCACTTAGAGGTATCGAAGTTAGCGAAGATAATTTAGGTTTTAATGCAATTTGTGAAGCCGTTTTAGGCGAAGGACATTTCCTTGGCGGAAATCATACTTTAGAAGCAATGGAGAGAGATTACTTTTATCCAAAGTTTGCTGATCGAGACGAGCCACGGACTTGGTTTGAAAATGGTGCTAAAGATGCATGTTTTAGAGCTAGAGAACATGCAAAAGAAATTTTACTAAATCATAACCCAAACTATTTATCAGAAGATCAAGATAAAGAAATTCGCTCCCGTTTTAATATTTTATAAATTATTACACCCAGTTTATTTATTCAATTAAATTAAAACTATTTGCTATCCAAGGGTCATTTTTAAGTGTTTGTTTTATTACATGCTTTTCAATTAATTTACGCATTTTTTTATCAACAAGATCAAGAATTAAACGTGAACAATCAGGTGTAGCTACAACCGCTAGGTCTCTTGAAAAAGCCTTTATCGGGAACGGATGAATTTTTAACTTTGGTTGGAACCTCTTGGCACGAGAAATAATTAGAGGTGTTGTAATTGTCCACCCGGCTCCATCTGCAACCATCGCTAGGAGTGTTTGGCTATTTCCACATTCAAATTTACTTGGAAGGTTAATACCGATACGACGTAGGTGTGAGTCAATTTGCCTTCCAATAATCATATTTTTGGGAAACCGTAAAAAAGGTAAATTGGTTTTTTTGTGTATTAGGTCTAAAGGTGTTTGCTCATGGTTTAATGGCAAAGCAATTACAAAAGGGTCTTTAAGAAGTGGACGATCTTGCAATTCAGCTATGCGTTCTGTTGAATTGCTAATTATTCCTATATCTAGTTGACGGTCACGTAACATCTCTATTATTTTATTGCTTGAGTCCGTGTGATACATGAACTCACACTGGCGCATATTATTTGACAAATATATCGCTAATTCAGGTATTATATCACTATCAAAGTCTTCAATTATACCTAACCTTAGATAACTAGCTTCGTCGATATTACCAGCTGAAGCTTCTGCTTTTGCTTTACGTATTGAATGCAATGCATCACTAATGTTGTGTAAGAATAACTGTCCTTTTGGAGTTAAAATCATTGGACGGCGAGAATGATCAAATAATGCAACTCCCAAATACTCTTCTAATCCTCGAAGATGATGTGAAACAGTACTTATTGATAATCCAGTGTCGTTTGAGACTGCATTAAGTGAACCTTTCTCAGCACAAATCTGAAAGAGTTCTAGTGTTTTTAAGTTCAAATCTTTTTTTTTGGAATTATCCAACATTTTGATATCTTATAAAGAAATTGCTGCCATATTACTCATATCATTAACATGTTTTAATCTTAAGAGAAACGATATGGTTAAAACCAAATTTTTAGATTTTTATTTGAGAAAGTCAAAATCTGACATATCATGCCTCTCACGGAGTTGATTGGGTTTATCAGAAGAAGATTGATTTACAATTTTCCCGCGTTTTACGGCTTCACGATTATCAATTTTTTTTGCCCATGCCATCACATGCTGGTATTTTGCTACATCTAAAAAAACGTCTGCATTATAAAGCTCACCTAAGACAAGCTGCCCATACCAAGACCAAATTGCGATATCTGCAATGTTATAGTTCTGCCCACTTATAAAATCATTTTTAGACAAACGTTGATCTAATACATCCAGTTGTCGTTTCGTTTCCATAGAAAATCTGTCTATTGCGTATTTAATTTTTTCAGGAGCATATTTGTAAAAATGCCCAAAGCCTCCACCTAAATAAGGAGCACTACCTGTTTGCCAAAAAAGCCAAGATAAACATTCTGTCCTTTCATTAAAGTTTATTGGAATGAACTCTTTAAATTTTTCTGCCAGATAAAATAAAATTGCACCTGATTCAAAAACCCTTTGCTGTTTCTGCGAGCTATTATCAACTAGTGCTGGTATCTTTGAATTTGGATTTACTTGAACAAAACCGGAAGAAAATTGCTCTCCCTTATGAATTCGGCAAAGCCAGGCATCGTATTCTGCACCATTGTGGCCCAAGGCCAGCAATTCTTCTAACATTATTGTTATCTTGATACCATTTGGTGTACCCAATGAATATAGTTGTAATGGATGTTTACCTACAGGCAATTCTTTTTCAAATGTAGCTCCAGCGGTTGGCTTGTTAATGTTTGAAAAAGTTCCACCATTTTCGTTCTCCATTATCCAGATTTCTGATGGCTGATAGCCAGTTGGGTAGCTCATGAATGTGGCCTTTAAATTTTGATTTTAAAAAATATTAAATAATGCGATTGCCAAAATGCTTAATAGGTTGCAAGTATAATTATTTAGTTATGTGATAATGGTCTTGTTTGTAAATTATATTATTGCATAGTGAGGTTTTAATTTATCATATTTTTCAAAATAAAGTGATTTAGCGAGATGGGCAGTCAGGTATGATATTTTTTGAAGTAATATTACTAATATTTGCTTCGTTTTTCGCAGGGATCATAAATTCTATTGCAGGGGGAGGAAGTTTTTTAACTTTTCCAGCTTTAGTATTTACTGGCGTTCCAACAATTGCAGCAAATGCAACAAGTGCTGTAGCCGTATTTCCTGGGTATTTAAGTGGTGCTTTGGGATTTGCAAAAGAATTAAGGGAAGTTCCAAAGTCTAAATTTTTTCTTTTAATCATATTATCAGTTTTAGGTGGAATTTTAGGCTCTCTACTACTTTTAATAACTCCATCTGATGTATTTTCATTTGTCATCCCATGGTTGCTTGGGTTTGCTACCATTTTGTTTGCATTTGGTAATTACATTTCGGAATGGGCTGAAAAAACTAATGGTTCGGGCGGTACAATGGGAAGCATAGCTACATTAGTCGTTTGTATTTATGGTGGCTATTTCAATGGTGGATTGGGGATAATTTTACTTGCATTATTTTCAGCACTTGGCATGCGAGATATCCACCTAATGAATGGATTAAAGAATATGATGTCATTCGCCTTGTCTGCTGCATCTGTTGTAACTTTTGCAATCGCAGGAATAGTTTTCTGGCAACAAGCAATTATCATGATGATTGCTGCTACGATAGGTGGCTATTTTGGAGTTTTTGTTGCTAGGAAGTTATCAAAAAATACTATTCGATCAATTATAGTTATTATTGGATTAATTATGACATTAATTTTTGGGATGAAGGCATAAAATGTTTTTGTTTAAATACAACGGATACATAGCATTAAAGTTTGAAATATATATCGCATTAAAAAGGTTAAATAATGAATTCTAGTTTTGAAAACCGTGCAAAACTAGCATGCCTCTATGCTGGTGGTGTTTGGGGTTTGTTTTGGATACCTTTGCGTGCCCTTGAAGAAGCTGGCATAAATGGTCTTTGGGTAACATTTGTATACTTTTTAGTGCCAACAATATTTTTGATACCAGTAGGTATTTGGCGTTTAAAATATTTAAAATTAGGTGGTTTCAATTTGCAGTTAACGGGAATGTTATCTGGAGGAGCACTCATGTTATATGCTACTTCAATTGTATATACAGACGTTGTGCGAGCTATGTTATTATTTTACCTAACGCCAGTGTGGGGTACCATTTTGGGCAGGTTATTTCTCAATGAAAATATTACGCCACTAAGAATATTTTCTATGATTATTGCTATTATAGGTATGTTAACTATTTTTGGATTAGGTGTAAAATTTCCAATACCACAAAATGTTGGTGATTGGATGGGGGTCGCTTCTGGCTTGATGTGGGCTGTTGCCACATTAAGAATAAGATTAAACCAAAATGCATCAGCTATTGATATGACGCTTGGTTTCTTTTTCTGGGCTACAATATTTGCGATTATTATTGCTCTAACCGTTGCGCCAAATTTTGCCCCTAATATTTCACAAGTATTACCTGCTCTCCCAATTTTATTGGTTTTTGTTATATTGTTAATTTTGCCAGGTACTTTGGCTTCACTTTGGGGGCCAAAGTTTTTAAATCCTGGATTAGTTGGATTGCTGTTCATGACTGAAATAGTTGTTGGCTCAATTTCAGTCGCTCTTTTAGCCGGTGAGCCATTTGGTTATCGAGAAGTGATTGGAATAATACTTATTTCTAGCGCTAGTATGATTGAACCCATTAAATCTATTCTGAAAAATAAATAATTTATTAAAAGATTGCTATCTAATCAAACTTTTCCTAACCTAATATAACAAAATGACATAAACTGGGAGGGAATTATAATGAAATCATTTAAAATAATGCTTAGTGCGTCCTTGGTTGCAATGGCAACTGTTGGTGCTGCACAAGCAGATAAGCTTACATTATATTGTAGTGCACAAGAAGATTGGTGTCAGCTAATGGCTAATAATTTTCAAGATGCTACAGGAATAAAAGTTGCAATGACTCGCAAATCTTCAGGTGAAACTTTTGCACAAATTAAAGCTGAGAGCTCTAATCCAAAAGGTGACGTATGGTGGGGTGGCACTGGTGACCCACATTTGCAGGCTGCAGAAGAAGGCTTAACTGCATCATACATATCTCCAATGCGTGATCAGTTACATCCTTGGGCGATTTCACAAGCAGAAAGTGCCAATAATAAAACTATTGGTATATATTCAGGTGCCTTAGGTTATGGTTATAACACTGATCTTTTAGCCGCTAATAATTTACCTGCACCTTCATCTTGGGCAGATTTAACTAAGCCTGAATATAAAGGCCACGTACAAATGGCTAACCCAAATTCATCAGGAACAGCGTATACAACACTAGCTACGATGATGCAGCTATTTGGAGAAGATGGTGGATTTGATTTTATGAAGGGTTTGCACTCAAATATAAATCAATACACTAAATCAGGATCTGCACCAATTAAAGCTGCAGGCCGAGGGGAGACTACAATAGGTATCGTTTTCATGCATGACGCTGTAAAACAGGCTGTAAAAGGTTTTCCTGTAAAGGTTGTAGCACCAGCTGAAGGTACTGGATATGAAATTGGTTCAATGTCAATTATTGATGGTGCGCGAAATATGAAAGAAGCAAAGGCTTTTTATGATTGGGCGCTTAGTGCAGATGCGCAAAACCTTGCTTTAGAAGTAAATGCATTTCAGGTTCCATCAAATACAGGAGCAAAAACATCTGCAAGTGCTCCTGATATGAGTACTATCAAATTAATTGATTACGATTTTAAAACTTATGGATCATCAGCTACTCGTAAAAGATTGCTTAAGAAGTGGGATGATGAGGTTTCAGTTTTAGCACAATAAATTATGAACACTGAAATAATCAATAAAGCGGCCAACCCTGTATTAATCTTTTGGATGATTATGGGGTTGGCCGGATTTTTTATTCTACCTTGGTATGGGGTAGAAGACTTTTTTCTATTTGAATGGCTTACAGATGGTTATCCATTTGATACAGATTATGCACCTGCAGGGTTTCTTCTTTTACAGAAAGAAAAAATATGGCTTGCTCCTCTTATTTTTCCATTATTTGCTCCATTTATAGTATTTAGAAAAGCAAAAACTGAGCCTCTTTATGGTAAAGTGTTGATCTTAGCCGGTGCTATTGGATTTAGTTGGCTGATGATACAGGGTTTTTCTATTGGTATTAGGGGCTGGAATTTTGAGTGGGCCGAATTATTATTTGGTGATCTTGAAGATAGACAATACGGAATGGGATATGGTGCATTAATTGTTGCGTCATCTTTTTTATTTATATTTACCCAAGGAATAGCTGCACGGGGTGCAATTAATGGAGATGTATTTGTCGTAAGTTCTATTTTGGGTGTGGTTTCAATTGTTACTATTTTTGTATTCTTTCCCATAGCCAAAATGCTTACTGCAGCATTTATTACAGAAAGTGGTAATTACTCGGCTATAGTTTTTGCATCAAAATTCTTTGATGATCGTTTGTGGGGCCTTGGTTGTTTATGGGGAGGGCGATGTGGGGTTGCTTGGAATTCATTATTTCTTGCCGTCCTAGTTGGTCTTATCACAACAATATTAGGCCTTATCTTTGCATTAGTCGTAACGCGATCTGGATTCCGATATAAAAAGCTTCTCCGCACTTTAACTGTTTTGCCAATTATTACTCCACCATTTGTCATTGGCTTAGCATTAATATTGCTTTTTGGATTATCTGGGTCTGTTACTACATTAATTGCTGATATCTTTGGTACACAACCGACTCGGTGGCTTTACGGTATGCCTGGAATATTAATTGCCCAGACATTGGCTTTTACCCCCATTGCTTTTCTCGTTCTTATTGGTGTGGTAGAAGGTGTATCCCCTTCAATGGAGGAAGCTGCGCAAACATTGAGAGCATCTAAATGGCAAGTTTTCAAAACTGTATCATTGCCACTTATGAGGCCTGGATTAGCCAATGCATTTTTATTAGGTTTTATTGAAAGTATGGCAGATTTCGGAAACCCATTGGTTTTAGGTGGTAATTTTGATGTACTTTCTACAGAAATTTTCTTCGCTATAGTTGGAGCCCAATATGATCAGGGCAAAGCGGCTGTGTTAGCAATGGTTCTCCTTTGTTTTACCCTTGGAGCATTTTATGCTCAAAGATTTTGGTTGGGAAAGAAAAGTTATACAACTGTATCTGGAAAAGGAGATAGTGGTGTTCATCCACATATGCCACGATCCCTTTCAATTCCTGTGCTGGTGCTCGCTATGATTTGGGCAGCATTTACAATAGTTGTATATGCGATGATTTTATACGGGTCTGTAGTAGAGCTTTGGGGTGTAAATAATACCCTAACAATCAAACATTATATCACTGCATTTTCTTTCCGTTTTGAAGACACTGGTATTCGATGGTCGGGGGCTGCGTGGGACAGTTTTTGGACAACGCTCAAAATAGCAGGAATTGCTGCGCCATTAACTGCAATTGTTGGGCTCATCACAGCTTATCTTCTTACTAGACAAAATTTTGTTGGAAAAAATGCTTTTGAATTTGGAACAATGCTTTCATTTGCGATACCTGGAACTGTGATTGGGGTAAGTTATATATTAGCTTTTAATGTGCCACCTATTGAGATTACAGGTACAGGTGTAATACTGGTAGTAAGTTTTGTTTTTAGAAATATGCCGGTAGGAGTGCGTGCAGGTATTGCTTCTATGTCTCAACTTGATAAATCATTAGACGAAAGTTCCTTAACTTTAGGAGCTAATTCTTGGCAAACATTTAGGCGAATAATACTGCCTTTATTACGCCCCGCGATTTTAGCAGCATTAGTTTATAGTTTTGTGAGGGCAATGACAGCAATATCAGCAGTTATATTCTTGGTCTCAGCAGAATATGATATGGCAACAAGTTATATAATTGGGCGAGTTGAAAATAATGATTACGGTCTTGCTATAGCTTATTCTACAACCTTAATTTTTGTGATGCTTTCTGTTGTGGGATTGATGCGATTAATAGTTGGCCGTACAGAAATAGGTAGACGTACTAACCAATCTCCTAAAAATAAATAAGGAAATAAAATGAGTGTAAATTCCAAAGCTGCACCAGTAAGATTTAAAAATGTTACTAAGATATATGGAAAAGATGTCTTAGCTGTAGATAATATTGATCTTAAAATTGAAGCAGGAAAATTAGTAACATTATTGGGACCATCAGGTTGTGGGAAAACTACAACTTTAAGAATGATTGCTGGGTTGGAAATGGCATCGTCTGGGTCAATATATATTGGTGATCAAGACGTAACTTTATTGCCAGCAACGGACCGTGATGTTTCAATGGTCTTTCAATCATATGCATTATTTCCTCACATGACTGTTATTGAAAACGTTTCATATGGCCTCAATTTTTCAAATTTTGATAAAGAAGAAATTAGAGATCGAGCACACCAAGGTTTAGATTTAGTTGGTCTTAGAGATTACGGAAACCGGTTGCCATCAGAACTCTCAGGTGGGCAACAGCAAAGAGTCGCAGTTGCAAGGGCTTTGGTGCTCGAACCACAAGTTTTATTATTTGATGAGCCACTTTCAAATTTGGATGCAAAACTTAGGCGCCAAGTGCGTGAAGAAATAAGAGAAATCCAGCAGAATCTTGGCTTAACAGTTGTTTATGTTACCCACGATCAGGAAGAAGCATTAGCCGTTTCAGATGAAATAGTAGTTATGCGAAATGCTGGCGTTGCACAGATCGGCTCTCCGCGAGATTTATACGACGCACCAGCAAATCGTTTTGTTGCTGACTTTATTGGTGAAGCTAATATTATTCCATGCCAGATTAATTCAATTGAAGATGAAATTGCGACAATAAATATTTCTGGATTTACCCACCATTTACCTTCTAGAGATTTACCAATAGGCCCAGCAAAATTAGCTGTCAGGCCTACGCGATTAATTTTGAACGCTAAAAATGGAATGGAAATGACTGTTAAGAAAGCCACTTATGTTGGAAGTAGAATGGAATATACACTTCAAGCAGAGTTTGGGGAGTTATTTGCAGTTTCTGAAAATGTTGATAAGCCATTAAATATCGAGAAAAAAATTATAGTGGGTCTAGACCCAATAGGGCCAGTACTGCTTGCTAATGATTAGTCTTTAAATGCATCGTCAGCCAATTGAACTATTTTATTAGATATTCCTGCACTACCCACAACAACTCGACCACTTTCATTAATCATTTTATTCGCACTTTGTCTTGCAAGTTGTCCACCAGCTTCCTTTGCATATTTTGTGCTATTTCAAATCTTAATTCATCTGACATTTAAGGCCCTTTGAGCTAAATAAAAATATTTTGAAATATTAAATCGCAAGATAACCAACGCCCAGAAATGTAATAATACATCCAGTCCATTGCAAAATGGTCATTCTTTCTTTTAAGAAAATCCAAGCAAGCAATATTGTTATTAGTCCAAATATGGATGAAGTAACAGATGCGTATTGTGGATTTTCAAGGGCGCCTGCTGAAAATACACACCATAGTGCTAATCCATCTGCGCATCCCATTGCAATTAACCATGGAATAGCTGATTTTCCGGGCCAGTATTTTAGGCCTGCAAAATAAATTATAATGGCACATAACATAATACTTATTATGCGCGTTACAAGAGTAGCAGACATATGGGGGGACAATTCAGCAGCAGCTTGCCCCGAAGCAAAGGTGCACGCAAATGCAATTGCTGCGATTAATGATAATGCTATAGTTTTGCCAATCGGCGGTATCTTCTCTTCTGAAATGTCAGACAATACAGCAACAATGCTGACACCAAAAATGATTGCTAGAACTGCTAGTATTTGAAATTTAGATATAGGTGTTCCGATCCAAATGGCCCATGATATTGAAAGTATTGGATAGGAAGCAATTAAGGGTGCTACCAATTTAACTGGACCGCGTTTGAAGGCATAATATAAGCAAAAACTTGCAATGACAAATGATACACCTGCTATAGTTGCTAATACAAATGCAGATTTAGATATTACTGTAATTTCTTTAGTTGGTATCATTAAGCCAATATGAAATATTAAACCCACAATTAAGACAGTTAATATACATGCACTAATAGGAGTTTTTTGGCTTATAAATCGTACACAAACATCGTGAAACCCCCAGCACATTGCCGCCAGTAACCCGAGTTCTAATGCACCCATTTGATTTTGTCCTAATGAATATACTTTATAAATATAGTATCCATTTTTTAGGGTAGTTCAATTATAGATTATGATGTTTTTTTGATTAAACTAAATTTAGTTCTGAGTGGTATAATCACATTTCTAAAAATCAAAACTGGTTTTGAAATAAAATAGAACTACATGTTATAAATAGCCAAAAAGGAGAAGTTTAAATGTCACAAAATGCAATACGACCAGGTAGTCGCCTCATGGATCGACCTGAATATAAATCAAAGCAAATGCCTTTAACCAAGTCTCCTGATACAAATGCGTATGATGCGGTCATTGCTATGGCAAAAAAAAATTATGGTTCAGTAGTAGTAATAGATTCAGATAAAAAAGTAATTGGTGTTGTGACTGAAAGAGACATCATGAACAAGGTTGTTGGAAAAGAACTTAACCCAAAAGAAACTTTATTGTCATCTATTATGACAGAAAATCCAAAATTAGCACGTGAAACTGATGATATGTTAGAGTGGCTTAGGATCATGTCTAATGAACGTTTCCGTCGTCTGCCAGTTGTAGATGATCAAGGTAGAATAAAAGCAGTATTTACCCAGGGTGATTTCGTATCATACACATGGCCAGATTTAATGTACCAAATGAAATCAATAGCTACTGCAACAGTTACAAAAAATTGGCCCCTTTTCTTAATTGGTGGTGGGATTGCAATTTATTCTTTAGTTCTAATACTAGTCATAAGCATGATGAATTAAATCAACAGCATTATTTACTAATAATTATTGTACTAATAATATATTCTTAAATAATGCGATTATATATACTCACATTTCTAGCGTTATTAGCATTTGCTGCTAACTCTATTTTAAATCGTTGGGCATTATTAGATGGTGCCACTGGTCCCATAACATTTGCTTTTGTAAGAGTGCTATCTGGCGCAACTTTTTTGTGGTTAATAGTTGCTGTAAATGATCATAAATGGCGCCCAAAATTTCACATTTTTCCATCAGTTTCTCTTTCCATATATATAATATGCTTTTCAATAGCTTATTTGAATCTAGGTATAGGTATTGGTGCAGTAGTTTTGTTTGGTGCTGTGCAATTTACAATGTTTGGGCTTGCTGCATTAACTTCTGAAGAAATTACTTTATGGAGAATATTGGGTGCAATTATATCATTCTCTGGAGTGTGTGTTTTGTTTTTCCCAAATGAAACTTTTGAAATAAAAATAAATGAGATGTTAATTATGATTTTAGCAGCTGCAGGATGGGGAGTTTATAGCTTTTTGGGTAAGAATGCTAAAGAGCCATTATTAGAAACAACTCAAAACCTGATTTGGGCTATACCGTTTGTGAGTATTTTCTTCATTCTTTCACCGGATGGTATCGGCGTTAAGGGTTTCATATTAGCAATATTATCTGGAGCGATTACATCTGGTTTAGGTTATGTTATCTGGTATTCAATTTTACCATTTTTGAAAACTTCATTTGCTGCCATTTTGCAACTTTCTGTCCCGCTTATGGCTGCTATTGCAGGAGTTTTGTTTTTCTCTGAAGAAATGACCATGGAGTTAGTTTTTGCTACTATACTTGTGATATTGGGTACTTTTGTTTCACTAATCAAGAGACAAAGAAAATAATATATTTCGAATATATATGAATATTTTTTAAAATATAACTTATAATAAATTTTCTTTATGATAATTTTCAACAGCTATTTTTGCCATGCTCAATATAGCATCACGTGTTTCTGCTATAGCTATAAAACGAGCATTATGGCAAAATAGTGCACCATCAATACCTGAGGCAACTTCAAGATCTTTGTTTGTTAATCCAGCCCAAGAGATGGGTAATTTTGCACGTTGATCAAAGGTATTTTCTGACATTTTTATTGTACTTAATGTCCATTCTGAACCACGTGGATATATAACAAATAGTACATGTTTGGCATTTGAATTTTCTAATGCTGATTGAAATGGCATTCCTGTAGGAAGCTCAAGTACTTCTGATGATCCCAAATCATTAATTAAATCATTTACAATTTTGTTCGCACGATGTTTTGATGATAAATTTTGAATTATTGATTGAATAAAATCTTTTGCAATAGATAAAGTTTTCATAAATGCATCATCATTTGCAGAAGCAGATGGATTATCAAATGCTGGTTTGAAATTCTCCAGCAAAGTGGGCAATGATAAATTTGCAATTGCGCCAGATGACGAAAGATCAATTTCCCCATTATCTATAAGGTCTATAGGTAGCACAAATTTAGTATCAAATTCTCTATATATATGTTCAATATCTTCATTTGATACGCTGTTTATCTTCAAAAATTCTTTACCAAAATGCTTCCAAATTAAACCAAAAGAACTGTAAGGTTGACCATCTACCCGCAAAGGGTTTGGGCGTTGATGGTGATCAAAAATCTGATTATTTAAATCATATTCACCGCCAACATCATATATAATTTTGCTATTATTTGGAGTAATCCAATCTTTTTCACGACTTCGTATAATTTTGGCTTTTGGAAAAATAAATTTTAGAATTGCAGTAGATAATAGTTCGTCTGCATGAAAACCACCGGAATGCGTAACTAAATATTCAATAGCCATTAAGGGCTCCCATAATTTATCAATTGAATTCAATCATTATTGGATATGTTGTGTCTATGTAAAAGTAATTCAATTTTATTTACATATAAAGATTAATATGCTCAACGGAAACTCTCATTCAAGTTTGCCTTTTAAGTTATAAAAACACACAGGTTATGAATTGAAAATTAGAAGTAAGTTTAATTTAAGTAGTAACCTCTATGGTTGCATATGGATGGTAGCTGCGATGGCTTTTTTTGCCGTTGAAGATACACTCATTAAATTTGTAACTTCTTCAGTACCAATAGGGCAAATCCTAATGATGTTTGGATTAGGTGGTGCTTCAATATTTTTTCTTATAGCTTTGTATAATAATGAAAAAATCTCCCTGGGTGATATGCTTTCATTACCAATGTATATTCGGGTTATTTTTGAAATAATTGGACGTTTATTCTATGTGCTAGCTATTTCATTAATACCTTTGTCTACAGCTACAGTAATTATTCAAGCTACTCCAATTGTTGTGGTCGCGGGTGCTGCTATAATATTCGGAGAAAAAGTTGGTTGGCGACGATGGACTGCAATTTTATTAGGCTTATTTGGTGTAGTAGTTATTATTCAGCCAGCAACTGAGAGTTTTTCATTTCTTTCTATACTAGCACTGATTGGTATGATTGGATTTGCAGGAAGAGATTTAGCTAGCCGCGCTGCTCCTGCAAATCTAAGTGTTTTTATACTTGGTTTACATGGTTTTATTGCATTAGCATTTTCTGGTTTAATTTATTCGCTTTGGGATAATTCAGGTTTAGTCATGTTAGATATTAAGATTATAAGCTTCATGTTCGGAGCAATTATATTTGGTGTGGCTGCGTACACTTGTTTAATGAAAGCAATGCGAACAGGAGAAGTGTCAGCGGTCACACCTTTTAGATATACGCGATTAATTTTTGGTGTGACCCTGGGCATTGTTTTTTTTAATGAAACACTTAACTTTTCAACTATTTTAGGTACAACTTTTATAGTAATTTCTGGTTTATTCATTTTATCAAGAAATAAATAAGCATAATCTACATAGTTAGGATTGTTGACCCTGTAGTCATTCTTTGCTCCAAACTATCGTGGGCTAATGCTATATCAGAAAGTGGAAATTGTTGGCCAATAATAATGTCAATTTGTCCAGATGTTACTTTTGCAAATAGATTTTTTGCCATCTCCTGGCATACATTATGATTTCCAATATGTGTAAACAACGTTGGGCGAGTTATTTTTAGCGAACCTTTAGCTCCCAATTGACCTAAATTAAAAGGTGGAATTGGGCCTGATGCGTTTCCAAATGTAATCATCATTCCAAGAGGTTTAAGGCAGTTCAATGAACCCTCAAATGTGGATTGACCCACAGAGTCCATAACAACATCTACACCAGCTCCAGCAGTTATTTCTTTAACCTTCTCTTCAAAATTCTCTTCATTATAATTTATACAATGAGTAGCGCCATATTTTAAAGCGAGTTTACATTTTTCATCAGAGCCAGCTGTACCAATAAGTGTAATGTTTTCAGATTTTGCCCATTGGCAAGCTATCAGCCCAACACCTCCAGCAGCTGCATGAAACAATATGGTATCCCCAGCCTTAATTGGTGTAGTTCTATTGAGGAGATATTCAACAGTCATCCCTTGAAGCATCATGGCCGCTCCTTGTTCAAAGCTAATTTCATCTGGTAAAGGGCAAACTTGAGCAGCAGGCATAACTCGTTTATCACAATATGCTCCTGGAGGCATTGATGCATATGCTACTCTGTCTCCAACTTTTAAATGTGTTACATTCTCACCAATAGCTTCAATAATCCCTGATCCTTCCATGCCTAATGCATGGGGTAGTTCCAGTGGATAAAGTCCAGTTCTTTGATATACATCAATGAAATTTAAACCACATGCTTTATGGGCTATCCTAATTTCACCAACGCTTGGCTCATTGATTGGATGATCAACTATACTTAGTTTTTCTGAGCCACCAAACTCACTTATGACAACTGTTCTGTTCATTTTATTCTCCTGATTTTGAGCTCACTCTAGCTAAAGTATAACTTTTAACAATGCATATAAATTCAATAGATTGAATAAGTTCTATAGTTTTATAAATATGAGAATAATTGATATTTTGTAAGTCTAAACTATCTATTAAGTAATAGATCTAAAAAAGCAGTTTTGGTGTTGCCAATGAATGTAATTAATTATTTGAAAATAATGGCTGTATCATCGGTCATTTTTGTAAATTGGATTGAGGTATCAGTGGCTCAAAATTTGATCACTTCTGAACGGTGGGTTTATTTGGCAGACACAGTAATGGGTGGAGTGTCTGAAGGATCTGCAAATATAATTGATACGTCTGAGGGAAAAGCGATAAAGTTATTTGGGAAAGTTTCAACTCAAAATAATGGTGGATTTATTCAAGTTAGGATGAATATGCCTAAAGGCGCCGCAACAGAATTCAAAGGTATAAAATTGAAAGTTAAAGGTAATGGAGATGAATATTTTGTTCACATCAGGAACTCTAGCTCAAAGTTGCCTTGGCATTACTATTCTAAAAGTTTTATAGCAAAAAATGAATGGCAAGTCATAGAGCTTCCATTTTCGGAGTTTTTAAGGTCTTCGAATTTTATAAGAAAGAAAATGAAGATTAAATCTATAAAAACTATAGGCATTGTTGCTTATGGGAAAGATTATGATGCTAATGTTTCTATTCTTAATATGTCTTTTTATTAAAAGAAAATTACTTTAGCTTGACATCAAAATATTTCCGGACGGTCTCTATGATTTGCCATGTTCCTGAAAAATCATTTTCAACGACAAAAGTATCACCTGATTTCACTTCAACAGGGTCGCCGCCGTCTGGCGTAATTATAATACGACCTTCAAGTAGGTGCACAAACTCATATTCCTTATATGTTGCATGATACGATCCAGGTGTAGATTCCCAATATCCTGAAATCATAGTTTCATCATTGTTTGTATGTAATATCCAAGTCTTCATAACTGGTGAGCCTTCAGTCACTGTCCAACCTTCTAGATTATCAGTGATTAGATCGACATCTTTGATATTTTTTAGTTTAGAAATAGTTGACATTTAAACGCTCCTTTAAATAAATCAGTGTTTATCATCATAAATTTTATTTATAATATTCACGGCGTGAGCCAAAATCTCGAACCCTTTTTCGCCACGTTTGGTAGGATCCAGTTTTTAGATTTGATTTCATTAATTTTTTGACATCTTTTTCAGCAAGGCCATACTGATTTCTGATATCGTTGAATGAAACATGATCAGACAATGCCATCTGAATGACATCACTGATCTCTGCTTCTGTTAGTTTTTGAGACATTAAATTCCAGGAATAAAGGGGATATCAATTCCACAAGCTGTTAAAGTTATTAGTGCAATCATTGCAATTAAAATTCTCATAGTTGTTCCTCACTCATATGTTTATTGATCAAATTGATACTAGCATCAATAAGTTCTGTGTTTTATTTATGGTAAAAAAAATACAATCTAGCAATTAATTTTTTTGTAATTTTATAAAATAAAAGTTTATTCTGTTGTTTTCCCAAAGCTTGCAACAAGCTGGTGAAATTTATCTCCCTGAACGGCAACATGATTTCTAAGAGCACTTTCAGCCATTGAAGCATCGCCGATAGTCAATGCTTGAACAATTATTTCATGTTCTGTCATCGATTGTTCAATTCGACCTCTGAATCGTAATTGAATACGTCTAAATGGTTGCAATCTTTTTTGAAGTTTTATTGCCTCTTTTTCTAGAAATCTATTACCTGACTGATTATAAATAATTTTATGAAATTGTTCATTTTCTAAATAATATGCGTCAGGATTATTATTTTTGATGGCCTTCTTGCATTTAGCATTTGCTTCATGAAGTTTCTTGAGTGCAGTTTCAGAAATTCGTTTTG
>Ga0209119_1000513_pt1 | contig 39331 bp, 34 predicted proteins | sample COG_03_FD_184747 | JGI IMG/M metagenome (GOLD analysis project Ga0209119, IMG submission 184747) | Pelagic Microbial community sample from North Sea - COGITO 998_met_03 (SPAdes) (version 2) | ecosystem: Environmental > Aquatic > Marine > Neritic zone/Coastal water | place: Helgoland, sampling...
TGGGGGGGGGGTGTTTTTTTAGAAAAGTAAATTTTTATGTCATTTCAGATTAACACGTCGTTTTTGTTAGCAAATTAACATGTGCGGCCTCGTACTTGACACCCTGCATTGTGCCCCTAATTTTTATGTCATTTCACCACTACACGTCGTTTTTGCCTTTTTTTTATTTTCTCAGAGAGTATTTTTTTACAAAAGTAAATTTTTATGTCATTTCAGATTAACACGTCGTTTTTGTTAGCAAATTAACGTATGTGGCTGCTTACTTGACACCCTGCTTTATTCTTCTAATTTTTATGTCGTTTTTGCCTTCAGGGGACACTAGATAGGCACGTGCTTGTACGTGGACGCTTGCAGCTTGCCCAGGTGCAATTTCCAGCTTTTTTTCAGCAGGAAATCTCCGGTCCAAGCAAGAACCAATGCGATCCCCCAGACGAAAGCCGGCACGTGCGTCTCGAAAAACCAGAAGACGCTCACCATGCTTGCAATGCAAGAGACAACAAATTCGTAAATTGAGAACCTATCTGCGACATTCAAGCTTTGATTTACAGCGTGCAGGCGCGTATGCCATACAGGGTACATGCGCAACGCGTAATCTGCACCGCCGACAATACCATAAAGTACCAGCGTAACCGTGTTCCACGTTTTTGTGGCAAACGGATAGTAAAAATGAACTAATTTGTACAACCAAATCGCGTGAATCCAGTCAGAGTAGAACCGCATTTAAATGAAGGACGCGCAATAAATAGCATCACTATTTGTATCGTGCACCCCTCCAAAATGCTCTCCATCGGAGTTGCGATAATTTCAACTGTATTTTCATTTTTGTTTGTCCGCCACCTGTCCCTCCTCTACGCATTCAACGCCTCTTTTTACCTCCTGCTTATTGAAATCTGCAAAATGCTGCTCTGTCTGGTGTGCATGAATTGCATTAAACGCCATAAGATGCAGATCCGCTGGGGCTTTCTTGTAAACGCACTGCTCTACGCGCTTGTCAACACCCTAGCGTTTTATATTCCGAATATCATCGAGCCTGCGATTTACGCGGTGCTTATCCAACACAAAATGCTCTGGGTGGTGGTCTTCAGCAGTCTGATACTCCAGCGCCAGTTTAAACCAGTTCAGTACGTGGCTCTGTTTGCAGTTTGCTGGGGTTGCATGTTTGTCAAAATGAGCGACACGGGCGGAGATATCTCAGCTGGTGCAATACTAATGATCATCACGCAGGGCGTCGCCTCATCCATGTCATCTATCTGGATAGAAAAAATGATGAAGACAGAGCAGCGACCAATAGTTTCATCAGATCCTCAAAAGCAGAAACTTTATTGGTTTTTAGCAGATTCGCTGCAGATGTACATGTTTGGCATTCCTATCTACGCTGCCAGTGCTTATCTCAATCCACGCCCAGTTAGTCTCCCTTTTCCGTATGCGCTAGCACTCGTCGGGGTAGGTACCATACAGGGCCTGTCTCTCGGGGCGGTTTTTGTATATTACAACTCAGTAGTTAGGTCTATCATCTCTGCGGTTGTGATTGTAATTTTGGCTATTCTGCATGGAGTGTTCTCCACACAAATCGTGCTTGGAATTGCGTTTGTCGTACTGGGATTGGCTGGTTATGTGACAGTATAACCTTTTGGAATTACCTACAAATGCCCAAGGTAGTTATCACATTTGGCACCTTCGATCTTTTGCACTACGGTCATGTAAGGATTTTAGAACGAGCGCGCACCCTAGGCGATAGGCTTGTCGTGGGTGTCAGCTCCGACGCGTTGAACATGAAAAAGAAGGGCAGAACGCCTATTGTGAGCCAGGAGCACCGGATGGCGATTATTGCGGCGCTGCGATGCGTAGATGAGGTTTTCTTGGAGGAATCGTTAGAGCTCAAGCGGCAGTACATAAAAGAACACAACGCAACAGTGTTGACGATGGGTGATGACTGGGCTGGCAGATTCGATGGACTAGCAGACGAGGTGGTCTATTTCGAGCGTACACCGGCAATCAGCACTACAGAACTTATAGAAAAGATTTCTAATATTTAATTATTGAAACTGGTATTCTTTAAAATCACACGTTTTACAATTTTTTCCATAAATGTTTTTCCATTCTACTAGTAAAAACCTTTTTTTTTGTTTCTTTGATAAGCCTTTCCATACGTACGTCAGTAAGTGTGGTCCAATAGACGACCACGCGTTTGGATCATACTTTTTTGGCATTTCCTCAAGAATTCTCGTCAGGAAAAATGATTTCGGTTCAAAATTATGAAGTAAACCGTTGCTTATGTAAAAAGTTTCTCCCTTGTAATCAATGCAACCCCACTTGAGTGGACAAAATCTATGTCCATTTGGGCTTCGCATCATGAGCATCTTGTTCTGCTGTATGGCTTGCTCAACGTAGACATTATTCTGCATAAGGGCATCACCATCAAGATACGATCCGCCTTGACGCCAAAGAATTAGAATACGAAGCACATCTGCATAGTGAACCATTGGGTGTGAAGATTTCATTATCCTATTGTATATGGCTGCATCCAGAGGTGAGTTTTTGCACATCTGGGCAAAGTTAAAAGACTTTCCCCACGTCAAAGTATTGCTCCACATTGTGGCTTTGTACCCAAATCTTTCCACTGCTTTAATGTTACTTTTAAGAATGTTCTCATAGTCTTTGTTCTTCAAATCCGGATTCTCGTCTATATTATTAAAAATAAAAGAAAAATGGGGTTTCAGCTGATGTCTCGTGGCAAACATTTGAAATTTCTTTCGAAGTTTGTGAAAACTCTGTTTGTTTTTCTTAGTCATGGATGCAATTTCTTTAATTTTCCAAACTCTTGAATTTTTCAAATGCACCTCCTCTGCCACAATGCTTGCATCAGGGTGACGATAAGAGTCAACGTACTGGTTCCCCTGTGCTGGTGTATGGTACTTATCGTAACCCATGTCGTCCAGACGCTTCATAAGATACATGAAATCATCTATTTTGTGGCAGCCGTCAATATTGTAGGTAACCTCCAGCGTTATGGATACAAAATCTATATCCAAATCAAGAATTTCTCTTAGCAGTCGGCAATCCACAGAATCGGTGTCAGTTTTGATCGTATGGATTTTATTTCCGTATTTTTGTACCCCTTTGGTAATAACTTGTTTCAGAGGAAACAGCTTCGAGGAATAGCACTGGGGCAAGCCTAACGACTTGTGTAATTCCGGCAATTGGTTTTTCTTCGGGATCCAACCAGCTCGGTGACCCCGTTTGCTGCTACATATCTTTAAATTTTTGTTTGAATCATGTGATGGCTTGACACCACCACAATATAAGGTAAACTTATCAGGGAATGCACTGGCTGACACTCTTGACGCACAGCACAAGTCTAGTTGGGGTTCTACCGCAACTACAGACGATCCGGACGAGAGTAGGCTCAGCATAACCAATCCAAGATTGCTTCCAAAGTCAAAACTCAAGCAGTTGTCACAATTTTTCATACTCACTTCAAGAAAATCCACTAACCACCTATCTGGAACTTTTGAATCACCTGACTGAATCTTTTCGCAGTGGTTTCCAACAAGATCACATTTTCCATGGACACCTGCAGTAAAAAACAATTTGTCTCCCCATGGTCCTTGAAACGAAAAGTCTGGCTTTCTAAAATTTTTTTCCCCTAAAGTAAATCTTGTGTCTTCGCAGATATTTTTTTTTACTTTTCCACCATTAGCGTGCTTCTGCGTTTTGTCCAATACAGCCCAGCCGGCTCCATAATAATCTTTCACGCGTTTCTGGCTCCACTCCAGCGAGGCCGGGCACCACGTTTCTACTCCCGAGAAGGTGCAGCGTTTTAATTTCCCACCGCTTTTTTCAAGCAAGGAGCCCGCGCGCGCGTGCGTAGAAGGACAGTACGAACAGTCTTGAGTGCTTTTACGGCACGTCCAGCTCTTGTATTTTCCTTTAGGTGCATGATATTCACAGCCTGCCATATAGAGCTCCGCAAACGACGTTGTTTTTCCAAAGTATATAATCCTAGCAATTGGACCTTTGAAGCTGCATTTATCCATTTGCCGAGTAACGACTTTGTTCTGGCACGAGCGTCTCTTCACACTGCCCAGATCAAGCGCGTGCGACTTCCGAACAAGCACACGCACTGCCATTTCTTCTTTCCACGGTTTCTTTGCAGCTGCTTGGATCAATTCACGAGAAAATGGTGGGTGATTTCCAGCGTCGTAAAAAACACCCTTGCCTACCAACTGTTCTAGCACCGCAATTGAGTTCTTGTCGATGAGCAAATCAACGTCAGTGTCGTGCTCGATCATAGCACCGGTTCTCACGTAGCCGAGAAGCGACCCAAACTCGAGTCGGTAAGGAATGTTATGCTCAGTCGCGAGTTTGTCCCAGACGGAAAGTGCTAACAAAGGTCCCTTGTGATTTGGCAGCACGGGGGACGGCGGATAACACTGTTTCATCACGTCTTTGCAGGGGAAAGTCACCCGCTTGAGCCCACTCTCTGCAGCGTGATCCCAGTGTGGTGACATGCATTTGGTCGTATCTTTGAATTTAAGTTTTATATGAAGCTTTAAATTCTTCGGTGCCCGCATTCTGATACCTTCAATCACTACAGGAACCGATGGAAACATAATCTCCGGCTTCGAATTTGCCCTGTTGCGCTTGTGCGTATCGAGAAAGACGTCCATAAAGGGGTAACCCCACGCATACTTGCCGGCTTTGGGGCTGTCACACTTAAATACTTTGAAACCACCCCAGAATTTGTGCGTGCAGAGCGGCGACTTTATAGCAGTTTGGATGCGCTTGGCGTCTTTTGCTCGGATAAGCAGATCTATGTCGTCGTCCCACGGAATAAATCCACTGTGGCGATCCAACCCTAGAGCAGTACCATAAGCAATGGTATAATCCATTTTCAGACTAGTCAGAGTTTGTTCCCACACGCGCATGATTTCCGTATAGTCTTTTAACAGCTTCGAGGTCATTCGCCGCTTGTAACGCTCGCAGGGCACCTTCACAACTGTGTTCACAACTGTGTTCACAACTGTGTTAGTGGGGGCAGGTGCCTTGTGTACTACATCCATTTTTGCCCAGCTATTGAATGTCGTACCCCATAAATTTGCAGCGTAGGAGTCGTATTTCTCCATTTTCTCGTAATTCCCCATGCCCTTTTTAGCCTCTATGTAGTGATACGGGACAAAAGCATGAAAAGGCATAATGTCCTTGAAATTTAGTTTTTTCAGGGTATTTGTGAGATAGAGTGGTCCCACGGCTGACCACGCCAGTTTTTTGCAAAGTCCCGGGTCGTTTTTCAGCCCAGCGACAAGCTGATCCACAATGACAGAGCCCTTTGGCGCTCCTATGACAGCACTAGCCACAAGCGTGTCATCGTACCGCTTATTCGCTTTAAGCCCAGGATTACGATAGTGGTGATAACCCGCAACGAACTGCTTCTTGCGAAGCGGCTCAAGAGAGCGCCTGCACAGCGTATCTGCGTCTAAATAGAACCCTCCGTAGCGCTGCAAGAGCTCATAGCGAGCCACATCTGACTTAAAATTATTACTACCACAATCATACGTCTTCTGGTTCTGTAAAGGAAACAGGTTTTTCTCAGTCCATAACTTGTACTCCCAGTCCGGGTGCAGGTCGCGGCAGTGATTCATAAGCTTCTGGGGTCGTTTTTTATCCCCAACCCAAAAATGATGTATGATTCGGGGGATCTCCTGCACTGGGTTAACCGGCTCTATAACCTTCAGAACCTTGGAAGCTTTTACCACCGTCTGTACAGGGACAATCGGGACGGGTTCGGCAGGTTCGGCAGGTTCGGCAGGCTCGACAGCTTCGGCAGGTTTGGCAACCTCCACAATTTTCACTTGTGCCACGTCTCTTCGAATATTGTGTTTTTCCTTAGGAGCGAATCCCAACTGTTTGAGCGACAAAACACCTGCAAAAACAACTAACGCTAATAAAATCATAAGCATTTATAATAATAATGTTAAGTAAATACATTATTAGTGAACCACATGAGCGCCTCGCCGATCCCTTGTCCTGTCTTGACCGATACGTTAAAAGCACGCCACCGGTCTCCTCGAACCTGGTGCTTGAGAAGCTGAGCATCCACTGCGTTCATGTCGTGTTTATTCACTAAAATCAGAAAAGGTTTGTCCTGCAGAGACGGGTACTCCATCACGCGCTTTAGCTCACACATTGCAAGGGGTAGACGCTCTAGATCATTGCCGTCGATCATATATATGATGCCGTCCGCCGAGTGATATAACGCGCCCCACAAGACGCGCATCTTATCCTGACCAGCCACGTCCACGATTTGCAACATAGAGTTGTGTAGGACAAGGTTGTGCACTGCAAATCCCATTGTGGGTAAGGGGTTGTCGATATCACCCAGTTTCAGCCGCTCTACAAGGCTGGATTTGCCGCTACCGTCCAAACCCAAAAGCGCGACAAATTTCTCGCCGTACCAAAAAGACGTAACCCAAGAGAAAGCATTGCCCATTTGGATAGCTCAATGTGTGTGGAAATAGAATTAAAATGAAACCCTATATAAGCGCGAATATTTTGCTAAAATGTCTCACGGAGCAGCCCCCTTCAATCCAGAAACAGGTTCCACTGGAACCGCACCAACCAACAAATGGAGCCCCTTCTTTGGCTCCCCCGACGGGTACCACGAGGAAGTACGCGCCGATGATCAGCTCGCTCACGAAACTTTTAATTTGCCTAAGGCCTACGAGGGCAAGAACAAGCGTCTTGAGGACATTCTTGACTTCATGATTCGTAAAGAGGATGAATTCTACACAAGCGAACTTTTGCCTTGGTCATATAGCGAAGATATACATATAACATGGAATGTGTGGAAGTTTTCACGGACGCTAGCAGATGTGGTTCCGGAGCAGGGCATCTCCCGTCTTGTTACGCAAGAATCCGAACGTCACACGGAAAATCTTGTTAGGCGAGGATTAGCTTTTCAGCTCGAGCATGGATTTATGACGACTGATGCCGGTCGCAGAAATTATGCATTAAATTTACAACAAATCAGTGATGCGGTCCATACTACGTGCTACTTTGGCGTCATGCACGCTCTTTTCGCTGGTCAGAACTACTACAAAGAGTACCGCCGCAAGTTCGCACGCTTTGTCAAGGGACCGCGCACCCTCTTCCGCCACGAGCGCCAGATGTGGGCGTGTCTTCAGAAGGACATCAAGGGAGTCTATATTATGGACGCCGAGATCAAGCACCACATGAAAATTAACGGTATCACGCCGAATGTTCTTGTGCTCCCCCCCAAGGCTGGTATCTACGTCAGCATGGTGCCCCCCAGCGAAACAGTCTTCAATGAGCGCGGACCGGGCGCCCACGAGGCTCTGACCACTGACCGTACTGGAATCAGCACCTTTCGCGGCAGCAAGGTCTTTGAGGCGCAATCTTTTGACGTGGATTTCCAGCACGACTTTATTGACCTCACTTCCCGCCCGCGCATGGTCGGCGAGTACTTTGTAATTCCCGGAACTACCGCTCCTCACGATATTTGGGGTAGCATTGGGCGCATTTTGAACGAAATGGTTGATAAGCCCATTGCGCCTAGGGTGCCCCGTTGGGACACAGTTGGCGGTAATATTGGTAACGATGCTGACCTCCCTGGAGGAAGAAGGTCTTATCAAAACCCAGGCAGAATTAACGCTAATAACGTTAGAGGCGAAGGTAATCCTGCCGGAGGATATGTAAACGACTTTCTTCGCCAGATTGCAGCGGGTGTCAAGAGCGAACCCTACATTCACATCTACAGTGCTGATAAAGACGATTACGTCAAAATTACCTACTCGGAAGCCAATCTCAATGCTCTCAACTCGGATATGTACGTTGAAGCTCAAGGACGCGTTACCGATGCCATCAAGAAAGCTTTGAACGGACTTCACAGAAAGTATGAAGAGATTGGAAAGAAAAGGGTTGCTGGGGAAGGAACACCACGCGCTAAGAAAGAAATGGCTGCTAAATTCGTAGCTGCGTTGCAAGACAGAGGGTGGGCGGGTATTCAGCGCGGGCGACGTCCCGTGCAATTAGTTGGTGCACAGATTGGTAATCCCGGGGCTGCCTACAATGATGTTATAATCGGAGCGCTTGACAATGACCCTGTCGCCGGAGAAGCTGCTACCCTGTATAACGAACTTATGAACATTAACGTACGAAATACAGATGCAGCAAGGCAGTTGAGGGCTGACTTTCGTTATCAAATCTACCAGCTCACTCAGATCAACGCCCAACTTGTTGCTATGGAAGCCCCTGGCGCTAACGTAGATAACGCACGTGAAGTGGGTGACCTTATCAAGCATGTTGATCTTGATATCCACTTTCTTGCCTACACCGCTATGGCAGACGCCGACCACCACAATTACGATATTCTCCTCATGCGACCTTTCCAAACCTACACCATGCACTCCGCCATCATGGCAAAGGGAGGAAGCGAGCTCGGAAATACCTATCACGGCAAACATGATTTTCAGCTCAGCGATTCTGTAGCAACCAAAACCCATTTTGGTAATTATACCTTCTATTCAAAAGCGGTGGTGAAACAGCCTCGCAACTACACGATCATTCCGGATTGCTTTGCACAGGGGTACATTTCCGGTGAGGGACACACTTTTTTCAAGCCCCCGGCACGCGATATGGATGGTGATGCCGGACTCGGCGACCTTGGTCGCGCCATCCAAGAGGGTTCCCTCGGAAGCCGCGACTGCCGCCACTCTCTGATTGCCTGGAAACTCCCCCGCGGAGATGGCGAGAAACTCTTGGACGCTATTGATATCACCGGGCGCTTTGCCGGAGTTCACCGCGACTACGAAGCCGACGACTCAGCGCACTTCTCCGGCGCTGACACCCTCGGGTCGCTTGAATCGGTCGAGGAACTGGATCAGAACCGCAGCGACAGCGCGTACCTTCATCAAGTGCAAAACATCAACACCGTGTGCTTCCGCGGCGCCCAGTATACGAATGGGACCTTTACTACCATGGGCAAGGGGCACTGGGGCACTCCCTACGCCGGTGTGCTCCCGGTTAGGGATGGTGCTTTGATGTATATGGATCCTACTAAAGAGCCGAAAAAGGGTGACGTCATTGTGTAGAAAAATATATATATAAAAAAATAAATCATTTAAATGAGTCTTATCGAATTTTGTAGCTATCTTAAACAAGAAATTTATCACCTCCAAACCCAACTAAAAACAGCCCTTGAGCAGCGAGACCTGTACGAGCGGCTCCTGCAGGAGCAAGAAGACGAACCACCCGCCTCCCCCTTACCTACTCTTACTCCCCCGTCATACTGCACGCCGACTCCCCCCTCGTACTGGGAGTGGCTGCGCAGCCTCCCGTCTGGAGCAAAACCGGAAAATAACGTATGAGAAAATTGTGACACACACGCCAAGTCCGTACCCTACGCTGGCAAACAAAGCAATCAGAATCCTCTCGTTATCGTCCATTTGGAGAGACCCCAGCTAAGTTATACAGGCAGGTCTTGCATGGGTACCGAAACGCGCACTGATTTCGGTTTGTGTGTTGGAACTGCCGGAAACTCTTCCATGGCTCCTTCCGGTTCCTGCTCCATATCGCGCAGCTCCTGCTCGAGCTCATCATCGTCGAAATCCACCGTGCCGGATGAGAGCAGGTTTGTTACGTCAGAGAGGTCTTCCGTTAATTCCTGCATTTGTTCTGTAAGGTCTTCGATTTTGTGAATAGGGTTATACTTTGAAAAGCTGCGAAACACACTCGTAGACGCCTTGATAGCATTTATCTGCAGCCGGGTTATCTCTAGCTGCTCGAGAGAATACTGCTTGTGCACACACGCTGCTATTTTGAGCTCGCACTGGGCAATGTGAAAATCCAAAACCTTAATTCTTTTCAGATGCAATAACTTGCGCGACTTCTTCGGGGCTTGCTTAAGTTTAGTCATTGTCTCTTTTCGGATACGCTCGTATTTGCTTACCATTTCCTGGAGGACAGCCTCTACCTGCCGCATGTCCCGCACTGCTTGCTTTAAATTAATTTCTCTCCGCCGCCAACAGCGGTGCATTGAATTGTGTCCGCGACCTACTTATAGCCTGCGCATGTTCGGAAAATGATACAAAAGGAGTACATGCTCGGGGCATGGCATTACAAATTGGACGATATTAATGACGCCATTTGCAAAGAGGCTGGACCATGCCAACTCCACCTGCTGCTACCACAAACCAAATACGAGGCTGTTGATGGATTTATGAACAGTAAAAACCTTTTGCCGTTTCTCAAGTGGGTTTTGGAAGGGGAACCGGCAATGGAGTACGTGTGTGGGAGTATTTCAAAAGCAATTAAGGAGGCGGAAAAACTCTCGAGGAAAACGAGCAAAAAATACAGATGGCATGTTGCGTTTAGACAAGGGTATAAGTGCGCACACTGTAGGGAGCTGCTTCACCCCGACAGCTTTGATTGCGACCATGTACAGGAATTACGCGACGGAGGCGAAGACGTCATGGCAAATCTTTCCGCGCTGTGCTCAAACTGTCACGCCAAGAAAACGAGAAGCCACGGCAGGCGAAAGAAGCGCAAGCGTTAGTCGATGTGGAAGTACGGCTCTTTTTCTACATTTGGCTTTTCGCGAAAAAAACACTGGCGAAACCAATTGATAATCTCAGATAAGCACATTTAAGAGAGAAATTTTTATTTATGTACATTTTATTTCCGTTTACGCTTTTTCGAGGCTTCCTTGTTAAACTCCGCAATCTCTTCGTCCGACGCATACCAGAACTTGTAGCCGTGGTGGTGGGTTGCCTCTCCCCTGCAGCATCTGCAAATGTTGCCATTATCAAACTTTTTGCCAGTGACTTTTGACAGAGTGCGCTTCGCCGCACACCCACCCTCGTGCAGCTGCTTTTCGCCCCCGGGAGACTCCGAGAAGACTGCCTGCCTATACGGCGGTGGCTTATCCCCGATGTGAGGCACGATGTGCTCGCCCACCCATATGATCTGGGGTGGATGATTTTCCGCGGTAAAAAACCAGTAACGTTCACCCGCCGATTTTTGCCTCTTATTACAGCAGTCGGAGATGTTTGCATTATTAAACCCCGTCTTTCTTTCTGCTTCGCGTGCAGACGCGTAAGAGACAAATTTCACCAGCTGTGTACCGTTAGCGTAAGATTCCTTAATTTCACAAGAAGTCACGGGTTTTGCGCCAATGCCCATATGCGCCGCGCTCATTCTTGCCTTTGTCTCTTCCGTGTGCGGATGCGCTTTGCAGCGGTTGCCGCCTTTGTTGCAGTTATAACCGTTTTTGAAAGAATCGTAGAAGCGGATAAAGTACTGTTCGCGCTTATCAAGCAAAAACTGATCCCAGACAGAGTATTTCTGCAGGATCGTAATCTCCATGTTTTCCCACCCGTGCTCGTGAATTGCAAAGGAAATTGCACAGACTTTATTTTTACGTTTGCCCGCTTGGTGTTTTGCATGATGGATCCGGGCTAATTTGCCTTTTGATTTATGACTCAGCATCCGCTCGCGAAACTTTTTTGCTTGACCCAGATACGGTTTCCCATCTGGTGAGACGATCAGGTAGGTGCACGCCCCGTTATATTTCGGCGTTTTTTTGCCGTCTTCCGGAAAGGAAAACACGGGCGGGAGCACATCCGACATGATTTTACATAAATCAGGGTCACAGAAGTACACCGTATAAAAGGCGGTCTCTCCAGTTAAATGGAGGCTGTCATTGCAAAAACGGCGCAAGATGTGGCTGAAATGCTTAGCGGAGTTGACTATTTGGAAAGCAATTTTCGCACCGTCCTTGCTCGTTTGTTACGCTCGCAGAAACTTGAGGTTTTCGAGGAGGTCGTAATCCCGTACGTCAACGCTACGAACCAAATCCCCTTTGGACACGGATTTGTGGATATTGTCATTCTAACTCCAAACGGCGCCATCCTGTTAGAGTTGAAGACGACAAAGAAGGATTGCACAAGGCAGTTGCAGAAATATATGAAAAACTGGCGGTACACGCCGGTGGTGGGGGGCGCAACAATTAATTTTAATGGTGATGAAGCAAAAGTTGCATTTGTCTAGGTTTACTCCATTTTTTCGCTTTTTTCACCGGAAATGCTTCCAAGCAACATCCCCGCTCCAACTATAACAAGGGTGAGGCCCACATAGTAGCTTTCCATTTGTTCGTCATATGCAACTATTTATATGCGCATAAGTTAAAAAATGAGCAGCGAGATCCATGTGAACATGATGTACGCTCGCAGAATTTTCGATGAGTTTCACAAAGAAAATCTGCTTGTAATGTGCAAAAATCTGGTTTTGCATCAAATTCTAAAAAACGGCATACAATTTGAGAAAAATCGTAAGGTTTTTGACCCGCCTGTGGAAGTCGCAGATGCTTTCGAAGAGAGCTGGCAGCCTTTTGTAAAGGACGCGCTTGTCTCGGCAATGTGTCTCGGTTTTGTGGTTGTTAAAATGGTGAAAGATCCAACGAAACGCAATATTCCGACTGTGGTGCGCCCTCACCATTTTGAGTTGCACTATCGGATAAACGACAATCAGTATGAATATTGGATCACGAGCGGGGTGATGGAGACGGATGATTTGCTGATTTACACCCATTTTGGCACTCCCGCGCTTCCCTCTGGGGAAATTGTTTCCACCGTCTCTCGGGTGCTAAATAAGTGCCGATTCCTGAAAGAACTGAGGCACACCACGCTTATTATGGAAAAAAAGAAGTCAAACCCGGATTATTTCACCGAAGTGGTTGAAAGCTCCAACAAGGAGCGCCACGAAGGGGTAGATTTTGATTTTTTTGCCGACAGCACATCGGGGGATACCGCCGGGGACATGCAATTTGAGCGGAACAAAGTTAACGTCGAAATTTTGCTTAAACAGCAAGAACTGTATAATCAATACCGTGGACAGTACTCCAAACAGGTGAAAACTCTGGAAAGCATCACACAACTCCCAAGCGGACTCCACGTGGTGCCTACAGCACAAAACACAGGACGCCAGGATTTGACGCAGACGCATAAAATTTTGCAGGAAGAGATTTGTGCGGGGATGGGGGTGCCAAGGTCGCTGATGATCGGCGATTCGCTTTACAAGGGGGATACGGAAGGCGTTACAGACTCATTCAAGCATACAATTTTGAACTGGAAAAACGCATTAAGTTACATGTGCACCGATTTATACCAGAGAGCGTATGTAAATCTAAAAAAATTAAAGGTGGGGAAAAACGTTTTTGCGTCAAAAATGAAACACCAAATAAGGGTGGTTTTTCCTGTACATCCGTATATCTCTGTGGATGAACTCGATTATCTCTACACGAGGGGCATCATCCCGTGGGAAATTTACAGCAAACACGCGCTGCAAAACACTTCCATACCCGACTATTTCCGCAACACGAAAGCACCAACTCCAGAAGAGTTGCAAAAAATTAATGGCATTCTAGAGAAAATCGACGGAGCGGATAAACCCGTTCTCAACACCAAGCGAAAACGAACCACTGGGTGATGAGATGACCTGATTCTCTTTCAAATCAGCATGTCGAGCCATCGCGCAAGCGTTATCGTCGCCTTTCATGCTCACGCGGAGCACCAGGTCGTTCTCTTTCATGACCTGCGCCAGCTTATCAACTGGGATTCCTGCGTTGTAAAATTGACCACTTTTAGTAGCGTCCAGCACGCGAACAGCTGGATTGGGATGAAACAATCCCTTCGAAACTTTCGACACTTGCTCAATCACGCTCTGCTGGGCAAGTTTCTTTTCATCGCTAAACCGCTGAGCCGGGTCTGCTACAAGATCAATTTTGAAATGCGAGTTGAGCGCGGTAGCTTTTTGTTTCTTAACGAATGACATTTTCTTAAAAAACAGGCTTTATATATACGTGAAAAAAAATCTTTTTTAAATTGACGTACTTTCTCTATAAATTTGCTTTCTCTCAATTTGCCTATATCCCAGCCACGTCAGAATCCGTTCAATCCACATTTTTAAAAAATACGACTGCATAAATACTAACTCATTTCCTGATAAATGTGGCAAGCGGACGCGGAAGTCACAGAGTGCGAGTGCGGTGTAGTTTTCTCGATGTTCAATAGAAAACATCACTGCAGGCTCTGTGGGAACATTTTTTGCAGTCAGTGCAGCACCGGTAGAGGCACGATCCCGTCATTTATCCAAACCAGATCAGAATTTTTAGACGTGAGACTTTGTGACAACTGCTTGCTCACTTGCAGCGAAACCAATCGATCAGAACGCTTAGTCAGGGTCTTTGCGCTGCTCCCTGTGACTGTAAAGGACATTTCACATCTTGGTCTAAACAAACGGTGGCAGCACGCGGCAAAAACCACACTTGACGTGTATAGAAAAATTCCATCTAAAATGCCCTATGAACGGTTTTCCAGACTGGAAATCCAGTTGCTAAAAACCCACATATCCAACGTATCTGGACACTCCTGTTGGGATAAACAAATCATCCGAGCACTCCAAGTAATCCCCCACGGGACTTCTGCAGCCGCTTGCAAATCTATTGGGTGCTCTGGTGGGTGTTCATCAACCAACAAGATTCATATTTTAGAAGTATTGAATACTTTTCCATCAACTGAAATTCTTAGAAAGCCAGATTTGACTGCTTGGATTGGTAATTTTCTGAATAAAATGACCTCGGAGGAGCACGTGAAATACATGCCTCACTGGCTCGAACGCAGCATGACACCTTCTGCGCAGGAGTTTATTAAACAATTCGTCGTTCCTCGCTGCATTAACCTGCACGTTGCTTATGCTTTTTACTACGAATGCGTTCTTTTTGCTGATCCTGTTTATAAAACCCTGTCTAATTATATGCTAGAAAGATTTCCTGAACATAGAAAGGATTTTATTTATTCCGACAGTCTGGTGCAGTACGTGGAGGAATTAGTCGAGGGGCATCGTTTTCCGGTGAAACTACCTGCAAAACTACCTTACAACCCGAGCGTGAGCGTGACGGCAGTTTTTGACCCGACAAGGATAAACAGCGCTTCAAACCCAAGCAGCCTTGTTTTGAAAACAAATCACGGGCAAAAAGTTATTTTGGTGAAAAAAGACGATATGAGAAAAGATCGGTTGGTGATGCTTTTCGCCGATTTTATTCAGCAAGTGTGTGAAACGAAGTGCGTACGCTACCCCGTGTTTGCCACAAAGCGTGGAGGCTGGGTCGAGATGTTGCCTAACGCAAAAACACTGTACGAATTGAATTACGATTTGTCGAGTCATATTCACAACGGGTTTCCAGACGCAACGGTGCAGTGCGTGCGAAACCGGTTCATTCGATCCGCCGTGGGAGCTTGTATTTTGTCGTACTTATTGGGGGTGGGCGACAGACATTTGCAGAACATGGTGGTATGCAGTGGACAACTAGCACATATTGATTTTTCTTATTTATTGGGACACGATCCAAAACTGCAAATGGATATAAGGATAACACCGCCGATGATAATTATGATGGGAGGCGAACATTCTTCTGATTATGCGGAGTTTGTGACAAAAATCACAGCAGCTTTTCACAAAATGAGACAACATACGGGATTGTGGTACGCTCTTCTTACGAACCTGTCATCATCGTTTTCTTTGCTGGAAATCCAGAATCACGTGAAAAGAAAGCTTATGCCGTGTTTAGAACAAGCGCAGGCAACAATGAGGATCGTAGAAATCGTGAAACACAATTCAAATACATGGAGACATAGCCTGTCGGACATTACACACCAAATATTTAAAATGGATTTTTAAATTCATAAATCTCTTAATACTGACCCACCAGAAGGAACGTGTCTCATATTCATATCGCTGAGCGAGTTTGCAGCTGCCGCAGCGTCTCCCCTTTGTCTGGCAGCTCCGTACGCCGCCCAGGCATCTCTTTCTCTGGCAGTTGCACGAGGAAATGCAACTGTTGTTCTAGTTCTTTGTGGCGGTTCCAGCTTACCAATTGCGTACATAATCCGTTTTTTCTCAAGATTAAGACGCATGTAGGCTTTATCCAACCCATATCGCTTGTTGGACAAGACGGCAGTCGTTCTAATGCACAAGGCGGTGAGTTTTGCAAAGAAATACCGCTGCTGCTCACTGTTAAACCAGTCATCTATTCTAAGGTGAGAAAACTTTTTGTATCTTGACGTAACAGCAATATGAGCTTCTTGCATGTGAGCAAACATTGTTGGTTGCAAATATATTTTTCCGATCGCCCACGGCGTTTTTTGTAGCCACTGGTCTGCAACATACATTGCTTTTTTTTCATACTCCCCAAGCACCAACTCGTGCTTCCAATAAGCAAATCTTTCCTCAAAAAGAGGTTTTACGAAATCAAGCGGTACTTCACACACCTCTGTACAGTCATCAAAAGCTTTAGCTTTGCTCCAAATCATGATGCGCTTACCAGTAAGTGGATCTAGTGCGTTTGGATCTCTTATAAATTTGGACAAGCGAAGCCCACTTAGATCGCGTATCCATTTCCCATTTATGGATTTCTTTTTTAAATTGTTGAATAAACCCTGATACCTATTTTTAAATTCTTCAAGATCATTAAAGTTGAATTCCGGGTTTTGTGTTTTTTCTTCGGCACCCAAGGTATTAGCCTCACGAGTCAGCCACCTTGCTACGTAACGCTGAAACCAATATTCTGGACGCTCACTCTCCCAACGGACAATTGGGACATTTTTTGACCATTGCCACCAATTAGTTCTTTTCAAAGTTACGTATGTATCTTCATGATCATACCCTTCTGCATTTGCTGTTTGCTTGTCAAAAATCCGATCTACCGAATGATTTACATCACGCCGAAAATAACCCTGACCTCTTTCGTCCATTCTCGTACTATCTTCCGGTAACTGTCCATAGTCGTCATAGGGAAACAACTCACTGAGGGGGATATCTCCCGTAGTGCTTTCGTCGTCATACTCATCTCCGTAATATTGCCGTGTGCCGGTTGATGTACGTGTTTCCTGACCTCTAAAATGACTATGAGCAGGCAAACCGCCGTCTTCCGAAGTTGCATCATGGAACGCCTTTCTACCCAAAATATATCTCTCAATAGTATCTGGTTCTGTGGAATTTTTTACTCTTTCTTTAAAATTTGAAATGAAATCGCCAAATTCCTCGTCGGACATATTGTAAATATATTTCACATTTGCTTCAATTGGCTCTTCTTCAACCTCAAGAGGATCCTCCACTTCCTCCTCTGGTATATAATCATCGTCGTCCTCCTCTTGTTGGTAATCATCTTCGTCTTCTCCATCTATGTTAGGGTACTCATCATCTTCGTCTGAAAATACAAAATCATTTATTTGACTCTCAAATATATCCAAACTAGCTTGGGGCTTGTCTTTTCTTGATCTGAACATAGGCATAGCTCGTATTTCGCCACAAAACTGGTGCAAATCTGCAAAAGCATTCTCTCGTGCGCGTTTCAGTAAAATTGCAAGATCCTCTTTGCATATTTTTGTATTTGTACTTTGCTGATTTCTATCAGAAAATGGATCTGCAGAATCTCCTTTCCAATATTTTTGCATTGGCTCGTTTGTTAACCCAGCAACCATCATTACAAATTTGAATGTTAAATTGTTTCGTAATTGCTCAGTAAATCTCTGTTTATGATTCTCGTACATTGCCAGAGTCTTACGAGCCCTACGCGACGTCAACCTAATGAACGGAGGCATGTCGGCAAATATCCTTTTTAGTCGTCTGTACTCTTCTTTATCCGCTAAAGGGTTTTCTACAACTGGTGGGACAACTCGAATTGTCTCATTGTTCGGAAGTGTTCGTTCTGTCCACGCCATGATTTAAAGAAAATAAACTAAGTATTTATAAGAGACGAATGTGAATAAAATGTCACGCCCGGCTGTTCCTGTATCTGCTGCATCGAAAATGCAAGAGTCTCCGACTACCGACCTCGCCGAAGTTGCCGCCGCAAGTCCCGAACTTGTACGCCGTGTTGTATTTGAGTGCAACACGACTGGCGCTGGACTTGCGAATGGACAAGTTGTGAACATCCAGAACGCTTCCCACGTCTTTGCCCCTCATATTTCCTCTGATCTCGCCCCAGAAGAGAAAGCTGCTCTGAAAGCCAAAAGTTTTGATCAGGCAATTGTCACCTCCATGTCACTCAAATCCGTGTCTAGCTCTTGCCCAGAGACCGTCACTGTTGGAATTAACCTTTTTTCGAATTCCGCTAACGTAGCTAACTCTAAAGGCTGGCTTTACACACAGGAGGTTAACGATATGAGCGACAATCACGCACACGCCAACGAGGGATTCACTAATATTGTGACTATTCTTCCTGAGGAGAAGCACCGCACTGACCAGGTGGTTTACCACCCCGAGGGTCTGATGAACTCGCGATGGATCCAGGAGTACGGAGGCTATGATCTGGAGAAACTCCACGAGGGAATTACCCGCTTTCAGGGTAAGGACTACTGCTACGTTCCGGAAGACCACGTTGTCGTCTCGATCATTAAAAATAACTGGGAGTCACTTGGTATTAATTTGCACGACGAGGGCATGCGCGAGGGGGAGTTTCTGAAGATTAACAAAACCGTTGTCGATAATTGCATTAACCAGCTCTACAGCAGCGTCATCTCCAAAATTCCTTACACAAGCCTCTCGAACCTCGGAGCACGCTTTCAGTCAAATACAGAGGGATCCCAGCCGTACAAGGTTGTTATGGAAGTTGAATTCAAATATCGCTTCCCGTAGTTAACCGTACTAGCCGTATGCTTATGTACTAAAAATAAAACAGTGTTTTTTCATTCTCTATAAATTAGCTACTATTTCCCGTGTAAGAATAAGTTTTCCATTTTGATAATACGCAGGGTTTAAAATTTTATACATATCTCTCAACTCCAGCAGCCTGCTCATTGTCTCTGCCGTTAAAGGAATCTCAAGATCATTATTGCGCAAATGATCCCAAATTTGACGCGACTCTGGCACGTGCTCAGAACTCGGAGTCAATTTTAAAATCGCGCTCGGAGAAAGATGCTTCAAAACGTCTGCCGCTGAAAAGTTGCCTTTTTGCATTCTAAACTCAGCCTGAAGCGGTGAGAAGCTCTTGCGCGTCACAAAAGTATTCACAAGACTGCACGATTCCCAATGCGCCTTCGTATACAAAGACCTTTGCTGCTTTGCAGACAATGACCCAACATCGATCAACTCTTCCGAAAGATAGTCAGCAGCGTGATCCATTCCATCAACAATTCTGTAACCTGTGAGTGGACTTAACAACACTAGACCTGCCTCTTTGTAACCATTGTTATAAAAATGGTACTCTCCCCGACCACGGTACAAAATATTTGTAAAATCCGCACGCAATTTGCTCTGACCACCCAGTTGCTGCGCGAAATGTTGCACCTCTTCTAGCGTGCGGTCCCTTAAATTCGTACTGTAAACCTCCTCTATGGTGTTTCCGTTCCATTTCTGGCGAATCTGGGCAGCATCGTGCACGTGGAAATCAACAATTGTGTGCGGTTGGCTTACCAAATCACCAATAGCGTTAATTTTCTGCACCGCGTAAACCCCAGCCGAACAATCCGTTTCTGCAAGCGTTGAAACGTTGGTAAAAGCTCCGCCGTCAAAAAGCGCACGGCATTGGTTCAGATTCGGATGCAACCAAGTGTCTGCTGCAGAGATTTTATACCCAGGTTTCAGACTAACAATCACACCTCGGTGAATTTTTGATCCAGTTAATTTGGAATTCTCATCGTCGACACCAAAATTAGAAAGAAATTTTGCTCCAATCACATTGTCTTTCTGTTCTTGGAGGTGCAACCAAACTGCATTTGCTTCCTTTTCAAGATTTGTCGGAACTTTTCCGTACCTTTGCTCAAGCGCAGACAGGTTCATTTAGCAAAAAAAACAGAAGTATTTATACCCATTTCTAAATTTTTTCCCAAAATTCCGCGGGCACTGGTTTCGGAACCCCCGGTGCTGATTTATATTTTTGCAGAGTTTTTAATTCACCCACATCAACATCCGCAACAAAAATTTTAAAAAGGTGTTTCTTCGCTATTCTAAGCCCTTTATTCACCCTTGAAATAGGACCACGGCTTTCGCGCTTCCATTTCAACAAAATTGTAGACACTAAATGCTCCGGAACTTCCAAAACTAATAGTATTCTAAAACCATCGTCAAACGAACAACCGGATTTTGTAGATGATGTCAGCAACTGCGTCGTTTTTTCGTTACTAGATAAATAAACGTACATATTTAAAGATTCATAAGCGTTTTAAATATGGACGCAAAAACTCTCCAAATTCGATCAATTTTGCACAAACTAGCTGGTAGCAAGAAACGGAAACGCAATCACGATGTATCAAATCCCCTCGTACAGTACTGTCGAGCTCTCATTATCCCACATCTTCACTCTGGTACGCCGCCCGATATTCCCTTCGCCAAAGTGCAAGAAGGTGTGTTCGACGTTGCAGGGAATCCTCCGCACAAATTATTGCAAATGCATACAGACAATTTTGACTTTATTTAGATAGTATAAAAGCGCTACGCCTAATTAAAATGGATTGGCTGAACGATGTTGCTGAAGAAAACAATCAAGACTTAAAATCCGAATTTATTGGCAATCTCATCATGCGCGACGGCTTTAAAGTACGTTACACAAACATTGAAGAGTACAGCAGCTCACTGCAAGACAAAATTAAGCGGGTATTTGCAAAAAACGGGTTTTCTGTAGAATTAAAATACATGCAAAACTATGCCTTTTTGGAGGTGACTGCTATTAAACAAAACCCAAAATACATTGATTATGCCATTGCAATTGGAGTTTTGTGGGCAAGCTACAGGTTTGTTGCAAGCTATTTACTATAAATATATTTATAAAATGCTAGATTTTCTCACTTGGTTAATTTATGCACCGGCATATATCGAACTTGCTGCAACCATATTTGCTGTCGTTCTTGTTTCGCTACCCCTTTGCGCAGCGCTTCAATTTGAAGATTTTTTAATGTTTCTCTGCGCAATTGGACTTCTAAGCGTGTTGTATTTTTAAAATCGTAATTTTGCATCCTCGCTCTCAGGTTTCCTCCAAACAGCTTTATTAGCAATTCTTGCAAATTCTTGAACAAGATCTGTTACTTTTGTTCGCACTTTATCGCTCCCTGTAGCCACCAGACCCACAACCCGATCTACCAGCTGAACAGGCGTCAGCACAGCTTTTGAATTCAAATTCGCAATTATCTGCTTAATTTCTAATTTTTCCTCTCTATCATAATCTTCAAGATCAAGGTCAAATTTTAACACCTCGATAAACCCTTTTAAGCCGTCTCGCCTGAAAAGCTCTTCCGAATCTACCCAAAGCTCCTTAAATTGCATGATCTCAGGATCAGCAGGCACCCGGCTGTTATCATACGCCTCTCTCTGATTAGGAGGTTCTCGGTTTTTAGTGCTTTTAGTGCTTCTTGGAGGCGAATTAAACCCAGCCATACTTGGAAGAACGAGTTGAGATTTTTCACGACTTCGCTTCTTTCTTTTCCTCCCAGCACTCATTTGAGAAATATTCAACTCTTTTTATACCACAAAAATACACCGTATGCGAAAAATAAATACGGTGTACTTTTCTAAGATCTATAAATTCAAAAGATTCGACTCCCAATGCAAGATTCAGTTGTGATTCGACAAATCCAGTCGGAAATCGGCGGCACCCCTCACGTCTGCACAAACCAGTGCCAAGTAAGTCAAATCAATGTACATATACACGAAAACGACGGGTTCCACATCCGCTGGAGCGGGAACAACCAACCCTGGATGGACAAAAGCACGTTTCGAAGAGCTCTACAGTACGTCTACGTGTGCGAAAGCACCGGAACGGTCCACCACTGCACCGACGACTGCACGCTCGAGCCAATCTCAAATGACGACCACACTCTCGTGTGTCCGGTCAGCGGCGTACAATGGAACAACGAAGCTGAAGTGGTGCGCAGTTGGAAACTGACTTCAAAGTGCGTGCCCTCGATTACCGCCGACAAGAGAGATCCCAATATGTACAGCCGCGCCGCAGATGGCACTGTCGGGGGACACACGCTGAATATAAAAAACGAAGAGTGCAAAAACGAAGTAAAAAAATTCCTCGAACTTTTTATCACCTCACATGCTCGCAAAACACAAGAACTTGAGAAATATAAGCAAAACTACGCATCTGCCATAAAAATGGCAAACAAATTTATCAAGCACTCGAAAAAGGAAGGTCTTATCAACGTGTGCACTTTGCAGAACATCATTTGCACTGAAACTTACGCCAAACCCATTTTTCTGAGAGTGATGAGATTTTACGTCGACAGGCTTGGTTCTCTTGCCGAGGAAATCAGCCCGATTATTTTAAACATTTGGAATTTGGTAATAGTCCCGAGGCAGATAGCTTTCTCCCTTTTTGTCCCTGCGGTATTGTTTCTGCTCCAGCGGGGAATAGCGGTCGATTCGGTCGTGCTTGTGGAGAAAAATCACCTGCTAGACCGGATTTTACCGGATGCTAACACGCTGCATGATTTTCGGGTCAATAAGAGCAATTTCACCGCAACCAAGAATACAATTCGCGCGGCTATTCGCGCGCTCTTGAAAAAACATAGCTTAGAAGAAATAAAAGAGATGATTAACTGATTTTTTTTAAAACATTTTCCGTTTTTTTTTGGGTGCTGCAGTTGCTTCTTCGCTGTCAGATTCCTCTTCATCACTTGCGTAACAGAAGGTATACCCGTGGTGATGGGTTGCGTTGCCTTTGCAGCATTTGGTAATGTTGCTCTGATCAAACTTTTTGCCTGTGGATTTTGACAAAGTGCGTGCCGCCGCACGCGATCCCTCGTGCTGCTGCTTTTCGCCATCAGGAGACTTCGAGACGAGTGCGCGCGCGTTCGGTGGTGGCTTAACAATGATGTTATCCACACGGTGCTCTCCGACCAAATCATCGTCTTTGGTGAAATGCCAGAAGCGGTTTCCCGCCGATTTTTTCTTCCCAAGACAGCACTGTGTGATGTTTGAGCTAGAAACCTTCGTTTTTCTTTCTGCTTCCGCTGCGGATGCGTACAAGTCAAATCTGACCAACTGCGTGCCGTCGGCAAATTGCTCTTTGATTTCACGCGACGTGACAGGTTTGGTGGGCGTGTTCGTATGTCCCATCATTTTTGCACTCATTTTCGCCTTTGTCTCTTCCGTGTGCGGGTGCGATTTGCAGCGGTTTCCGCCCTCGTTGGAATTATATCCGTTTTTGAAAGAATCGTAGAAACGGATAAAGTACTGCTCGCGGCTATCAAGCAGCTGCTGATCCCACACGAAGATTTTCTGCAGAATAGTAATCTCCATGTTTTCCCACCCGTGCTTATTGATTGCAAACGAAATTGACTGAACTTTAGTTTTACGTTTGCCCGCTTGGTGTTTTGCATGATGGATCCAAGCTAATTTGCCGTTAGATTTGTGATCCCACATCCGCTTTCTAAACTTTTTCGCTTGACCCACGTAGGGTTTGCCTCTTGGGGAGCAAATCAGATAAATACATGCCCCGTTGTATTTGGGCGTTTTTTCCCCGTCTTCCGGGAAGGAGAAAACAGCCGGCAAGACGTCCGACATTTTTTCTACATAAATCAGCATCAGGCAAATACACCGTATTTTAAGACAAGAATCGGCATAATTTGCGTACCGTTTTGTAGTGTTTATATTTATTTGCCAACCTCTCAATCTCACCAACTCCGACCAAGTACCACAATGCGGAAAAAGCAAGATCCCGGTTGTATTTTGCAAGCAGTTGCTCTGCTTGAAGGCCCTGCTGGAGGTCAAATTGGATGCGCGCGGCTACAGCTTTGTTCTTGACTTTGCCTCCGTGCCAGCTGCGTCCCCAGTCGTAGTCCCAGTCGAATGCAATTTCGATGTTGTAAACTTCTTTCGGCGTTAGCCATTTGACAAGGAGGTCGTCGCCCAGTGCTCGAAAAACGCGACAACTGGTGGAGTCATGAGCAAGGCGTCTGTGGTGTCCGCGGAATCTCTTGGCGCAACCCGCTTTTTCTTCAGTTGCCCCACCAGCGTTTGCAAGCGATTGATTTCCGCGAAAAGATCTTGGCGACTGGCTTGCGTTGTTTTTTGACTGACGTGCGCTTGGCTTCTGAGGCTCTGAAGCGTCCTCTCGGTTTTGCAGTGTATAACGCGTTTCCAGGACGCGTATCGAGTATGTTCTTCGAGAAGGCCCTCTCTTAAACACGCTTCGCTCCACGAAGTCAGGCTGGGGTAGATTCTCGTCATTAGAGTCTCCACCACCACCCCGTCCTCCTTTGTAATGCGTGTGTTCACAATGTGCCCGCCGTAGCCGATTTCCCCCACCATTTGGTTTTTCTTGAAACAGAATTTGATTTCGTCGCCGATCTCGACAAGGCGAATCCTGATAAGATCCTCCATGCTGCATTCTTAACCAAAGTAAGTTCAAGGAAGTACACCGTAAACGAAAATTATGTCACCACCGTCCCCGAAAACTTCGACATGCTTATTTTTAAGAGACAAATCGTACGTATAGGCAATCCAGATGCCGTTTTCTGTGGATTCGAACAAACTTGCATCTGCCCTCTCCACGACAATTTTCCCGTTTACTCGTATGCTAAACCAGGTATGTTTTTTTGTAGTGATCCAAGTAAACGGGATTTCTGCTTGAAATTTGTGAGAATCTATAAATGCTTTTATTTTGCAATCCCCGTCAATACTTTTCACCGTCAGATCCTTTGCTGGCGCTTTGAACACATTTCCCTGTCTAGCGACCGAAAAAGGCAAGCCCCCTATTTCATACACTGAATTAGAGCATTTGGGTGGGATTTCCACGATAAACGTGCCCGTATGAATTGTAGACTTGCAAGTGAGAACCCGGTTTTTTGTCCGACAAGACAGTTTATAAATCGTGTGCAGTTCCTCTTCTGACAAAAACACCTGCAGAAGTCGGATTACCAAAATAAGCAGAAACCCGCCGAAAATTATCTGAAGAGAAATCCGTTTTGTAGAAAGGGCACCTGTTTCGACTGGAGACGCAGGTTTTGACGTTTTTAAGATAGGTTTTTTTTGCGCTTCGACGTCAAGCGAAAAACTCATTTTCGGTTTGGTTTTTTTAATAGGCAGCCGCAGGGGGTTCTGTCTGAAACTCAGCTTCGGGGTCTGCAACATGATCGTATTGTATAAAGCAGGTCTCTGTTTAAATAATGTGCCGTGAAATCTGTACGCAAATATCAATTGTCCTCGCTGCAGTTCTAATTGCTTTGCTAATTCCTAAAGAGTCTCACTGGCATTTAACGGGACGAGCTGCACCCAACAGTGTTCTCAAATGGACGCCAGAGTTTAGAAAAGTCGGGATGATTCACCTGCACTTTGTTGGACATGGAGAACTCCGATGGGGAGGAAATAAATTATGGATTGAAAATCATACGTTTATGCATTTGTATGGAAATTTACCAGAAATGACATTTTTTTCAGATACCCCACTTCAGGCAAATGCGCACATCTTTGCTTAGAACCTGCTTCTATAAGCCCCCTGCTTCATACTAAAATGTTTTCGTTACCAAATCCTAAGAAGAAAAATATTTCCAAGTGGCAGGGAACGCAAATAAGCAAAAAGGGTGTGCTTGAGGGGTTTGTTGTGGTTTATTCAGCCGAAGCTTCATCAGAAAAAATTTCGAAATCTTCAATGACGCCGCGAAACACATTTATTTTGAAGCACGGTGGTACATTTAAGTACGCGTACTACGACGGTTTTTTTAAAGAGATACCCGAACGGTGGTACGGAAAGGCGTTTTTGAGAGTCAACGACGTCCCGAGCGAAAATCTGGTGACAATTCAACTGGGTGGGAAATTCATCGAAGTTCCGTTTCTGCCTGAAGTGCTTTATCTGCGAAAAAGCAGTACAAAAAGAAGAAAAAAAACTCATAAAATCACAACAAAAGTCTATCCAACGTGGAAAAACACAACTGAGAAAACAATCCATTTTAAAGTGGCTGAACATTTTAAAGAGATTTTTGACAAAGCAGACTCGCATGAAGTCAGTTTACAAGACCCCTTTGCCGGATACGCTAGCTTGGAAGAACTACAGGCAAGTCAAACGGGACGCCAAGCGTTCAAAACTGTAGCCGGGTTTGTCTACTACCACTGCCGAGACAATTTAGGTTATCCCCTTACGCATTAATACGCAGCAGATTTTCTTTACGAACCACTTTGCTAAAATTTACGTTGCAAAAGACACAAGTTTCAGGCATGTAGCACTCTTCATGCGTGACTTTTGTCCCACAAACACACCTGCAGATCTGCACAACGTGGTTTTTTTTTGTCGAATCAAAATTTTTGCCGCACGAATGACAAAACAGTTCGACGGCAAATGGATCAGCGAGCGGCGGAGGCGCTTTCTTAGGGAGGGACCGACTAACCATTTTCATGAACTTTTTAGGCCCCCCGTGTTCAGCAAACCAGCGGGCGCCTCTTTTGGATGTGAATGCGTAATAGGTTGTGGGATCCTGCCACCACTTTTGCATCTGGAGAATAGACCCGTGCTGGCATTCCCGCATGAGCTGCTCACCATGAAGAAGATTTTGAAAGGTGGATTTGTCTGGGCTAAAACCTAGCATGTTGTTTGCCTCTATTCAGTTTGGTCAAGTACACCGTATAAGGTGACTTTTTCGATCAATGTCTCTACTCGTGCCAAATACGTTTGATCAGTTTCATACGTTTTTTTCAGCGCGTCAAGCCCTTTCATAGAATTTTGCACCTGCGCTCTCATGCCAGGATGGTCTACATTGGCAAGCGCTGCTGTGTAAACGTCGCGGATCCGACCGAAATCCGATCTCCTGCTTGACCCTTCAATCCATCTAAAAAAAAATTCAGGTAAATACCTATTTTCGTACACGCGGAAATGTCTTTGGCGGGTGTGTAAGCGCTGGTAAGGTTCTAAAACAGAAATAACTCGTAAATTTATTAGAACGTCTTCCATTTTTGAAAAAGATAAATCAAGTTTTATAGTGATCAAATTGAACAAAAACGACAACGTATAAACCAAGCAGATCTCTGTTCAAAATGAATATCGCAGCTTTTAAGAAGCACACCGCGTCGCGGAAGCCTGTATGTAAGCCCCTAGCTCCGGGGGAACTCGACGTGGTCTTTCCCAAAGACATTGGAGAAGCAAAACCCAAAGAACTTTGCATGATAAGCGGCGAAATAATTTTTGCAGATTTTGACAGTCACCGCCAAAGTGTAAACCTGAAAACAAACGTTTCTCCAGAGCTGATTGAAAGCTGGAGTGGCTATCTGCCTCCGAACAACAGCGTACGTCTTTCTCGCTTCAGGACAGGGTTCAGGGGAATGCCGGCGCTGGAATTGCGCATCTGGGAGGAAAAGGGCGGCAAATACGTGCGTTACACAGACGAGCTGCGCAACGGAGACAAAGTGAAATGCGCTGCAGTGCCTGTAAAAAGCAAAGGCAAAATTTATACAAATTTAGGCAGAGATATTTTGGTGGTGCAAAAGTGCAATAAAAAAAAGCGTAAAAAGGTGGTAAAAACGACGATGTATTTCAGTGACGAAGAAGCTTAAAAAAATGAAAAATCTTCTGTTTGTATTTTTACTCGTAGGTTCTACTGAAGCATGTTGGTTGTACGATAAGAAAGCGACCGTTGAAAAAATAAAAAAAAATCTTGCTGTGCAACACCGGGACTCTGTAGATAGGCAATATTTTCGTGATCAAATGAAGAAAATGCCTCGCATCTTTAGCTGGGCAGTCAATCAGATAGGCGTTGAGGCAAGTTTTCTGGACTGCGACGCTAACCAGGACGGCACGATTACGTTAAAAGAGATGCAAGACACAAGCACTTGTCTAGATAATTGTTTCAAGCTTTCCGTTATAAATTTAGCAATATAGTATATAAATGTGTTTATTTTGTTAAAATGCTTAGCGGGTTTGAGCTTCCGACAATTTTCTGTGAAATTGATTCGAACGGATTGATTCGCAGAGAAGATTTTGTTTATCGTCGAATAAAACAATTTGAATCAACAGGAGATTTTGAAAGTTGGAGTAAAGAGCTTGAAAAAATAAAAAATGACGAAGGAGTCGCAGAGAGAGGAGATTTTACAGCATGGAGAGACATGTTATGCAATTGGATTTTGCTTCCTACATCCGAAGTGGCGTTTTGCACTGTAAGTCTCAAACGCGAGCATGCAGGCAACACAATACATCACTGCGTTGTGCTTATGTTTTGGAAAAAAGAGAAAAAATTAGAGATTTTTGATGCGCGCGGCAGTGATATGAACCAATACCCGGCTTTTCCAGGTTTTTATAACCGAGAGAGTCTTCGTTTATTTAGCAAATCTATCTTAGCAGAATGGCAATTGATGACCAGGATGGTTACCAGGATGGACGGAGATACTTTACCGACTTTGGATTTTATGAAACAAGTTCCGGAAACGTTTATATTAAACAAAGACAAATGCAGAACAATTGGGGTTTCGTACATTTACACACGCTTAAGTACTAACAACCCAGATCTAGATTACAGAAACAATAAAGTGATAGCTCTTGAAAGTATACGCGCCAAGTTTAGTAAGAGAACAAGAGAGGCACCTGCTGTAAAAAGGAGAACCCGTCAAAAAACACAACTGCGATTTTAATACGGTGTACTTAACTTAAGCATGTTTTTCAAAAGATGACTGAGCAACAGCTGGTGTGGCTCAAATGCGCTGTAAGTTTTCTGTGTTTTTGTTTTGCTTAAGCTTTTGCAGTCTTCTAACAAACTTTTTTTTCATTCACAGCTCTTGGTGCTCGAGGAGTTCTTCACGATTGCCGATAACTGACCCCAGAAACTCCCTGCAGACTTGTTCATCTGCATCTACTTTCACTGCAAGAACCTGTTCTTTATTTTCCGAGCGCACCCACTGAATAGGCCACTCACGAAGAAAGGCAGCTGTTTTTGCATCCGTAATAATATCATCGAAATTATGCATTTCCATGTCTTTCGAGGGGTTAGGTACTAGGGAAAACAACTGGAACTGCTCTGCGTCGTTGAAGACAATCTTACGGTTACTACAAGCATTTAGAAGAATCATTTATAAAAAAAATATATGCTTTAATACTCTCTCTTTTTATTTATTTTTACCCTTTGATGGTCTGAAACAATTTTAAGTCCGTCACATGAAGCGTCTCGCGCCCCCCTGCAATTGCAATCAAATTACTTGAGGCAAACATTTCAGTGACATAAGACTCAGCGTCTGCTTGAAGTGCGTCTAATGCATCGCGGCGGAAGCGAATGTTTCCTGAACCTTGATTAGAAGCAATATCTTTAACAATGCGATGAAAAGGAGCAGTTGGGATCAAATTTCGCGTACTTGCTTGTTCCGATCGAATCTCACGAAGCGCCTTTGAGCGGAGCCTCACGGTCTTCTTTTTTGCTACTGCTTGAGATGCTGGGATCATTTTCTTAGCTTTGAGACTTCTTTTATACCCCCTCGATTTTGTTTTAATTTTAAAAATTCAGCAACCTAACACAGGGGTGGATGATTGTATGAAATCCCCTCACCTAAGCGCGTGCGTGCATTTTCCTGCCGGCAAACCCGTGTATCAAGCGACTCAATGTACTCCTTCACACGCACAGCCTCACCAACTGGGTTCCAGTTATTAAAATCATTGACAGCTTTGTGTGTTTCCCTGACAAAGTCATTGTTTGCACGCGCAAGTGTGAAAGCTTCACCCTCTTCGTCTGGGACAATAAAATCACGCATCTCAGGGTGAATCCCCACGCAGTCATCTTCCTCCATATCAAACGCAGGATCCCCCACAGGAGTCACACCAGGCTCGTCCAAACGCGCAAAAGTACTATCAGACAAAGGTCGGAACCCAAGCGCACGATATGCACCCACTACATTAGCATGCAGCGCTGTTTCAATGTGTTGTTTGACACACGCTTTTGGGATTTCAAACACACCCTCAGAATAAGACCACACATTCGCATCTCCCTTCTCAATATAATAGACATCTAGAGTCTTGTCACAAACAGTAACCACTTCAGCATACCAAATCTCCTCACCCTCTGCGTAAACAGTAACATAATCACCCGGAACCATGGTTTTTTGAAACCAGCACGTTCTTAAATACCCTCTCGTTTTTATTTGTTACGCATCATCCCCTAGAAGAGCTTGTATTGTACTAAATATGCTGACCCCATTTCTCATAATGTTAAGCTGACTCAAAACCCTTTCTAGGACCGGATCATTCTTATATTTGTGTTCATTGCTTAATTTTTCTACGCATATTTTTATTATTGTCTGAACACTTTGTTTGATTTCATCACTGACTGTTTTTCCTGTGAGCTGAATTTGATTAAACAGCTCATTTTTAATTCCTTCGATTATCCCGTTCAACTTATTTTGGTATGCCCAATAACTGAATGTTTTGGGATTGCTAAGCAACTGCTTTAATGTTTTAAATCCACTAGAGTCTCCGTAAATGACTTCTACACCAATTTTTTCGTCTCTTGTGGACACTAGGGACTTTTTGAGATCCTGTAATACCCGATTCACAATTATTTTAACAGTAATTGGTACTTGTGGAACTATCACTGACACATCAAGTTTTTGTATTTTGCCCGGACCACGCTCAATGTCTGCTCCTGGTCTTTTTGGTAAAGCAGTTTGTTTTTCTACAGGACTAAATGTTGCAGGACCAGGTGCTGCAGTTTGTTCTTCTGCGATTGTTTTTCTGCGTTTTGCTGGTGAAGCAGGCGTAGGCACACGCGAAGCATATGCAGCTGCCTCAGCTGCCTCAGCCCTCTTGCGCTTGGCATCTTCCCTAAAATAGGGTTTTAGTTTTTTTGAGAAACTGTCCGCACTTGCTTTTGTTTGTTTGATCATTTTTTTTAGTTGTTTTTTTTCACTGTCCTCAATTTCATCAACACGTCTTAGGGCTTCAATTTTGTCCTCAATTTTGTTTATCGAAGATGATTTCATAACTGTGTCTCTGTTTGCCTGTTTGTTTAATGAAATCTCTTTGAGTACAAGATTGTCTGGTTCTTTAATCAAGAGTTGTCGATATTCTCGAAGCAAGTCCCAATAATTTCTTCCAACTTTTACGAAAGTAGTTTCTAATTGGTGTTTTTTGGTATCGTCTTGCGTTTCTTTGATTTTTTTTTCTATTTGTGTGAGATCTTCCGTGAACAAAGAAAGCTTGAGTTCCATTAGTTTTCTTTTTAAATACAATAATTCAAGTCTACTTCGAGGGGTTAACAAACTACTCAAAAGACTAAAGCTTTCTAGTAATGTTGTTCTATCATTCTCGTTTGCAGTGTGACGAATGGCATATTCTAACCTGTCAAATTCGTTTGCCATTGCTTGAAGTTCTTCTATTATTTTGGTGAAAACATCAATTTTGCTTGGATCCATTTCGTAATAAGTCATTACGTTACCGAAGGAAATTTTTTGCTGTTGATTTTGCTGGCTAAGGTTTTGAAACAATTGATCAGGGCGCGTAACGAATGCTCTTTCTGTTTCCAAAATCATTATTTTTCCAACGGTTGGTTCGCCCAAGAGAACATAATTAACTTTATCATGTACGTTAAATCTTTTCTGTAGTGGTAGATCAAAGCCTCCCTTACCGGTTTTGTCTCTCTTCCATAATTTCGTAAGTGGTACCCACGTACCGGCTGCAGTTGGAGATGAAGACGAAGATGAAGACGAAGACGAAGATGAAGATGAAGACGAAGATGAAGACGAAGATGAAGATGGAGGGGGGGATGGAGTGAAATCCACATCTATTGCTGGCTGCAATTTTTCAATGATTTCTCTTCTCATCTTCAGTCCATTTTCTTTCTTCTGTATATCAGCTTCAAATCCTCTTATTATATCTTGAAGTTTTTGCAACTTTTGATTCTTTTTTGCTCTATTTTTTCTTACTGCTTGCTGGATTTCTTCTCTTATTTGGCCTTTTTTTTTGAATTGTGAAGGGTAAGTGCCTGGCGTGGTTTTTTGAATTAAGTTTTCCGCTTGCTTCTGGTTTATCTCAAGGTTATTTTTTATCTTTTCGAGTAGGTTCCCGTCGGCAAACAATTGAATTTTTATTGCAATTTTGAGGTGCTTTACAAGTGCAAGGTTTGTCTTTTCTTCTTCCTTAACCCAGACCAGAAATTCTGTCAGTTTAATCTTAAACATTTCTTCTGAAGTTGTTCCGTCCAAATACTTGTCTATTTTCTCTGTCAGTTGTTTTTTTGCATATAGGTACGCTTTTGAAAAAGCAGATTCTTTTTTTTCTTCGTTTGCTTTTGCATCTGCGTTACGTGAATTCGCAACAAAACAAATTATTGAATCAAGAATTTTAAGCACGTTTTTCAGCTCATCTTTCAGAGTGAAGGCATCACTCTTTATTAGATTTTTGCCATCAATTTTTATTTGGAAAAAAAGATCTATATTGGATCTGACAAGACTCAGCGTGTTCTTCTGCTTTGCCACCGGAGATAATTTTCCTGTTAAATCTTGAATTCTACGAATCAGATTTGTTATTTTGTCAGCATCCGTTGATTCAGTTAACTGTACTTTATTTAATTCTTTTTCCCAGTTTCGAAGTGTTTTTTTCGAATTTTGAGTGGACTCATAAAGTTCTGACACAAGGATTTCTAGTTTCAAAACAGCCTGCATTTGTTTTAACTTGTTTGTCTCCATTTCCAATTTCTTGTGTTCTGGTGAACGTTTTTGCATCTCTTTTATAATTGATTCAGTCTCTTTTTTATACAGACTAGCTTTGTCCTCAAGTTTATGCATAAGTTGTTTAAATCGAGGAGTATTGCGTTTAAAGCCAGACTGTATAAAATACTGCAGGACCTTCTGTAGACTTGCATAAACCTGTTTACCCTCATTTGTTTTTTTTAATTCGATCAACAAACTTTCCACAAATGGCAAGTTCACACACTTGTATAAATTGTTTGATACCACCTTCAGTTTTAATGGTACCTTTCCTAGCATTTTTCCTTTAATTCGCTCGATTGTTTCACGGTTCCCCGCTAATTTTTCGAACTTACATTTTAACGCAAGCATTAACCCATTATAACGTGGACTATAAAAACCACTGGGAAACTCTGGATTGCCAAAAAGCACAGCCTCGTGCACCAAGAAAACCAATCCAACGTACTCACGCAAATCCAGACGTTTAAATTGTTCTTTCTTATTTTCCCCACTCCACTTCTTCATAAACTCCTTGTTAATACTTGTGATGCCAAATATTTTGTCAGATTCCGTGGATTCAACACTTTTATTTTTAACGGGCGGTTCCAATTCGGAATTATAGGAAAGGTACTGCACAAACTCAGTTCCAACTTTTTCACCTTTATGTAAAAGCTCTTTTAACCTTACAAGTGCTGATTCTGGGATTTTGTCAAAAACAGCTTTGGCTGCATTTTTTAAAATTGAAATATCTGATGGCTCAGTGCCAGAAACTTGGTCTGCAAGATCAATTTTAGAATATTTCATTAAGATGTCGTAAAAATTTCCTAAACGATAGCAGTAATTCAGGTTTTGTGTATTCCAATTGCTTGTAGCATCGTCTCCCAAAAGTTTTGCGTTCAAATTTTTTCTGTAAAAGGCTTCTCTAAGGTGTTTCTCAGGAAGGTCTGAACCGTTTTTCGTCATCCACATGCAATAGGTGTCGTCTATCAGTTTTCTAATTTTTTCTTCGTGGTTTTTTATAACGCTGTGCTTATTAAAACATTTTATTGGTCCACGCTTCGCCCCACCACCAATTGGGTTACTTAAGCACACAAACCACTCGTTGCCTACAAAATTTACGCTCGTATTGATTGGAGAATTGGCAATTTTCCACCCTATGCATGACAAACCCCTATCATCCATTTTTTCAGCTTCACTAAGCAGATGTTTAACCGACGCTTGATAAAAGTGCTGAGGATCATACTTTTCTTGGCCCAACTCCACTTTGCTGTCATCCAGACTGGCAGACATCTTTAGATTCCCACCCGGTCCCATGTCATTGCTATCAATTGATCTATACGCTAATTGATTATTTACTGTCTCGTTTTGCAGTTTTTTTGCTATTCCTTCCTCTTCGTCGTAAATGGTACTCTTTGACGACTCTGTCACACTCATTTTAGCAGTCCACGTTGACACTTTAATTCCACCAGAAGTAAACAAACTATTATGACCTTCACCACTCTCTTCACCACTGTCTTCACTACTGTCTTCACCAGTGTTTAACACACACATTTTCCCATCCAAAAATGCAATCTGACGCAGAAAAAGAGTCTGAATGGTGGTTTTTTTCGGAACACGCATCCAATACACACGAGGATTACTACTTTGCAAATCTCTCCAATCCTCGTATCTTAAAGTTGCATATTCCCCATAGATTTTTACACCGGTTTTAAACTGTTTCCATAACACTGTTAAAATTCCATCAAATGGAGTTCCCTCAAAATAACAAGCAGTTGCAAGAATAGCAACTTTTGCCAGTAAATTCACATACCCCAAAGTCTGAAAGCCCTTTATTTTTTTTTCCTCCTTTGAATACCACTTGTTGAAACACTCTACAAGAAGTGCTCGCCTTTCTACTTTTTTTCTCTTCAGATACCAGTTTGCTTGCTTTTGAGTCTTTTTGTGTCTTCTTTGTGGGCTGAGCTTTTCTATGCTCTCAGCAATAAGTTTGTCATAGTGTTTAATTGCATCTAAAAATCCTACTCGTTCTTTTCGCCATTTGCCCCATTCCTCATACTGTGCTTTTGATATTGTAGCTTCACACTTGTGAAATGTGTTCAGGATCCTAGCGCAAAAAAATGCTTTGTTTTCACCAACTGGTTTTAAAAACGTTGCTAGCATACCCCCCCAGATGACCAAATTTCTCGTATAATAATGTTTTAAAGTAATAGCTGTCTGAGCTTTAAGTTTTTGCTCACCAAATGTCTCTGAAAACATTTCTTTTGTCATGCCGTAAGTATATTGAAGTGCAGAGACAATATTTTTTTCACGTCCCTCTGCCGTAAGTATGGGTCTCTTGCCAAGCTCTGAAACAAACTTGGACATTTCGGACTGTCTTTGTTTCAATGTTTGACTGAACATTAGTTCTGAGCTCAAGTTCTTTGCGCTTTTATCAAACCCTTCTTCAAGGGTACGTGTACTAATTGTTTCATCTCCTAAGGTTTCCAAATCAAATTCTGTATAACCTTCTTGGATTATTTTCGCAAATGTGTTATACACTATATCCTCAATACCGAATTCTTTAAACGAAATCAGAAAAGAGCAAACGAAACTAGTTATGTGGAAAAACATTTTCTTGAATGTGGCAAATCCAGTGTCGTCTCCTGTCAAAAAATTTGTGTACAAAATCCGGACAACTCTTGCTGTATCTTCAAAAAGTGTATCTGCTATTTCAACGTTCATACGTTTGGTTGGCTTGTAAAATTGACGTAAACTAAGTGTACCTGTTATGTCAAACCCCGTTATCTCTAGGCCTAAATTCTTCCGAAGTTTATCTTTTATTATTTCTTGCATCTTTAAGAGCTGTTGAGCAATATTCTTAGGATTTTCCCCTTCTTTCATGACCAGATTATGCATTGTGATTAATTCTGAATCAATAAAGCTTGTCCCATTAACACTTTCGATACTTTTAAATTTGGGCTTGGTGAACAAATTCAGCGTAGAGCGGTCAATGTAGTGCCTCATATAGTCAGAATCTATAAAAGCACAAGCTTTTACTTTAGCCTTTGCTAAAGATTCTGTGAAGGTACTTTGCCTAGACGTAAAAAGATCTTGCACCATAACTAACGTGAACACATCTGATAATTCTGTTTCGAAATTGACAGTATCAAAATCGATGTCTGTAGGTGGATTACCACGCGCTTCTTTTACAATGTCTTTGAAAAAGCTACGCCCAGATCGCAAAAACATCATTTTAACGCGGTCTTCAAACTTTCCATTATTATACCTTGTTGCTTGGGCTGTGTACAACCTTTTCATATATTCCTCTTGAGACGTTGTCAGTACTGATATAATGTCCATACACTGCGCTCTTAACATCTGCACTGTATTTGGATCCCAATACACATTGCGTATTACACTCAAAGTTGACTTATCAAGAACTTTACCCGCAAATGGACGGTTACCATTCAAGGGGGTTTGTGATTGGTCAGTGCGCTCGGGATTATCTGTGGCTTCGCTACTAGACTGGGCATCTGACAGGTCAATCAAATCATTTACAGCAGGAACGTTCCAATTAAGATCCCCCTCCCAGTCAGTCAAAGGCAGCTCTGAAAGTTGAATTGTGTTGTATGCATTGCGCATAGTCTCACAAATATCACGATTTTGCTCGTCTACATTAAAAACCCGTGCTTCTCTCACAGCATGCCGAGCATTTGTGAGCAGTAAAGCTTGATCCACCTTTACGTCATACGTATCCACTGCAAAGCCACACTCACCAAACATTGCATGAAGAATACTAAGCACAAAATCCTTAGAAAGTAAATATTGCCTCATTTTACGCACTGCAATATGAATTTCTGCCAAATAAATTAAATCTTTAAGGATATTGGCTCCGGGCATTGCAGTAGTCATGTCTCGCACTAACTCCTTTGTGTTTTTAACATTCTGATAATTAGTGTGTATACCCTGTAATTTCTCTGTAGTTGGCAGTTTGGCACTAGTGTCTTCAAAACATGTGTCAAGAAGTTCTTGCAGACGGTTTATTTCGTGGTTGGTGTAATTTCTGTCTGGCTCGCTGCCAATTTCAACCCCCGACTCATGCATACCATAAGACAAAACCAAAGTCTCTGTATGACCCTTAATTTTTCTGTATCCTTCTCTAATTTGCACACTAAATTGTTGTTGAAACGCTTGCAGAGGTGAAGCAGAAGAACTTGAACTTGAAGAAACGTCGTCTTCAAGTATTTCACCATCAAAACTCCAGTCTCTATTGTAACGTGCTCCAAAAGTCACCCTCAAAAATTCAAAAACTTCTTTCTTCGAAATTTTTTCTTTTATTTTGTCATAAAGATATTGAAATAAAGATCCAGGTTCACCTGGCATTGGAAAATTCAGACTCATTGGGACATTCAGCAATACATAGCGCAAACGCATATCTATGTCATCAAGTTTACTCGCAAGAACATACTCCTCCAAAGGCTCTACACTGCTTGCCGAAGTTCTAGTTTTTTTAAACTTAAGAGGGATTCCAATAAGTGGAATCTGAGGACCATCTGAACTATCCTTACGGTCAATTAGCTCGTTAGGAAACAAAATCCTATTTAGAACATTCTTGAAAGGTTCAAACGAAATTTCCATACCTACCTGCTCGTTGTAAAGCAATTGAACTTTTTGTGCAATTTGTTGACGTATCGGACTTCCCTGAGGCAGATAGTTTCTATAGTCTCTCTCACCAAAATTGAAAACACGAGTCTGTTGGTTCATAAACGTATACACTGTATCCATGATCTCGTGTGCTTCTGTCATTTTTGTTAATACTTCAAACTATTTATACACACACAAATGTAAAAAAAATGAGTGCAGCACAGCAACTTATTGCACAATATAGGCAAAAAACACAACAGACAAAGTCACGCAAGCGACCAAGAGAAACAACTACTTCAGATTTTGCGCTAGATAAAACCACAAAATATAAGACAGAAAACAAATTCGAAAACCAACCGTCTGAATTGACACCCTTAGGAATTTGTCACACAACGGGTTAAAACGTCTTACAACGCCACACAATGCCGAACCGTCACACGCTGGGACAACAAAAGTTGGCACGTCGAAGAGGCACGAAGATGACAGCGGAGTGCAGCCGTCGAGCCACGAGAGGGGTCAGAGAGTCGGGGTGGTGGCTCAGAGGAAGACAGCGAGAAGCAGCGGGGGGCGAGCGTACGAGAGTTGGTATAACTTTGTCTTTACCAGTGTGTGTTTTGTCGTCAACAAACCCGTCCGCGACTACCGCAAAAAATGTCACGTCTACGTGCCACTTGCCACTCCCTCAACACTTGCTTGTGCCAAGCCACTCTACACTGCTCACACAAAACTTAGTCGCGGCGAAGAGGCAAGAAGATGACCGCGCTGGGCGAAGGTGGACCCGCGAGAGCAGGGGGAGAGTCGACGCGGGGGCGGGCGGAGGGAGTGCGCGGGCGGGCGGGGGGAGGGGATATAAAAACACGAGATGCTAATATAACACGTATAGGATGCTCACTTTTTAATAAAATTCATCATTTATCAAATTGTCATATTGAGCAATATTTGTGTGGCTACCAAGATTGTAATATTTTACTCTGTACTGTAAAGTACCGTGAATATTTTCCTACTTTCTTTCAAAATATCAGCTGTCTCAACATTGGAACCCTTTTTTTGCAAATTGTTGCAATTGATCCACTACTGTAATGTACTAACTCAAATTTCGTCCCAAGGGATCTTTTGGTACTATAAAGTACCTTTAATATTTTCCCGTTTTTTTTGCAAAATGTCCATTGTTGCAATTGATCCAGTACTGTAATGTACTAACTCAAATTTGCGTTATTTCTGGAATGTGAGGCTGTGAGGTAAGCTAAAAATAGTCGGTGTCAAGTCAAATGTTGCCCTGACTCATATGTTAATTCGCTAACAAAAACGACATCTTAATCTAAAATGACATAGTTTTTAGAAATCCTCGAACCTCACCCTCTGAGAAAATAAAAAAAGGCAAAAACGACGTGTAGTGGTGAAATGACATAAAAATTGGGGCACGCTGCAGGGTGTCAAGTAAGAGGCCGCATACGTTAATTTGCTAACAAAAACGACATGTTAATCTGAAATGACGTAAAAAATTACTTTTGTAAAAAAATACTCTCTGAGAAAATAAAAAAAGCCAAAAACGACGTGTAGTGGTGAAATGACATAAAAATTGGGGCACGCTGCAGGGTGTCAAGTAAGAGGCCGCATATGTTAATTTGCTAACAAAAACGACATGTTAATCTGAAATGACATAGTTTTTAGAAATCCTCGAACCTCACCCCCTCCAAGAAAAAAAAAAGGCAAAAACGACGTGTAGTGGTGAAATGACATAAAAATTGGAAGGATGAGGCAGGGTGTCTGGCTTCGCTAGTAGCGAAGCCACAGGTAAGCAGCCGCATACGTTAATTTGCTAACAAAAACGACGTGTTAATCTGAAATGACATAAAAATTTACTTTTCTAAAAACACACCCCCCCCTCATAAAAAAAAAAGGCAAAAACGACGTGTAGTCGTGAAATGACATAAAAATTGGAGATTTTGCATGTGCTTAAAGGAATTTTTTCGATTATTATTATTTATTATTATTATTATTATTATTATTATTATTATTTTTTTTCGCCTTTAAGCTCATGCAAAAT